>WNFB01000495.1_pt1 | contig 32108 bp, 41 predicted proteins | sample 5400501 | NCBI WGS metagenome assembly WNFB01 (sample SAMN13153341, study PRJNA577476) | soil metagenome | isolation source: 200 cm saprolite under Douglas fir tree site 2 hole 1 | place: USA:California | collected 2015-04-18
GCGTCTGGATACGGAACGCGAGCACGACAGAGCCTGTCGAGCTGGCGGACATTGACCGAATCGACTACCTGTTACAGCGGTGGCGCTCGGCCGAACAAGATCGCGAGGCGCTTATCTCTGCGGCCGCTGACAGATCCGCACTCCGTCATGAAACTCGGCGCGCGCGCGATAATCGCGTCGGTCTATCCGCGCGGCCTCGCTCTACCGCACGAGACCCTCTTTGAGCGCGCCGACTTCCTCGAACGCCAAGGGCAGCAGCGTTTCCTCCGCGACTTCAGACTGATCCACGAGGCTATCGCAGCGCAGGACACGACAGCCGGGCCGCGGCCGTACTATTTCGAGATGAGTGTCCACGGTATCGCCTTCATGGAACAAGTCATGACGCCGGCGGGCCGAGCGGCCGACTACGATTTTGTCTACCTAGGCAATCTACTGCATCCCGTCGCGAGTGCATTGAACCTCGCCATCGCGCTGCTGCGCGGCGCCGTGGCGAATCTTCTGATTCGATACGAGCTGATCCACTGCACACAGCTCTCACTTCTTCTGAGGGACTATTCGCGGTTCGTGATGCCGCAGCAAGCGGCGGAAGACCGACGACTGGTCGCTACCCGTGTCAGGGTCCCAGTGACTACCGCAGCCGAAGGGATGAATGACAATCCCGTCGCAATCATGATCGAGCTGTCGCGCCAGTTGCTGTGGGCCTTCAACCACCGCGATCCAAATCTGCCGACCCTGGTTTCCGAGGCGCTGAAGAACATCAGCGCGGTCTGAGCAGGTTCACCCACCGCCGCCACGAGAATCGGCGGCGTTGGTCACGGGCCTAGTTGAACCACCCCGCGCGCCGGATCTGACTCCGGAGCGCGAGCGCCTTCCTGAACTCGGCCTTGACCCTCGGCCACGCCTCCCCGCTCGATCGCTCGTGCAGCATCGCGCGCAGGACGCGGTTGATGCGGAGCCAAGGATGCCAGAGGCGGGCGTCGGTGTCGTTCACTTCCCATTCGTCCCCGGTGGGTCCACGGTGTCGGGGAGGCATCGGTTGGCGCAGACGCAGCAGAGTTCCTTGCGTCCCGCGCAGCAGCAGCACTGCTTCTCGACGAGCGAGGCCGCGCACATGTGCGGGCAAGTCCTCAAGACGTAGCTGATTTCGTTGCTCGCCATGTAGGCTCACCCCTTCGTCCGAGTCGCATCATCGGTTGCCCTCCTCGCGCCTCACCCCGACACGTTCGTGGGCACCCCAGCTCCGTATTTTCGGTTACGACCGGCTGCTTCACTGATTCGACGCGCACGTGGGCCGTCTTGCCTCCCGCCGTCGTGTACGGACGCCCGATCACCTGCCATTCGCTGCGCTCGTCTGCGAGCCGGTCGCCGAGCTTGAGATCCATGGGCAAGACACGGACTTCAGCGGGAGCCTTCTTCTCGGGAGGTGACTCAGCCAATTCTTTGGCTGGGGACCACCTGCCATGTGACCCTAAAGGTGACCGATCCTCCCGCTCCCTTGGAGGCACACATGGCTCTCGGTCGCTTGCCTCAATGTGTGGCAGAGAAGTGGGACTCTTGTCGGCACGAGAGGCCTCCCATGAAGCGTTCTCTACTGTTGCTGGTGACGCTCGGCATCATCGTGGGCTGTGCTCCAACGCCGCCGGTCCATCTCGCTGGCATCGGCGATACATCGTGGCAGCTTGTGAAGTTCCAGGGCGGCGATGGCACGGTCCTGATGCCCGACGACAAGGCTAAGTACACCGTCGCCTTCGCAAACGACGGCAACGTGAGCGTGCGGTTCGACTGTAACCGCGGCCGCGGTGCGTGGATCTTGACCGGACCGAACCAGCTCCGGTTCGGCCCGATCGCGCTTACCCGCGCGGTGTGCCCGTCCGGATCGTTGCACGACCACCTCGCCAGGCAATGGCCGTTCGTTCGGTCATACTCCGTGAAGGGCGGGCATCTGTTCCTGTCGCTGATGGCCGATGGCGGCAACTACGAGTTCGAGCCGATGCGCTAGCAGGACGCGGGTAAGTCGAGATGCTTCTCGGGCCTCTTAGCTGATCGTCTAGGCACCCGAGCGAACCCTTCGCAGCACCCGTCGCATGGCGCGCCAAGGCGAGCCCACGACGTACACGAAACGACGAACACGAGCCGCGAGCAGCTCCACGCCCTGTTTGGTCAACTTGGCCCTCAGGCGTGTACCACCGCTCGGGTCGATGCATCCGCCTTCGACGATCTGCATCATCTGGTCCCCTCGGCCTGCCGCAGCGCCTCCCACGCCGCTCGCTGCGTCGCGTGCCACGGCGTGCGCTTCCACGCCGATGCGGTCGCGCTCGTGATCGAGTGCTCCATCCCGCTCGTGTAGAACGTCGCCCGCCAGCCCTTCTCGTCGTACCGCGTGAACTGGAGGTCGTAGCCCTGGCGCGCCATGCCACGCTCGACGTCGCCGATGCCCCGGAAAATCCTGGTCGAACCCATCGCCGTGCATGCCGCACTGGACGGTGGCTCTTGGTCTTACACGGGTGTTGCGGCCTACGATGGCATCCTGCGCGGCACGATCTCCCACAGCTACTCGGTCGTCGAGAAGCCCGCGCTGCCGACCATCTCCGGCGGCTCCGATGCCCCGTTCAATCTAGTACCGGGCACAGACATGGCGCCCCACACCCCCCCAAGCTCCTGGAGACAGGCTCCTGGAGAGCTCGACCCGGCTACGGCGTCCCGCTCGCCAGCGTCGCGTCGACTTTCTCCACGAGGTCCTGCAGCGAGAGGTGCGCCTTGACGAGGTACGCCGCCGCGCCCAGCGCCGTCGCCTGCTCGACGTCCCGATCCTGGCCGAGGTTCGACAGCACGATGATCGGGATGCCCGCCGTGGCGGCGTCTTGCTTGAGCGCCTTCAGGACGTCGAACCCCTGGAGCTTGGGCATGACGACGTCGAGAAGCACGAGATCCGGACGCTGCGCGCGCGCGACCCGCAACGCCTCCTCGCCGTCGATCGCCGTGAGCACCTCGAACCCGTGCTGGCGCAACCGCGCCTCGGCCGCCCGGCGCAGGAAGCGGTCGTCCTCCGCGAGGAGGATCCGTCGGGCTCCCTCAGCCATGCTGGCCGTCCAGCACGCGCCCGACCAGCTCGCCCAGCTCCTGAAGCGACAGATTGGACTTCACGAAGTACCCGGAAACCCCCAGAGTGGTGACCTCGGCGATGTCCTGCTCACGGGAGGAGTTGGAGAGAATGAGCACGGGCACGCTGCGCGTCGCCTCGTCGCTTCTGAGCGCCCGCAGCACCTCCAGGCCCGACAGCTTCGGCATCAGCATGTCGAGCAGAATGATGTCCGGCCGCTCGCCCTGGGCGAGGCGGAGCCCCTCCTCGCCGTCCGCAGCGGTCGTCACTGTCAGCCCGCGCTGCCGAAGGCTCGCCTCACAGGCCCGCCGAAGGAACCGATCATCCTCGACCAGCAGGACCCGCTTTCCCGTCGTCTCCATGGGCGTCACCCGCTCGTTGGGAGCGCGAAGATGAACGTCGATCCCCGGCCTTCCTCGGACTCGCACCAGACCTGGCCAGCGAGCTTCTCGATGATGAGGCGAACCAGGTAGAGACCCAGTCCCGTTCCCTCGGTTTCTACGGTGTGCGCGTTGTCGGCTCGGTAGAACTTCTCGAAGAGCCTCGTCAGGGAGGCTTTCGGAATCCCGATACCGCTATCCGTGATCGCCCAGCGGGCCGTCCGGCCGTCCTCGACGCCGAGGGAAATCGAGATCGCGCCGCCGGCGGGCGTGTACTTGATCGCGTTGGACATGAGGTTCACGATCACTTGCCGGAGGAGCTGGGGATCGGCCATGACCGCCGGCACGCCGCCCGCGCCCGTCACCGACAGCCGGTGTCCCTTCTCGCGGATCAGGGCCCCGAGGTCGTCCAACGCGCTCTGCGTGAGCTTTCCGAGGTTCGTCGGCTGCAGCGTGACGGTCAGCTTGCCGCTTTCGAGGCGGGACATGTCGAGCAGGTCGTTCACGAGGCCGATCAGGCGCTCGGCGGCGGCACGGGCGTCCTCGACGTAGCTCCCGGCTTCCGCGGGGACTTGCGGCGTCTGGGCCGCGAGCTCCAGCATCCACTTGATGCCCGCCAGGGGCGTGCGGAGCTGGTGGGTGACGAAGGAGACGAAGTCGGTCTTCATCTGGCTCACCTGGCGCTCGTGCGTCACGTCGCTGAGCGTCAGCGTGAAGCCGATGGTCCCACCCGAGGCGTCTTTGGTCGGCTGGGCGGTCCAGTGGACGGTGCGGCCGCTGCGCCGGAGCTCGAGATCTCCCTCGCCGCCCCGGTCCGGATCTTCGAGGAGCGCCGCGAGGTCCCCGAACACCCGATCGTAGTCGGGCACCACGCTCCGGGCGCCGGTCCGGAGCTCGGCCAGGCGGGTCCCGATGACGGCGCTGGCATCGAACCCGAGCAGCTCGCCGGCCTGCCGGTTGGCCGCCTGGATCTCGCCCGCGCGGCTGACGAGCACGATGCCGTCGGAGGTCGAGTCGAAGATCTGCGCGAGACGTACCTGCTGTGTCTGCGTCTCCTCGTAGAGCCCCGCGTTCTCGAGCGCCGTCGCGAGCTGGTCGGCATAGGACGTGAGGAGGCGTGTCTCGGCGTCGGGGAACGCCTGCGGCGACGTGTAGTAGAGGAGCAGGACCCCGAGCACGCGCTCGCTCTGGCCGACGATCGGGAACGCCGCGATGGACCGTACGCCGTGGGCGATGTTCGCCGGATGGACGAAGTCGGGGTGCTTCGTGACATCGCGCAGGAGCAGCGGCGACCGCGTCCGGCGCACGTAGTCGCTCATCGCGCCCAGCCGTCCCGGATCGCCGGGGCGCTGCTCGTCGGACACCCAGTGGCCGAGGCTCCGGCTGAGGCTCCCGTCTTCGGCGAGAAGGTGCATGAGCACGCCGCTGGCGCCGAAGGCCCGGGCCAGTTCCTTCAGCGCGCCGTCGAGCATCGCGTCCACCTCGAGGGTGCGGTGGAGCGCGCGGGCCGCCTGGTTCAGCAGGACGAGACCGTCGGAGAGCGTCTGGGCCTCGCGCTCGCGACGTTGTGTCTCCTCGAAGAGGCGCGCGTTCTGAAGCGCGAGGGCGGCGTGGTCGGCGAGGGTCGAGACGAGCTGGACCTCCCGCGCGGTAAAGTCGTGCGGCACGAAGAAGTACACGACGAGGACGCCGTGGGTCTCTTCGCGACTGATGATGGGCACCGCCAGATAGGCTCGCGGCGCCGACGCGTCGACCAGCTGCTGGGTCGCCGGCGAGTGCCGGAGCGTCGGGTCCGTCAGGCGGTCTCGCGTCCACACCGGCTGGCGTTCCTGGTAGGCGCGGCCCGCGATCCCCTCGCCGGGACGGAGCGCGAGGCCGCGGGTCAGCTCCGGAGGCAGGTGCAGCCCGCGATGGAAGACGAGGGCGCCACGCGTCACGTCGAAGAAGAAGATTCCGACCGCGTCACACCCCGTCAGCTCTATCGCCTGTTCGGCGATGACATCGAGCAGGCGTTCGCGGTCGAGGCTGGTGGCCAGCTGCCGGGTCACGGCATAGAGCCGCGTCGCTTCCTGCTCGCGGGCGCGGGCTTCGGCGTAGAGCCGGCTCTCCTCGAGCGCGGTCGCGAGGTTCTGGCAGAGCAAGCTGAACGGCTCGACGCTCTGGCGGCTGATCGGCCGCCGGCTCGGCTTGTTGTCGGCGCTCACGACGCCGATCACGCGCTCGCCGACGACGAGCGGCGCGACGACGAATCGGCGCGAGCGCAAATACGCGTGGTCGAGGCGCGCCCGATCGAGCGGCAGCACCCGCGCGAGGTCCGCGTCGGATAGTACCGCGACTGGACGTCGGCTCTTCAAGGCCTCATGGTACGGACCGGCTTCGGATGTCAGTGGCAGCCGGAGCCCCGGGGCGACCTCGTCGCCACCGGTCGTCACCAGCTCGAGCTCCGCGCCGTCGGCGGTGAGGAGGAACACGTTCACGCGGTCGAAGCCGACCACCTCGCGCGCCGCCTGGACGAACGCGCCGAGGCGATCGTCACGCTCCCAGGAGCTCTGCATCGTGAGGGCGGCATGGGAGAGCTGCTCGAGCAGCGCCCGTCCCTCCTCGGTCTCTCGGAGCAGACGCGACTTCTCGATGGCGAGCGAGGCCTGGTCTGCGAGCGCCGACAGCAGCGCGATCTCGTCCGGCAGGAAGTGGCGCGCCCCTTTGGTGTACACGTTGAGCGTGCCGACGACGCGACCGTGGGCGCGGAGCGGGACGCCGATGAACCCTCGGAAGCCCCGCTCGAGGGCGCCGCGCTTGTGGGCGGGATCGTGGCGTGTGTCGGCGGCCAGGTCCTCGACCACGACGGACTCTCCGGTCGCGACGACCAGACCGCTCAGGCTCTCCCCGAGCTTGAGCCGTGGCCGGGACATCACGGTGGCGGCCGACTCGGTCCTGGCGCTGACCACGAGATCGTCGCCCTCCAGCAGGCGAAGGCCCGCCGCCTCGGCGCCCACGAGCCGGGCGGCCTCGTTGACGATGATCGTCAGCACCTCCTCCGCGTCGTGGACGGCGGCCAGTCGGCGCGACACGTCGTTCAGGACCTCGAGCCGGTGCCGGTTACGCTCCGCCTGCTCGTAGAGACGGGCGTTGCGCAGGAAGAACCCGACCTGCTCGCAGATGTGTTCGAGCGCGCGGAGATCTTGCGCGGAGAAGCGGCGGCGGACCGTCCACCACACCAGGTAGAAGCCGCCGATCACCTCGTCGTCGACGATCAACGGCAGGAGGAGCCCCGACTGGTGCGGGAAGCTCCTGAACATCCCGTGCGTGAATCGCTCGTCTTGCGCGATGTCGTCCGAGTACACGGGGCGCCGCTCCGCCCACAGGGGGAGGAAGAAGCCCTGGTCTTTGAGCGGCAGCGGAGCCGAGGAGAGCGTCGCCAGGTACTCCTTGGGCACGTGGTACGCGGCGGTCGGCACAAGCTGACCGGTTCCGAACTCATGCAGATAGGCGGCCACGGTGTCGGCGCCGAGCAGACGGGCGAGCTCTCGGCAGATCCTTCGCAGCGCCTCGCGGACGTCCAGGGTCGAGCTGACCGTCGCCGAGATCGCGGCCAGAGCTTCACTCTCGCCGAGTCGTTCCGCCAGCTCGGTGTGCAACCGTGCGTTGTCCTGCGTCAACCGCCGCCGCTCGAACACCCGGGCGACGATCGAGCCCAGCCGGGAGAGGTCGACGGGTTTCAAGATGTAGCCCGCGCTCCTGCTCTCGACCGCCTGGATCGCCGAGTCCAGGGTCGCGTGGCCCGTGACCACGATGACCTCCGGCGGCGCCTCGACCCGCCCGGCCTCGCGCATGATGACGGTGCTGTCGACATCGGGGAGCTGGAGATCGAGGAGGACGAGGGCGAAGCGCTCCTGGCGGATGAGACGCAGGCCCTCGCCGCCGGTCGCGGCGGCGACGACCGAGTATCCCTCGCGCTCGAGGAAGTCGCTCAGGAGGAGAGCGGCCTCGGGGTCAGCGTCGACGACCAGGATCGCGTCCTGCTCGCCCATCCTTCGAGCCTATCACCACCCGGCAGCCAACATACCGTTCTGGAAGAGCACGAACACCAGCCACGCGATCTGCACGCCGACGAAAATCGCCAGGCCGCGCTGGCGCCCGACCCGGACGTGCGCTCGGTACTCGCAGACGGCTCCGAGGAGACCGATCACAGCGAACGCGGGCGAGTAGTACGTGGCGAGCAGGCCGTACGTCATCGCCAGGCCGCCGGCAAAGCTCCAGAACACGTACACCGCGAGCCATCGGGCGGCGATGGACACGCCGATCGAGGCGCGCGCCCCGGATTTCCCGAAGAACCGGGCGACCGCGACGGTGACGACGCCGAGGAGGAGGAGTGCGCCCAGTGTGGCGAGCGCCCACCGGGTCACTGCGTGACCTTCGCGCCGCGTCCGCGGCCGGCGATGAGTGTGATGAGCGACACGAGCGCGCTCCCCGCGGGAGTCTAGCCGCCGGATCGCGCCGTGTCAACCGCAACATATTGACACTACAGGAGATTTCGCCCTATGATCACTGAATGACTCCCTCCCGGATCACCCCGATTCCGGCTCTTCGCAGCATGACGGGATTCGGCCGAGCCGAGGCAACCGGGGACGCCGCGACCGTGACGGTCGAAGCACGCTCCGTCAATCATCGCCACCTCGACATCGCCTTGCGGTTGCCGCGCGCGCTCGGCGCCTGCGAGATGGACGCGCGCCGGATGATCCAGTCGCGTCTCGAGCGCGGGCGGATCGACGTCGCCGTTCAGCTCGGACCGGCGCCCGGCCAGTCTACGCAGCAGGTCCGTGCCGACGCCGCGCTCGCCGCGCAATACGTCGCGGAGGCGCGGGAACTGGGCCGCACCGTGGGGCTCGGCGGTGACGTGACGCTCGCGTGGGTTCTCGAGCGCCCGGGCGTCGTGCGCATGCAGGACACAGAGACGCCCGCGGGCGGGATCGCGTGGCCGGTCCTCGCCGAAGTGCTCGGCCGCGCACTCGACGAGCTCGTGGCGTGTCGCGGAGCGGAGGGTGAGGCACTCGGCGCCGAGCTCCGCACCCTGCACGCCGCCCTCCGGATGCAGGTGGACGCGATCGCGGCGCGCACGCCGGCGGCGCTCGCACGGTATCAGGAGCGGCTCCGGGAGAGGATCGGCGCGCTCCTCGGCGACATCGTCCGCGACGAGGGCCGGATCCTCACCGAGGTGGCGATCTGGGCCGACAAGACCGACGTGCGCGAAGAAATGACGCGGCTCGGCGCGCACCTCGAGCAGCTGACGCTCCTGCTCGACAAGGGCGGCGCGGTCGGCCGGGCGCTGGACTTCCTGATCCAGGAGCTGAATCGCGAGGTCAACACGATCGCGTCGAAGGCGGACGACCTCGAGCTCAGCCAGGCGGCGCTCGCCGCCAAGGGGATCATCGAGAAGATGCGCGAGCAGGCGCAGAATCTTGAATAATCGCACGAACGGCGGGAGCCGACTGGTGACGCACCTGGTGAACGTGGGACACGGCAACGTGGTCGTGGCCGAGCAGATCGTGGCGATCGTCGCGCTGGACTCGCTGCCGGTGAAGCGGCTCATCGAGAGCGCCAAGGGCAGCACGAAGCTGGTCGACGCCACGAACGGACGGCGCACGCGCGCGGTCATCGTGACGGGGAGCGACCACCTCATCCTCTCGTCGCTCGAGCCCGCCACGCTGGCGCAGCGTCTCGTGACGGAGCGGAGCCCGGCTGGTGATTAGCCGACGCGGCACGCTGTTCGTCGTCTCGGCGCCGTCGGGGGCCGGCAAGACGACGCTGTGCCGCGAGATCAGGCTCCGGCTACCCGACCTGGCGTACTCGGTCTCGGTGACCACGCGGCCGCCGCGGCCGGGCGAGATCGACGGCGCAGACTTCCGCTTCGTCGGGGCGCCCGAGTTCCGGGCGATGCTGGCGCGCGGCGAGTTCGCGGAGTGGGCGACCGTGCACGGCAACCTCTATGGCACGCGGGCGCGCGCGCTCGAGGACGCCCTGGCCACCGGCCGCGACGTGCTGCTCGACATCGACACGCAGGGCGCCGCGCAGCTCCGGGCGCGCTACCCGGACGCGGTGCTGATCTTCATCCTGGCGCCGTCGGTGAAGGAGCTGGAGCAGCGGCTCCGCGAGCGCCGCTCCGACATGGACGCCGACATCGAGCGGCGCCTGGTGCGGGCGCGCGAGGAAATTGCGTTGTGGCGGCAGTACGATTACCTCATCGTGAACCGCGATGTGAAGGAGGCCATGGAGCAGCTCGAGTCGATCATCCTGGCCGAGCGCTGTCGAGTCGCACGCCTCGGCCTTACCCTGCCCGATCTGGAGGTACGCAATTGATGGCATTCCCTTCGCTTGAAAGCGCGTTGAACAAGGTCTCGAACCGGTATTTGCTCGTCGTCCTCGCCGCGAAGCGGTCACGGCAGCTCAATCGGGGCGCGCCGCCGCGCGTGGAGAGCCGGCACAAGAAGCCGACCAGCGGCGCGCTGGAGGAGATCGCGGCGGCCAAGGTCGAGTACCGCGTCAAGGACGACGACACGCCGAAGGCATGAGCCTCGAAGGCCGCGAGCTGATCCTCGGCGTCACCGGGTCGATCGCCGCCTACAAGGCAGTGTACTTGCTGCGCGAGCTCGGCCGGCTCGGCGCCTCGGTCACGGTGTGTCTCTCCGAGCACGCGCGCGAGTTCGTCGGCCCGCTGACGTTCCGCACCCTGTCGGGGCGATCGGTGCTCTCCAACCTCTTCGACCCGCAGAGCGCCGATGCCGTCGAGCACGTCGCTCTCGCGGAGCGGTGCCACGCTATCGTCGTGGCGCCGGCGACCGCGAACCTCCTCGCGAAGGCCGCCCACGGGATCGCCGACGACTTCCTGACGACGCTCCTGCTCGCGGCCCGGGCGCCGGTCCTCATGGTGCCGGCGATGGACGGCGGCATGTGGGAGCACCCGGCCGTCGCTGCCAACGTCGCCACGCTGCGCGGCCGTGGCGTCACCGTTCTCGAGCCGGATACGGGCGCCCTTGCCTCGGGTCAGAGCGGCAGGGGGCGCTTCCCGGAGGTCGACGACATCGTCGAAGCGCTGCGCCGCGTGCTGGCGCCGATCCGCGACCTGGCCGGCGACCGACTGCTCGTCACGGCCGGCCCCACACGCGAACCGATCGACCCGGTGCGGTACATCTCCAACCGGTCCTCGGGCAAGATGGGTTACGGGCTCGCGGTGGCGGCGCTCCGGCGCGGGGCACAGGTCACGCTGATCTCAGGCCCGACCGCGCTCGCCCCGCCGCCCGGCGCCGTCTTCGTCCCGGTACAGACTGCCGAGGAGATGCGCGAGGCGGTGCTGCACCACCTCGACCGCGCCACGATCGTCATCAAGGCGGCCGCGGTCGCCGATTATCGAGTCCGGCAAGCGTCGAGCGTGAAGATCAAGGGCAAGCGCGACATCACCCTCGAGCTGACACCGAACCCCGACATCCTGGCGGAGATCGCGGCGCGGCGCACGAACTCGTTCGTCGTCGGCTTCGCCGCCGAGACGCACGACGTCGCCGCGAACGCGCGCGCCAAGCTCGAGAGCAAGGGGATCGACCTCCTGGTGGCGAACGACGTGAGCCAGGCGGGCATCGGCTTCGACGCCGAGGACAACGAGGTGCTGCTGCTCGACCGCTGGGGGGGGGCTCGCGCGCTGCCGCGGATGCCGAAGGCCGCGGTCGCCGACGCGATCCTCTCGCACGTCCTGGGCCTGCGCGCCGGCGCCGCGACCCGGAAGACACCCGCCTAGCGCGCGATGGCGACCGCCGATCCGCGCGCGATGCTCGCCGATGCCCTCGGCGCACTCGGTGAGACACTGCGCCATCACCGCGATCTCGGGTTCACCGAGCTCCCCCTCACCGGCGACTATCTGCTCGATGCCGCGGAGGCGCTCCGGGCCCAGGAGAAGGCCCTCCAGGGCTGCCGCAAGTGCAAGCTGTGCGAGGGGCGTTCGACCGTCGTGTTCGGCTCGGGGAACCCGCGAGCGGAGTTCGTCGTCATCGGTGAGGGCCCGGGCGCCGACGAAGATGCTCAGGGCCTCCCCTTCGTCGGGCGGGCGGGACAGCTCCTGACGAAAATGCTCGAGGCGCGAAAGGTCGAGCTGTCGCGCGACGAAGTCTACATTTGCAACGCCGTCATGTGTCGGCCTCCCGGGAATCGAAATCCCGAGGCCGACGAGCTCGCCGCCTGCGCGCCGTTCCTCGCGGCGAAGCTGGCGGTGCTGCAACCCAAGGTCGTCCTGGCGCTCGGCAGCGTCGCGACTCAGAGCCTCCTCGGCACCCGAGAGCCGATCGGCAAGCTCCGCGGCCGCGTGCATCCTTACGGCTCGGCGGTGCTGATCCCGACCTTCCATCCTGCGTTCCTCCTGCGCAATCCGGGCGAGGAGTACAAGCGCATGGCGTGGGAGGATCTTCAGCTCGCCCGACGGGAGTACGACCGCCGCCGCACGCGATGACGGTGCCGTACGGGTTGTCCGCAGAGACGGAGCCGCGCCGCACCTGTCACGGGTGGTCCGCGGAGACGGAGCCGGGTCGCGTCTGTTTCAGGCCACCCTCGGTAGCGCCGTCCCCACGCTCCGATACATGACCATCGCGGAAGTCGCCTTCGACGCCCCGGTCGCCCACTTTTTCTCCTATCGCGTGCCCGACGGCTGGGCGCTCGCTCCGGGGCAGCGTGCGATCGCGCCCCTCCGGGGCGCCTCGCGTGTCGGCATGGTCGTGGCGCTCCACGACGGCGCCGATCCTCGGCTCAAGCCGCTCGACCGCCTCGTCGACCGCGAGCCCGTGTTGTCTCGCGCGCACCTCGACCTCGTCCACTGGATCGCGGCGCAGAGCCTCTCGTCGGTCGGCTCGACGTGCGCCGCGCTCCTGCCGCCGCCGCTCGCCGCAAGCGGATCCAGACCGAATCGCGCCCCCGGTCGCCGGCCGGCGACAGCGCTCGAGCGGCCGGCGCTGCTCGTCGGTGCTGGCCGGGAGAAGCGGCTTCTCGAGCGCATCGAGGCGATGCCGGGCTCGGCCCTCGTGATCGCGCCCGATCTCGAGACGACCGCTCGCTGGGCGCAGCGACTCGCCAAGATCGACCGCGTCGTGCGACTCGATTCGGGCGTGACCGACGAGGAGCGCGCGGCCGCGTGGAATCTGCTCCGTGACGGATCGGTGCGCCTCGCGGCCGGGACCCGGTCGGCGCTGCTCGCTCCGCTCCCCCCGCCGGCCACCCTCGTCCTCATCGACGAGCACGAGGCGGCCCACAAGCCGCCCGGACCGCCGCGGATGCATTCGCGCGACGTCGCGCTCGAGCGCGCCGCGCGGGAGCCGGTCGCCCTCCTGCTCACGGCGGCCACGCCGAGCGTCGAGGCGTGGTGGCGCGCCAAGTCGGGCCTCCTGGACATGCCCCCGACGCAGCCCGGGCCTTGGCCCGCCGTGAACATCGCCGACACGCGCGGGATCCTCCGGCGCGAGCCGCTCACGCCGTCCCTCGCGCGCGCCATCCGCGAGACGCTGGCCGCCAGGCGGCGCGTCTTCCTCGCGGTGAGCCGGCTCACTTCGTCGCTCGCCTGCGACGAGTGCGGGACCGTGGTCCGCTGCGTCGAGTGCGCGATCGCGCTCGTCTACTCGCGCGCCGCCGCCCAGCTCGTCTGCCGGCTCTGCGCCGCCGCGCACCCGCTGCCGGACACCTGCTCCGAGTGTCGCGGGCGACGATTGTCTCCATTCGGGTGGGGCGCCGAGCGGGTCGAGCACGCCGTGCGCCGCCGCTTCCCGGCGGCGCGCATCGCGCGCTGGGATCCCGACGCGGCGCGGGGCGGCCGGGGCGAAGCGCAGCGCGCGGCGGCGGCCGTCGCCGACGTCGTGATCGGCACCCGTGGCGCGCTCCGCCTCTTCGGTCCCGCGTCGCTCGGGCTCGCGGCGTTCGTGGCGCCGGACCAGCTCCTGCGCGCGCCGGATTTCCGCGCCGGAGAGCGCACGCTCGGGCTTGCGTGGGCGGCCGCCGAGCGGGTCGCCGCTGACGGCACCCTCATCATCCAATCGCAGAACCCCGGGCACTACGCGTTCGAGGCGGTCGCGCGCCAGAATCTGCACGAGTTCTACCAGCACGAGTTGACGTTCCGCGGCGAGCTCGGCTATCCGCCCTTCCGACGCTTGGCCGTCGTCACCACGCGCGCCTCCGAGGCCGCCGAGACGCGCCGGCTGGCCCAGGCGGCCGGCGCCGCGCTGCGCGGGCGCACGGGGCTCACCGTCTATGCGCCCGTCGCCGACCGGAGGGATCGCGCCCATCGGATCGTCGTAAAAGGCGACGCCGATCTGCCGCGCCTCCTCGAGGAGGCGCTGCGGGAGTTCAAAACGCCGCGTCCAGCGAGCCGGGGTATCATTGACGTGGAGGTCGATCCGGTCGAATGGCAGTTCTAAAAGTCCTGAAATACGGCGAGCCGGGGCTCAGACGGCGCGCCTCACCGGTGGGCGAGGTGACTCCGGAAATCCGGGCGGTCATCGCGGACATGACCGAGACGATGTACGACGAGGTCGGCATCGGCCTGGCCGCGCCTCAGGTGGGGATCTCGCTCCGGCTCATCGTCATCGCCGACGAGGAGGGCCGAGGCGTGCAGGCGCTCCTGAACCCGGCGGTCGTGGAGCAGGGCGGCGAGACGACGGGCGAGGAAGGGTGCCTGTCGATCCCGGGCGTGTTCGCTCCGGTCGTCCGCTCCGCATGGGTGAAGGTCGAGGCGCGGGACGTGAACGGACAGCCGCTGGCGATCAACGCCCGCGGCCTGCGCGCACGCGTCCTGCAGCACGAGATCGACCACCTCGACGGAGTCCTCTTCATCGACCGCGTCGACCCGATGACGCGCGACCGTATCAAGCGGAAGATCAAGAAAGACGGTCTCCGCGAGGACGCTTCCCGCCACGCCTTCGCGCTTTAAGGTTCTCTCCGAACGCGCGTTCGCTCCACCGCCTTTCGTTTCGCAAAGTTGCGGGGCATCTATCCCCCCACTATGTCGTGAATGTGCAGTTTTCACCGCCGACGACCCGCCAGGGCAACGACTTTCGCCTCAACCGGGATCGCGGCGTCGTGCGCCTGGTAGCGCCTGAGCGCGTCACGAAGGTCGGCCGTCGTCGAGATGTTGTACCGGCTGAACATGCTGCGCGTCCGGTGGCCGGTGATGGCCATAGCGACCGTCTCGCTGGTCCCTGACCGGATCAGGTTCCGGGCGGCTGTCCGCCGCAGGTCGTGAAACAGGCGACCCTTCAGCCCGGCCGCCTTGACCGCGGAGCGCCACGCGCGGCGGATGTCCCTCACAGCCGCACCCTTGCGGTGGAAGACGCTGTTGACGATGCGGTCACCGACCTTCCGGGCCTCCCACCGGCGTTCGATCAGGTCGGCCAGGTCACCGACGAGCGGCACGATACGGCCGTGCCCGTTCTTGGACCGCTCGGGGCGAAGCCGAATCTCGCCGTGCTCGCGGTCGATGTCCTGCCATTCGAGCGAGAGGACTTCGTTGAGCCTCCAACCCGTGAAGTAGCCAAACCGTGCCACGTCCTTCAGGTACACCGGCAGTGTCCTTACGACAGACTCGAACTCGGACTTCTCGAAGAACCGATCTGCGTCACGAGGCCCTGCCGGTCTCGCACAACGATTCGGACCTTCGCGTCATCGGCCACGGCTAGAATCCCGTGCGCACGATCGCTGAGACGGCGCGATCGGCGCTGAACGACTTGGATTCCTTGAGCGCCTGATATTCGCGGCGAAAGGCCGAAGCCGCCTCTGCGCCCCGGCCGGACTTGACCACGATCGGCTTCCGATCCTCGCCCTTCCAGCCCGTGTAGCCGAGTGGGTTCTCCTCGTCCTGGCGGTTCTTCACACTGTCGCGGTCGCTGCGGTCGCCCTCGTCTTCGTCGGCGCGAACCTCGTCCTCGTCCTGCATGCGAGCGCCGCACTTGGGACAAAACGCGTCGTCTTCATCGGCGCGGACGCGGTGACGGCCTTCGCCGGTGCAGCGACGCACACGACGCTCGTCCTCGTCGGAACGCCCGTAACCCGGACGGCCGCGAATTGGGAACACGCCCATGCTGTCCTCGGTCGCCTTCGGCACGAGACTTCGTGACGGACCTTCGGAGCTTGCCTCCATCATTCGGTGAAATTCGTAGATCGCGGCCTGAGCAGTGCTGGTGAACCTGCCGCCGTTGCGCCGGGCAGATTCCCGGATGCGGAGGAGGATTCGGGTGTGGCGATTCATGACTTCTCCTTGCGAGCGGTGAGGGCTCGGCTATAAAAACGAACCGCGTCATTCAAGACGTTGTTCGCGCTGGTGTCGAACTGGAGCGAGAGACGGCGGACGAGCTTCATGAGCTTCCTGTCGATGCGGAGCGACACCCGTGCGACGGTGGACTTCTTGGACATCGAGAACTCTTTTCTGGTACCGGAGGGACTCGACCGAGCGGGCGGAGGGTCTGACCGGACCTACAAGCCTGGCGGCGCTGCTATGGCATCACCTACTAGGCGAGTGTAATATGCGCTTTCGCGGTTTCGCGTGTCAAGTTTTTGCCCGCTGGATCACCGGCCCACTGCCCGCGAAGCCACGTCAGATCGGTCGATTTGGGCGAGGCTGAGTCGTTTTGACCTATCAAAGCGTCGTTAGGCCCGCTCATGCATCCTCACCCTCAGGCACCAGACGCACGGTGAGCGAATGTGGCAGCGCGCAAATGATCTCGACTCGCGCTATTGTCGCAGTCGCGTTTCGGCCTCTTACGCATAGCTCCGCCACGTAACGCCCCGCCTCGATCGTCTGCGCAGGGCCGTACGCAGGGTGAAGAAAGAACTGGCCCGGACTATCGCCAGCAGACACAAAGCACGAAGTGTGATGATGACGCGAGAGCGGTGCCTGATGAATATCAAGGTTCTCGTCCGCCCCCATTCCCGCCCAATTCACGACGCGATCATCTATCTGCAACTCGGGAATGCTGACGTACACGCGAGCATCCTCTACAGTGACAGGGTTGGGATTCGCGACGCCCACAACCCCCAACGACCAGTGACGTCGGCAGCATTCCTGCATCACGAAGACGAGCTTCGGTTTGAGGCGCTCTTCTAGTTGCTCGACGCCCTCAAAGAGGGCGAGCTTCCGCTGGCGCTCATGCCGCCAGACCCAATAGCAAGCGAACGCCGCGCACGTTATCGCAAGAAGCGCAAAGAGGGTCTTGAGCCATGTGCTGTCGACAAACAGCGCAGCGAACGTGAACGGCACGGCGAGTGGGCCGCTCATGAAGACGAACCAGCGAACGCCGAAAGCGCGAAGAAAAGCCCAAAAGCTCGTCGAGCGGTCGCGTCCTTCCAGCGGCATCCTCACCTTCCCTTCGGCCCGCGCGGGTCCACGGTGTCGGGGAGACGTCCACTCAACACCCGCAGGAGTGCTGCCTCCTACTCCCTGTAACGCGGCCGTGGGTCGGTGCCGGAGGGGAAGCAACGGTACCAGTGGTCAGTTCGGATCTGATCCGCAGTGTCGGCAGTGAAAACGCGCGTTCCAGCCCGCTTGACCGTCAAACCCTCGCTTGCTGCCTCCTTCGCTCTCCCTGTCGCGTGGAAGTCCGTCGCACGATCACAGGCGGCCTTCGTCTCAAACGCGTCGACGATATTCCAGGACTGGACGAGCAGCGCCGAAGACTGGTTCCACAGCACCCACGCGCACTCGGCGTAGGCCGTCGCAGCCGAGGTGAGCAGGAAGAACGCGACGAGCAGTGAGGATCTTCGTGCGGCGCGCGTCATCGGCTCGTGGCCTTCCAGCCGTCCCGCGTTACGAGGAGACGCTTTGTAGCACCTGCCTCTTCCCGCAGGGCGTCGGCAACCTTCCATTTTGTGAGGAGCCTTTGCACTTCAGAAGGAGTGTTGTCGCTCAGAAACTCGAAGGAGGCGGTGAGCAGCAGGACGCCACCGTCCGTCCTGACACTGACGGTATGGGCCGAGCGGTCATGGTCCCTGCCATCCCACACGTCGTGGCCAGGAAATTCCTTCTTGACGTAGTCCACAAGCGCCCCAATCTGATCGGCCATCTGCGCCATCACCCGATCCTCCTCGTCACGGAGCATAGCTCGTAAAGGTAACGCCAGTTGAGACGCTAGTATCCGAGTCACGATCCTATTGAGAAGAACCCACGACGCCACACCGCAAACTTCAAATACGGGGTGAATTTCGGCTTCAGTTCTTTCAACTGCTCCGTAAGCCACATCATCTCTTTCCCCCACTCATCTGCGAGCCTAACCTTCTCATCACCCAGAGGCGTGACCGAGTCCTTCTCCTTCACAAGCCAGAGTCGCCGAGCGTGGTCATCGATCTCCTCGATAAACGTAGTGATGTCGGATTCGAACAGGAAGCTCGCCTCGGCTACCGATCTACGGTATTCGAATAGCTGCTCCATCTGGACTTTGCCCTCTGCGGCAATAACTGAGAGAAAGCGCCTGACGGCTGCGAACACGGCGAACCGTTTCTCGAACAAATCAAGTTTCAACCTTTCGCGCCCGAGGCGAAATTGCTGGTAGGCGATATACACCCCGCCGACCGCCAAGAGCACCGTGACCGCTTTCCAAAAGTTATCCACGTGTGGTCCGCCGGCGCCAGCGCCTAGTCATGCTTGGCGATGGCCTTCTTTCTCTGGCGCTTGTTGCTCATCGGATGACCTTCTTCCGCGAAGATAAACGAAACGGGCTGGGAAGGACATCCCCGGCCCGTCGTCGAGCAGAAGCTCAGTACGCCCGGCTGACGTGATCATAGAGGCTCGATCCGCCCGAGCCGCCGAATGGTCCGCTGTTGCGAATAGAGGACCCCGCCGCTTGCACTGCCGAGCCTAGCATCACGAGGGCGCCCGCGACCGCGTTGGCAATGTCGTCGTGGGCGACGGCAGGTGTAGAATGACCGCCCATTTCACCCACGGAGGAGACTATGAAGAGCCAGGTGACGATGACCGGCCGGGTGTTCGGCGGCTATGAACTTCCGCAGTACGATGTACGAGTCAGCACCGGGCCAGTTCTGAGCGACGTGACTGTGACCTTCACCTACCATTACCAGAACCGCGACCTTCAGGAGAATGGACAGTTTGTCGTCCCCGTGTCGGTGGCACGTCGCCTTGGATACGCGCTCCTTGCCGCTTCGTGTGGGCCGGGGCCCCTAGAGGATGACGGTGTCGTATTCAACGTGGACGAGAAGGAAAATTCTCAAGGTACTGATGATCTTGAGACATTGCGTCGTAAAGCTGCGAAGAGCGGGCGTGCTCCACTTCAAGAGTGACCGGCGGTAGAAACGAAACGGGCCGAGCGGTGATCTGTCCGGCCCGTCACGAGAGCAATGGCAGGTAGACCTAGCTCATCGCGGCATCTCCTATGTAGTTCACTATGTAGTAGAGTCGCCTTAACCCACCAAAACCGACCGAAAGGCCCTCCTCGCAAGTGGCTGACTTTGTGTCATTGAGTTGGTAGCTTTGGGTTGCTGTGACCAATCGTTTTCGAGTTCTCTTCTACGGCACGCCCGAGTTTGCGCTGCCGACGCTCGAGGCGCTCCTGCGCCACCACGAGGTCGTCGCCGTCGTCACCCAGCCCGACCGGCCGGCGCACCGCGGCCAGCGGCTGACTCCCCCACCCGTCAAGACGCGCGCGCTGGCCGCCGGGCTCGAGGTCTTCCAGCCGGCGCGAGTGCGTGATCCCGAGTGGCCCGAGCGCTTCCGCGCGCTCGGCGCCGACGTGGCGGTCGTCGTTGCGTTCGGGCAGATCCTGCCGAAGGCGGCGCTCGAGGCCCCACGGCGCGGCTCGATCAACGTCCACGGCTCGCTCCTGCCGCGCTATCGCGGCGCGGCGCCGATCCAGTGGGCGATCATGCGCGGCGAGACGGTGACGGGCATCACCACGTTCCAGATGGACGAGGGCATGGACACCGGAGGGACCCTCCGCTCGGCGTCCGTGACCATCGGACCCGAGGAGACAGCCGCTGAGCTGGCCGCGCGACTCGCCGTGCTCGGCGCCGACGTCCTGGTCGACACGCTCGCGCGGCTCGACACGCTGACGCCCCGACCGCAACGTCACGAGGACGCGACGCTGGCGCCGCGATTGAAACGCACCGATGGTCATCTCGACTGGAACCGCTCCGCACGGGATCTCGTCAACGTCGTCCGCGGCTGCAATCCCTGGCCGGGCGCTCTCACCCACAGCCACGCCGGCACGCTCACGATCTGGCGCGCGACGGCCGACGGCGCCGGACGGACGCATCCGCCCGGCACGCTGGAGCGACCCGCCGCCGACCCCGGCGAACTGGCCATCGCCACCGCCGACGGCTGGCTCCGTCCGATCGAAGTCCAGCCGGAGAACCGCCGCGCGATGTCCTGGCCTGAGTATCTCCGGGGTGCGCGCCTCGCCCGCGGTGCCATGTTCGCCAAGCCCGACACCTCCAGCACGCCGCGATGACGCCCCCGAGGAGGCCAGCGGAACCGAAAGCCAGTACCCCCGCTCGGCCTCCCTCGCCGGCGCGCGAGGTCGCGGTGTCCGTGCTGGAGCGCGTCGAGGCGGACGCGATCTTTGCCGACATCGCGCTGGAGCGCGAGCTCACGGCGCGCCGACTCCCCGCCCGCGACGCCGCGCTGGCGACGGAGCTCGCCTACGGGACGCTCCGCTGGCAGCGCTACCTCGACTGGATCCTGGCGCCGCACTCCCGTCGCCGGCTCGAGTCGCTCGATCCCCGCGTGCGTGTGATCTTGAGAGTGACCGCGTACCAGATCGCTTTCCTCGAGCGCGTGCCGGCGTTCGCCGCCGTGAACGACGCGGTCACGCTGGCGCCGCGAACGCCCGGGGTGAGGGCGTTCGTGAACGCCGTGCTCCGATCGTTCGCCCGCCGCGATCCGCGCGAGCGCGAGCCGGCGCCGCCGCGCGATCCCATCGACGCGCTGGCGACGCGCTGCTCGTTCCCCACGTGGCTCGCCGAGCGGTGGGTGGCGCGGTACGGCCGCGAGGACGCCGAGGCGCTGATGCGAGCGCTGAACGAGCGCCCACCCCTGACGCTCCGGACGAACACGCTGCGCATCACTCGCGACGCGCTCGCCCGCCGCCTGGAAACCGAGGAGGGGCTCGCCTGGCGCACGACGCCCCTGGCACCCGAGGGGCTCGTCGTCGGGCCCGGCGGGGCACCCGGCGAGTGGCGCGCCTTCGCCGACGGCAGTTGTGCGGTGCAGGACGAGGCCTCGATGCTGGTCGCGAGATTGCTCGCGCCCGAGCCCGGGAGCACGGTCGCCGACGTCTGCGCCGCGCCGGGCACCAAGACGACGCACCTCGCCGAGCTCATGGGCGACCGCGGCCGCGTCCTCGCCTTCGATCGAGACCCGGCGCGCCTGACACGCGTCAGGGAGGCCGCCGCCCGGCTCGGGATCACGATCATCGACACCCGCGACGGACCGGTGGAAGCCCTCGCGCCCGGGTTCTGTACCGCGTGCGACAGGGTCCTCGTCGACGCGCCCTGCTCGAACCTCGGCGTGCTGAGACGCAACCCCGAGGTGAAGTGGCGACGTCAGCCGTCCGATCTGCTCCTGGGGAGCCGACGACAGTCCGAGATCCTGGCCACCGCGGCGACGATGGTCAAGCCCGGCGGCCGCCTCGTCTACGCCACGTGCTCGCTCGAGCCCGAGGAGAACGAGGCGGTCGTGAGAACCTTCCTCGCCGCGCATCCCGACTTCGCGACCGATCCGCCCGACAAGTTTCCGCTGCTGCTCGACGTCGACGGCTGGCTCCGGTGCCTGCCGCACCGCCAGGGCACCGACGGCTTCGCGGCCGTCCGCTTCCGCCGCTCGTAGCTTTCGGGTATAACAACCCCGTGATCAAGATCGCGCCCTCGATCCTCTCGGCCGACTTCGCCGCCCTGGCCACCGACATCGCGCGCGTCGAGGCGGGCGGCGCCGACCAGCTCCACATCGACGTCATGGACGGGCGGTTCGTTCCCAATATCACGATCGGCCCCGTCGTCGTCGGGGCGATCCGCAAGAGGACGCGCCTGCCCCTCGACGTCCATCTGATGATCGTCGAGCCGGAGCGCTACATCCCCGAGTTCGTGGCGGCCGGCGCCGACATGGTCACCGTCCACGCCGAGGCCTGTCCGCATCTCGCGCGCACGCTCGCTCAGATCCGCGAGCTCGGCGCGAAGGCGGGCGTCGCCTTGAATCCGTCGACGCCGCCCTCCGCCCTCGAGTTCGTGCTCGATGAGCTCGATCTCGTGCTGGTGATGTCGGTGAACCCGGGGTTCGGCGGCCAGTCCTTCATCCCCTCCGCCCACCGGAAGATCCGCGAGGTCAAGGCACTCCTGGGTACCAGGCCGGTGGACGTCTCGGTCGACGGCGGCGTGAAGGCAGACCTCGCACAGTCCCTCGCCGAGGACGGGGCCTCGACCCTCGTGGCCGGCTCGGCGATCTTCGGTGCCGCGGACCCGGGCGCGGCGGTCAGGGCGCTTCGCGCCGCTGCGACCGCGCCGCCGCGCTGATGGACGTCGTCGACGCCCTCGCCCACCGCGGGCGGTTTTTCCGGGTCCTCCAGCAGACCGCGCGGAGCCAGACGGCCGTCATGACCATCGATCCGGGCGCGGACGCCGGCCCCGAGGAGGAGCACGACGGGGATCAGGTCATCTACGTCGTCGAGGGCGAGGCGCTCGTCCGCATCGGCGAGACGGAGCACAAGGCCGCGGCAGGGGCCCTCGTCATGATCCCCGCCCGGACGCGCCACCACGTGACGAATTCCGGCAGGGTACCGCTCTTCTTCGTGACCGTGTACGCACCGCCGGCGTACTGACCGCGCGCGGCACGAGACGAACGGGGTGTAACCCGGACTTACTTCCTTTGGAACAGGGCCGGGAGCCTCACCCACTGGTACACGCCCGCGTTGAGCTGCGTGATTGTCCAGCGCTCCGGGTACAAGAAGCCGGTGGTCGTCTCGGTGACGTAGTACCCGGGGATCGTCTGCCACTGCTGCTCGGTCCTTCGGGGTACACCGTCGGGAACCGGCACGTTCAGAACGACTTGCTGGGCGGGCACCTCGATGTACCGGACGATCTGCCCGGCCTCGAACCCGTGGAGGTTCGGATTGTAGTACGCCCAGGTCATGCCCGGGTGCGGGTTGGCGGAGAAGTTGCCCGGATTCGCCGGATCGCCGGCCTGGGCGAACACAGGCGCCACGCCGGAGAGTTGCGGCGCCAGTGCGACGAGCACGGCCGCTACCGTCCTGACCACTGTTGAGGGCCCCATCGCGCAAGAGAATACTACCGATCGCCGCTAGTTGTTGAAATTTCTCCGGTCGTTCCGTACAGTTAGGAGTCCCCAATAGGTTGCCCGGGATCCCATTCTCGTCTATAGTGCGTTATCGTGCCAGCTCTCAAGATCACGATAGTGCTCATGCTCGGGCTCCTGGTCGGGGGGGTAAGCCGGGCCGCGGCTCAGACGATCGGGCAAGTGGGGCCCTCGGCCGCGCTGGGACAACTGGGCACTGTGAACCCGTCGACTCCGGTGTTCATCTTCAGACCTAATCCCACCGGCCCATTCGTGGTGGTGCCCTCGGGCTTTCCGTTCTCGCGGGAGACGGTCCCTTTCGGTGACGAGCCCCACAGTTTGAACAACGCCCACCCGATGCTGCCGAATGCAGGGCTGGGATACGCCGTCAGCCAGGTCTGGGTGCCGGCACAGCCCATCGCGATACAGGTGTACGTCCCGGCGCCTGACGGCGTGCCGGCCACCTACCAAACTCAGTTCGCCCAGGTCCCGGGATTCTACGTCACGGAAACGACGGCGGGCTATCTGTACCCCGAACGGTGGGTGATCGACCAGCTCAACGTGGGCGTCTATCAGTGGCGTAAGGTGCCTGCGCAGTTCGTTCCGCGCTAGCCAGCAAACGACCCTCGCCGGTTGATATTCCCGGGATGTTTCCGTAGAGTTAGCACTTTGCATGCTTGATTCCCTGAGCACCAGACTGCAAGCGATCTTCGACAAGCTGGGCGGGCGTGGCCGCCTGTCGGAGGAGAACATCCAGGAGGCGCTCCGCGAGGTGCGGGTGGCGCTCCTGGAGGCGGACGTCAACTTCAAGGTCGTCCGCGCCTTCGTCGACCGCGTGAGGACCCGGGCCGTCGGCCAGGACGTCCTTGCGTCGCTCACGCCCGCTCAGCAGGTCGTGAAGGTCGTGCACGGAGAGCTGGTGGAGCTGCTCGGCGGCAGCGGGCATCGGCTCGCGATGGCCTCCCATCCACCAACGGTCATCATGCTCATGGGGCTCCAGGGCTCGGGCAAGACGACGACCGCCGCGAAGCTGGCCCGTCTCTACACGAAGCAAGGGCAGCATCCGCTGCTCGCGGCGGCGGACACCCAGCGGCCCGCCGCGATGGAGCAGCTCCGGACGCTCGGCGCCCAGGTCGGCGTCCCGGTCACCGGGGCACCCGGACAGACGCCGCTCGAGATCTGTCGGGCGGCGCGCGAGGAGGCGGCCGCGCGCGGCCTCACGCCGCTCATCCTCGACACGGCCGGCCGGCTCCACATCGACGAGGCCCTGCTGGGGGAGCTGCAGGCGATCCGGCGGGAAGTCGCGCCTCACCACGTGCTCCTGGTGGTCGACGCGATGACCGGCCAGGACGCGGTCACGGTCGCCGACCGCTTCAATCAGGCCGTGGGCATCGATGCGGTCATCCTCACCAAGCTCGACGGCGATTCGCGCGGTGGCGCTGCGCTCTCCGTCCGGCACGTCACCGGGCGCCCCATCGCCTTCGTCGGCGTGGGCGAGAAGACCGACGCGCTCGAGCCGTTCCATCCCGACCGCCTGGCCTCGCGTATCCTCGGCATGGGTGACGTGCTCTCGCTCGTCGAGAAGGCGCAAGCGGTCGTGGACCAGACGAAGGCGGAGGACCTGGCTCGGAAGCTCCGCGAGGACTCGTTTTCGCTGGAGGACTTCCGAGAGCAGCTCAAGCAGCTCCGCCAGATGGGGCCGCTCGATCAGATCCTCGGCATGCTTCCCTTTGGCAAGATGCTCAAGGGCGCGCCCAAGGATCTCGACGGCGAGTCAGCGGAGCTCGGTCGGTTCGACGCGATCATCGGCTCGATGACGCCGGGCGAGCGGCGCAATCCCGAGGTCATCAACGGCAGCCGCCGCCAGCGGATCGCGCGCGGCAGCGGCACGAGCGTGCAGGACGTGAACCGGCTTCTCAAGCAGTACGCCCAGCTCCGGAAGGTGATGAAGCAGTTCAAGGGCATGGAGGGGAAGCTTCCCCACCTGAAGAATCTCCCAGGATTTCCGACGCCGAGGGGGTGAGAACGTGGCAGTGACGATTCGGCTGAGACGGACCGGGACGACCAAGCGACCAGCCTACCGCGTGGTGGTGGCGGACTCGCGCTCACCGCGCGACGGCCGCTTCATCGAGGTGCTCGGGCACTACAGCCCGCTGACCGAGCCGCCGACCGTGTCGATCGACCGGGCGAAGGTCGAGGCGTGGATCAAGAAGGGTGCCCAGCCGTCGAACACGGTGCGGAGGCTGATCTTGAACGCACCCGCGACGGCGCCGGCGACCATCCCGGTGAGCGCGCCGGCAAAGAAGTAGGAGGTCACGGGTCGACCTGCCCGAAGGGGCGGGGTCGAGGCGACCCGGCGGCGAACATGAACGACCGGCTCGTGGTCATCGGCGAGATCGCGCGGCCTCACGGCCTGCGCGGCGAAATACGGGTGACGCCGCTGACGGACCGCCCCGAGCGGTTCGAACGGGTGACCGAGTGCGTTCTGTGGGACCGGGCGCACGACACGCGCGAACGGTGCCGGATCACGTCGGCGCGCTGGCAGGGAGCCTCGGTCCTTGTTTCGGTGGCGGGCTGCGAGACTGTCGAGGCCGCGAGTGCGCTCGTTGGTCGCCTGGTGGCGCTACCCGAAGACGAGGCGCTGCCGCTGCCGCCGGGCCGCTTCTACCCGTGGCAGCTCGAGGGCTGCCGGGTCCTCACGGAGGACGGGCGGGAGGTCGGACGGGTGGCACGCATCGAGCAGTCGCCCGCCCAGGATCTCTGGGTGGTGATCGACGGCGCGCGCGAGCGCCTCATCCCGGCAGTGGCGGAGATCGTGCTCGAGGTCGACCTGACCGGAGGCCGCGTCGTCATCCGGCCGCCGGACGGTCTGCTCGACCTGTAGCGGCGGCGGCCGTGCGCATCGACATCGTGACGCTCTTTCCGGGCATGGTCGAGCCGGTGCTCGCGGAATCGATGCTCGGGCGGGCGCGGGCGCGCGGACTCGTTGACATCCGGGTGGTCAATCTCCGAGACTACGCGGAGGGCCGGCACCGCGTCACCGACGATTATCAGTTCGGGGGCGGCGGTGGCATGGTGCTGAAGCCCGAGCCGCTCTTCGCTGCTGTGGAGGCGTTGCGCACACCCGGCGCGCGTATCGTGCTGATGGACCCGAGGGGCCGGGCGCTCACGCAGAAGGTCGCGGCCGAGCTGGCCGGCGAGACGCATGTGATCCTCCTGGCTGGGCGATACGAGGGCGTCGACGCGCGCGTCGGCGAGGGGCTCGCGGACGACGCGGTCTCGATCGGCGACTACGTACTGACCGGCGGCGAGCTGCCGGCGCTGGTGGTGACCGACGCGGTGACGCGCTTGCTCCCGGGCGTGCTCGGCGCCGAAGGCGCGGCGGCACGTGAGTCGTTCGCGGACGGGCTTCTGGAGCCGCCACAGTACACGCGACCCGAGGCGTACCGGGGGGCGCGCGTGCCGGCGGTGCTGCTCTCGGGCGACCACGCGCGCATCGCGCGCTGGCGCCGTGTGCAGGCGATCTGGCTCACGTGGCGCGAACGTCCGGACCTCCTGGCGACAGCGCGGCTGACGCCCGACGAGCGCAAGCTGGTGGAGCGATTCGAACGCGGGGAAACGCCGGAGCAACTCGACGACCCGCGACCTGAGAGGTAGTGCGAGCCGCAGGCCGTCGCGGGGCTGGGCCCCGCCGGCCGAGGCGAGTCTATAAGAGTCTCGAGAAAGGGACTGTGGGTGATGGACGCAATTCGACTGGTCGAGGCCGCGCAGCTCAAGAAGGACCGGGCGGGATTCGCGCCGGGTGACACGGTGCGCGTGCACGTCAAGGTGGTCGAGGGCGAGAAGGAACGGTTGCAGGTCTTCGAGGGCATCGTGATCCGCCGGCGCGGCGAGGGCGGCCGCGCCTCGTTCACGGTCCGACGCATCTCGTACGGCGTCGGCGTCGAGCGCACCTTCCCATTGCACTCGCCGCGCATCGAGCGAGTGGAGGTCGCCCGGCGCAGCCGCGTCCGGCGCTCGAAGCTCTACTATCTGCGCGGGCTCGCCGGCAAGGCGGCGCGCCTCAAGGAAAAGCGCGCGCCCCTGGTTCCCGCCACGGCCCCCGAGCAGTAGCCGGCGCGCTTCGCGTGACGCCGCCTCCGTCGGCGCCGTACCGCTACGAGGCTCAGGCCTGGCGGACAGGTGTCACCCTGGTCGCCGGCGTCGACGAGGCGGGACGCGGGCCGCTGGCGGGGCCAGTGGTCGCGGCCGCGGTGATCATCGCACCCGACCGGCGCATCAAGGGGCTCGCGGACTCGAAGGTCCTCACCCCCGAACAGCGCGAGGCGCTGTTCCACGTCATCAGCGAGCGCGCCGTCGCCGTCGGCGTCGGGATCGTCGATCACGAGACGATCGACCGCGTCAACATCCTGCAAGCGACCCGCCTCGCGATGGCCGAAGCGCTCGCGCACCTCACCCTGCGGCCCGACCTCGTCATCACCGACTTCGTCGCGTTGCGGGACCTCGCCTGCCCGCAGCGAAACCTGGTGGACGGCGACGCGCGCTGCGCCACCGTCGCCGCCGCCTCGATCGTCGCCAAGGTCACCCGCGACCGCCTGATGGTCGAGGCTGACCAGCGCTTCCCGGAGTACGGCTTCGCCCGCCACAAGGGTTACGCGACCCCGGAGCACCTCGCCGCGCTCGACCGCTGGGGCCCGTGCCCCCTCCACCGGCGCACCTTCGCCGGGGTGTGGCGCCAGGGCGAGCTGTTCGTCCTGGAGGCCGATTAGCCTAGCCGGCGGGAGCTCCTCGAGACTACGTCGGGATCGAGCGTCGCCTCGGCGCGGAGATGGCCGGCCTTCCACAGCTCCCCTTCTCGCTGGACCGACGCCGACATCGCTGAGGAGTCCGACCATGGACACCCTGATCGCGACGCTTCGGTGGATCCACATCGCGGCCGGCACGCTGGCCCTCGGCCTGGCGCCCGCGGCCATGCTGACCGTGAAGGGCGGCCGAGCCCACCGGCGCTGGGGCAAGATCTACTTCTGGGCGATGGCGGTGGTCGGGTCGACCGCCGTGGCTCTCGGCCTCTGGCGTCCTCAAATCTTCCTGGCGCTGCTCGCGGTCTTCAGCTTCTATCTGGCGTTCTCGGGCTATCGCGCGCTGTTTCGCAAGCGCCCCGCGCAGGGTCAAGGGCCCCGGGCGATCGACTGGGCCGCGGCCCTGGTGACGTTCTCCGCCAGCGCGGCGCTGGTCGTGCTCGGGCTCCCGAGGCCTGGCCCCAGCTGGGAGCGCGTCGGCGCGGTGCCGGTGGTCTTCGGTGTCCTCGGGATGGTGCTCTCCGGGCTCGACGTCTGGAAGTTCGCGCGTCCGCCGGCGGACGCGAACGCCTGGTGGTTCGCTCACATGGCGGGCATGCTCGGCTCCTACGTGGCGACGGTGTCGGCCTTCTCCGTCGTCAACTTCACGTTTCTGCCGACCGCCGTGCGCTGGCTCTGGCCAACCGCGATCGGCGTGCCAGCGATCACGCTCTGGATCACCTACTACAAGGTGCGCTTTCGCCGGAGCGCGCGCTCGCGCGTCGAGGCCACCCGCGCCGGCAGTGCCTGAGCGTCAGACCGGGACGTCCTACGCCCGATCATCGGCCTGTAGTCGAGCGCATCGGGCATGGTAGAGTCCCGGCCATGGCCTGGTGCGACTCAGCCCGGGCCTGCGGCTGATGGATCGAGATTCCTCGAGCTTGCGCGTTCTCCACCTCTATCCCAAGGGCGACTTTTTCACCGGAGCGGCAATCCAGGTCTGGGATCTGGTCCGAGGCCTGCAGGCTCGTGGTCACGACATCGTGCTTGCGACGCGGCCGGACTCGCATTGGGCGAGCCTGGCGGCCGGCGCGAGCCTCACCTACTACGGTCTCCCCATGACCTCGGAACTCGACCTCCGCTCGGTCCTCGGGTTGATCCGTGTGTTGCGGCGACATCGCATCCAGATCGTGCACGCGCACAAGGGACGGGCCCGGACACTGATTCTTCTCGCCGGGCTATTCACGGGCACGCCCGTTCTGGTGCTGAATCGCGGTGTCAGTTTTCCCCTCGACCGCTTCAACCGTCTCGGCTACACGACCCGGCGAGTCACCGCAATCATCGCCGTCTGCGAAGCCATCAAGGCGAATCTAGTGCAGGCGGGGGTCCCGGAGGCGAAGATCCACGTGATCTACTCCGGCACGGATACCGAGCGCTTTCATCCCGGGGTCGATCGGACGCGCATTCGAGATGAGCTGGGCCTGACGACCGAACAGTTTCTCGTGACCCAGATCGGCGTGCGCGGCGAAAAAGGCAACGACGACCTCATGGAGGCCATGGCGACGGTCACCGCCCTGGCGCCGTCCGCGCACCTGCTCATGGTGGGAGCGCGTGACCCTCAGAGCTTGTATGCGCAGGCGCAGCGGCTTGGGCTCAAACGAAACTTCCACGTCCTCGGCTATCGGGAGGATATCCCGGAAATTCTCGCCGGGAGCAACTGCTGCGTCGATGCGTCCTATCGCGGTCTCGGACTGACGGGCACGCTCCGCGAGAGCCTGGCCGTCGCGACTCCGGTCGTGGCGACAGCGATTGAAGGCAACCCCGAGCTCGTGATCGATGGCGAGACCGGCCTGCTCGTCCCGCCCCGGGACGTCCCGGCGCTGGCACGAGCCATTACCCGCGTCATGTCGGATCCAGTGACTGCGAGACAGACGGCGGAAGCCGGTCGCCGACGAGTCCAGCTCCTCTTTTCCACACCGCGGAAGGTCGAGCGGGTGGAGGCCCTGTACCGGGAGCTGGTGGCGGCGCACCGACAGCCGGCGCGCGAGCGCGTGATCCTCGGGCCGTGACCGGAGTCGCGTTCGCGCTGTTCGACTGGATCGATCGGCGGCAGGGGCCGCTCGGGCAGCTCTACGAGGAACGGCTGCAGCTCCTGGAGGCGGCGGAGGCGGCCGGCTTCTTCTGTTATCACCTCGCCGAGCACCACGCCACGCCGCTGGGGATGGCTCCGTCGCCCTCGGTGTTCCTGGCGGCGGCAGCGCAGCGCACGCGGCGCATTCGACTGGGGCCCCTCGTCTACTTGCTGCCCCTGTACTCGCCGCTCCGTTTGATCGGCGAGATCTGCATGCTCGATCACTTGAGTGGCGGCCGGCTCGACCTGGGCGTGGGCCGCGGGGTGTCGCCCTACGAGGTCGGCTACCACGGGCTCGACCCGGCGCGCACGCGCTCCATGTTCCAGGAGGCGCTCGAGGTGATCGTCGCGGGACTGACGAGCGAGCGGCTGACGTATCGTGGTGAGCACTACCGCTACGACGACGTGCCGATGGAGCTCGCTCCGCTCCAACGCCCCTATCCGCCTCTCTGGTACGCGACGAGCAACCTCGACAGCGTGCCCTGGGCGGCGGCTCGGGGGATGCACATGGTCGGGCTCGGTCCGGCGGAGGCGTACCGGCCGTTCGTCGAGACGTATCGAGCCAGCTCGGCCAAGCACCGAGACGATCCGCGTCGACTCAACCCTCACGTCGGGGTACCGCGCATCGGGATCAACCGACAGATCGTCATCGCGGACACCGACACGGAAGCGGAGGCGATCGCGCGGGCCGTCCACCCGCGCTGGGCGTCGAGCTTCGTCAAGCTCTGGGCCGACCACGGCGACACGACCTACGCCCACCGCGTCAACCTCGACGCGGCGCTGCGCCACGAGACGATTCTGGCCGGGTCGCCGGCGCGCGTGCGCGACCAAATCGCCCGCCTGATCGAGGCGACCAGCGTCAACTACGTCATCTGCTGCTTCGCGTGGGGCGATCTCACGCTGGTACAGTCGCTCCGCTCCCTGCACCTGTTCGCCGAGCAGGTGATGCCGGCCTTCCATCCGTGAATGTCCGGTCGTGACCGACCGTCAACGTCGGTCGTGACCGACAGGAGAGAATCATGAACCGGAGCCGCTGTTTCCTGACCGCCATCACCGGCTTCTTGATCCTGGCGATTCTGGGCCCGGCCGCGAGCGCCCCCGCTCAGACACCCGCGGCCACCGGCCCCATCACGATCGGCGTTCTGGCGCCCTCGACCGGTCCCTTTGCGACCTACGCGCGTGACATCATCGACGGCGCGCGGTTGTATTCCGACGAGGCCGGCGGGCAGCTGGGCCGGCGGAGGCTCGAGCTGGTCGTCGAGGACTACCAGACCAGACCGGACGTGGCGCTGACGAAGATCCGCAAGCTGGTGGAGCGCGACCGGGCTCAGGCGATCGTCGGCCTCGTGCTCTCCGCGGCGGCCCTCGCGGTGAAGGACTACGTGAACACGCAGAAAGTCCCGCTGCTCATCTCCGGCTTCGCCGTCGCCGAGACCCTCACGCTTCAACCCAACCCGTACGTCTTCCGCCTCACCTACAGCCCGTGCATGACCGCCGCCCCCATCGGCCAGTGGACCTATCGCCATCTGAAGGCGCGGCGGGCGGCGATCATCGCCTCGGACAGCGTGGGACCACTCGAGCTCATCATGGCCTGGGCCCGCGCCTTCGAAGAAGCGGGCGGCAAGGTGGTCCAGGAAATCTATCCGCCGCTGGGTACGGCGGACATGGCACCCTGGGTCGCAAAGCTCCGCCACGACGTGGACGTCATCGGCGTGCAAACGGTCGGCGCCGACGGCGTGCGCTTCGTGAAGCAATTCCAGGAGTACGGGCTCAAGGGCAAGATCCCGCTGGTCGACGCCTCGGTGGGGGTCAGCGAGATCTCGCTCCTGCCCACAGCGGGCGAGGCGGCCGTCGGCGTCTACAACAGCCAGCCCTACCAGTACACCGTCGACACGCCCCGGAACCGGAAGTTCGTCCAGGCGTTCCGGTCCAAGTTCGGCCGCGATCCGGGTTCCCCCGCCGCGTTCACCTACGCGGCGATGGCCGCCATCGATCAGGCTGTCAACGCGACCGGCGGGAACATCGAGGACTCGGCCCGATTCCTCGAGGCGCTCCGCAAGACGGATCTCGAGGCCCCGCAGGGCCGGGTGCGCTTCGATCGATTCCAGAACGTCGTCACCGACATCCACATCAGCCGGATCGACAAGGTGGGCGACCAGATCGTGCCCGTCGTGATCGAGACCGTTCGGGGGCGTGGACCAGTTCCTCGGCATGGACCCGGCCGAGTACTTGAAGAAGCCCCGCCTCATCACCCTCAAAGGCTCCTTCGCCAAGTAAGCAAAGACTCATCACCGAGTGAGCGAGGCCGTTTGCCAAGCAGGAAAGGCTCGTTCGCGAATGAATAGGGGCTCGTTCGCCGGGTGAACTCTCGGGCCTGAGGGCGGGTCGCCGGGAGGGGTTGCCGGACCCGTTC
>WNFB01001213.1_pt1 | contig 32100 bp, 27 predicted proteins | sample 5400501 | NCBI WGS metagenome assembly WNFB01 (sample SAMN13153341, study PRJNA577476) | soil metagenome | isolation source: 200 cm saprolite under Douglas fir tree site 2 hole 1 | place: USA:California | collected 2015-04-18
CGATACGCTCGAGGTCCCACGGCTTCAGGTTGGTCAGCGTCGCGAAGTTGCCGTAGCGGAAGGACAGGCGGTAATCGTCGTCCCGGATGTACAGGGGCTGCCGCATCCCCTGCGGGTTGCCATCGACGAAGCAGAAGTCGCAGTGGTTGGCGCAGCGGCGGATCCGCGGCGGCTCCAGCATGACGCCCATCGGCAGCCCTTCGGGCCGTTCGACGTCATACTCGATCTCCACCCCCGAGGGCAGCCGGGCACGCAGCACGAAGTGGTCGTCCGCGGTCAGGAACTCCCAGTCGAGAAAGTCCTCAAGGTCCTTGCCGTTGACCGCGAGCAGCTCGGCTCCTGGGATGAGTTCGAGGGCGGCGCCCAACGAGTCGGGTGCCACCGCCTGTACGCGAATCACTGCTGACCGCCTAGAGGTTCAAGGAGTTTCTGAAGCTAATGGCGCAACTTCAACAGCTAATATCGCTTAGGACGGGTGGTGCTGCAAGGAGATTGACGCCGCGGAGAAGTCACCTCAATTCGCGTCGCATCGCTCGCGCCGGAGGCGCGGTCCCCTGGTATCTCGAGTTGTCATGGAAGCTCCACTGGAGCGTGAGGGAGCCGGGATCGCTGAAGCCGCAGCACCAGGAGCACCAGGAGCAGCAGCGCACCCCACGTATAGACGGAGCCTTGCAGTAGCGCCCAACGGAGCGGGCGTGGGCCAACGGTGAGCAGTCCCGACGTGGCGAGACCGGCAGCCGCGAGGCCGGCATACCACCATGACCGGCGCGGCACATCATCGGGTAGCTCGAACGTCGTAGCCCATGCGGGCAGGAGGAGGACGTAGTAGTGCACCCAGGCGATGGGGGACAGCACCACGGCGAGCAAGGTCACGACGGCGAGCTCGCGCGCCAGGACGTCCGACGTCGGGCGTTGTCGGAAGGCGATGGCCGCGGCGGTCAGGCAGACCAGCCCGACGGCCCAACCGACTGCCGGCGACATCCCCAGACGGGTCACCAACGCGGCGAGCGACTGGTTACTGGGTGACACCAGCTCGCTATTCTTGCTGACTAAGGCCACCCACTCCTGCATGGCGGTGAGGGCTCCACCCGGGCCGTAGGGCAGCAGCGTCAGGGCGGTGAGGCCGACGGCGGCGGCGACTCCAACGCCGAACGCGCTCCAGCGGCGCCGATACGCCAGATACGCGAGCAGCAGTCCCGGAAGCGCCTTGAGCGCGGTCGCGATCCCGATCCACAGACCGGCGCGCGCCTCGCGGCCGTTCGCGACATCCGTCGCCGCCGCCACGACGAGCGCGAGGAGGATCGTGTTGATGTTGGCATGCTCGAAGTTGGTCTGGATCGGCACGGCCACGGCGGCGGTAGCGAGCGCCACCCGGCTCCACGTGGGCGCGCGCACGCGGGTGACGCTCCACGCGAGACACGCGACACCCAGCACTGCCCAAGCGACCTTCGCCAGCGGGAAGCTCGCCCTCGCGAGCAACGTGAACGGCACGAGCGCGAGGGCGCTGAAAGGTGGCCACCACACACCCTCGACCTCATTGGCGGTGTAGAGGGCCTTGCCGCGGAGTAGGCGCTCACTCTGTCCCAGCTCGGGCTTGAAATCGCCCCCTTTGTGGAGCTGGATCGGAATGACCACGGCCGCGTACAGCGTTGCCAGCGCCAGGATGACGCGTCGCGCGTGAGGTGTTAGCGCTGCCACACACCCAGCCCGAGTGCAAGCCAGCCGACGAGCGCCAGCGAGAGTCCCACAGTTTGTCCCACAGTCAAGTCACAACCGCGACCTTCAAACATCGTAAGTCTCAGAGCGGGCGACGGGATTCGAACCCGTGACGTCCAGCTTGGGAAGCTGGCATTCTACCCCTGAATTACGCCCGCAGTCTGGGCGGAATGTGTTCCCACATCCCGCCCGCTGTCAATCGTCATTCTTTTCGATAGCGCCACGCGGCGATGGTTTTAGCAGTCGGCTTGAGCGTGAACTCCTGCTTTTGGCCAGGCTGGATCGCCGCAACCTGCACGGTGTCGGTCGCGACGACCTGTCCCTGCAGGTCGAGGAACTCGAATATCAGCTTGTAGGGCGCATTCGGCTTCTCGCGCACATTCGTCACCGAGCCCTTTAGGTCTCGACCCGTGTCCGTGGAGTCAAACTGGCTCACCACCACATCGCCAATCAATGTCGAGTCACTCAGCCGGTAGTAATACAGCGCCGAGTCGATCTTGCCGTTCTGCTGCTGCGCGTACGCCATGATCTTGATGCCCGTGCGGTTCATCGGGTCGGCGGCCAGGAGCCGGCGAGAAATCGCGAGCGCCGTCACCGAATCGCGCATCCCGAGCGCCGTGTTGGCCCGGAAAATCAGGGTCTCGCGGTAGTAAGGATTGATCCTCAGGCTCGCATCGAGTGCCTGCGCAGCGAGCGAGAACGCCGCGCGCGAGCTGTTGAAGTACGCCCGAGCCATCCCTTTGGCCACAGAATCGCAGCTCGCCCGAATCCGAGCCGGCGTCAACGGCGGCCGCTTCGCGCGTGCCGCGGTGCGGCAGCTGCTCCCTGCGACCGAGGTGTCGGGGTCCTCAGGCACGCTTTGCGAAATCTCGGCGCCGACCCGATAGAGCTGGTAATAACCCATCGAGTCACCCTTGCTGACGATCTGCCGGTAGATCGCGAAGGCACTATCCCTGTAGGCAGTGTCCTTGCTGGCCTTCTGCATGTAGAGCCCGCCCAGCGATGCCATGATCTCCGCGTCATTGGGGTAGAGGCCCAGGTATTCACGATACGTCGCCTGAGCTTCCGGAATCCGCTGCTGGCTCTGTTGAATGCGCCCGAGGTTGTAGAGCGCGTCTTTGCGGTCCTGCGCGAACTTGGGATCCGCCGCTGCGACGTCCGCGGCGCGCCGGAAATAGATGACGGCGGAATCAGCCTTGCCGGAGTTGTAGAGCAGCGTGGCGAGGTATTTGATGCCCGTCGGCTCATTGGGTAGCAGCGCGGTGGCGCGCCGGAACGAGGCGATCGCAGAATCGGTGTTGTTCGCCTGCCACGCCGCGATCCCCGCGTTGAACGTGGGCATCCACACGAACCGGCGCCAGATGCCGATGTCGTCCTTGCACTCCGGTTTCAGCGTCTGGGCGCGCGTGAATGCCGAGTCCGCGCCCACCGCGTCGCCTGTCATGAGGTAATAGCGCGCCAGGTAGTACCACGCCGCCGGATTCTTGCCCTGTTCGCCGGTCGTCACGGCCTGCGTCAGCAGGCGCTGAGCGTCACTCAGGTCCTTTTTCTTCTGATCCTCGAAGCGCGTCGTCGTCGCGTCCTTCAGGTACCCCATGCCCTGATTGACGAGATAATGGTTCGGCTTCAAGTCGCATTTCGGCTCCGCCCACCGCCCCGCTGCCCCACCGGTTTGCTGCTGTGCTGCCAGCGGGACTGTGATTGCGGTGAGCACGATTGCCGCAAGATTACGAACCGTTCCCACGTTCACTCCTTGGCTTTCGCGATTAGAGCTGCGGCGTCGCGCTCCACGGCGCGCGCGACGTCGAGCGGCGGACGTCCCAACGCCTGCGCCGCCGCCAGCACATCATCGTATTCTGGTTTCACCCGGACATTGTCGCCATACAACACCTTGACACGCACTGCCACGCCGTCCAGCCGGACCGTGAGCTGGTGACGCGGCAGCGTGGCCCGCTCCGCAATCCAGCGCCGCACGCCCGCCGTGGTGCTGTGGCGGAACAGCTCGGCGGTCACTGCCTCGGCGAGCGCCTCAGGCGCCATGGCCTCCACGCGGAACCCCTGACGGCCTTTCTTCATCTGCACCGGCCACGTCTGCACATCGAGCGCCCCCGCCTGGACCAGCGCCTGACGCAGCGGCTCGACGTACTCGGGGCTCATGTCGTCCACATCGGTCGCGAGCAACACCACTCGACCCGCCTCGCTCGCAGCTTCGGCGATCAGAATGCGCAACGCATTCGGATAGTGCTTGGGATCGCGCTGACCAGCGCCCCAGCCGCTGCCGACCATGCGCCACCGGTCGGGCGGGGCGCCCGCCGACAGCACCCGCAGCAGGGTCGCACCCGTCGGCGTCGTCGCTTCGCCTTCCACAGGTCCGGCACCTGCGATCTCCAACCCTTCGAGCAGGATCGCCGTGGCTGGCGCGGGGACCGGCAAGCGACCGTGCGCCGCCTCCACCCACCCCTGCCCCACCGCGACCGGCAGATGATGCACGGCCTCGACGCCGAGTCGCTCGAACCCTTCGATCGCACCTACGATATCGAGCACGGCGTCCACCGCTCCGACTTCGTGCAGGTGCACCTTCTCCGGAGCGACGTTGTGGACTCGGCCCTCGGCCTCGCCGAGCAATCGGAACGCGCGTACGGCGCGCTCCTTCACCCAGTCGGAAACCGGCGCCCGTTCGACGAGTCGCACCAACTCACCCACGTGACGGCCGTGCGGCTGATCCGGGATGTCGAACTCGATTTGCTTGCACGTAATACCAGACCGGCGAACGTCTCGAACCGTAACACGGACGTCGCCGACGCCCAGCCGCCCTGGCAACTCCTCGAGCCAGGAAGCCGGCAGACCGAGGGAGAGGAGAGCCCCTAACGTCATGTCCCCGCTGATGCCAGCGGCTGGATCCAGGATGGCGATGCGCATAGGCCGAAGTATTGAAATATAAACGGCTTAGGCTCTGTAGAGCCACCCGGCCCCTGTGTTGAACAGCACGACACGCTGCTCGGGACGGAGCACGCCTCGGTTGTTGAGCGCGACGGCACCTGACAAGGCCGCTCCACCTTCTGGCGAAGCGTCGATCCCTTCAGCGACTTGCAGCTCGCGCGCGGCCGCCGCCAGGGCTTCGTCGCTCACGGCGACAGCGCCGCCCCCGCTGTCGCGCAGCGCCCGCAGCATGAGCCGGTCACCCAGCGGCGAAGGCACGCGCAAACCAGCCGCCACGGTTTTGGGATCGGGCCACGGCTCGCATCGCTCAGCGCCCGATTCGAACGCCTGCACGACCGGGGCGCAGCCGCTTGCTTGCACCGTGTACATCCGGGGCAGCGGCCCACGCAGCCAGCCGCTTTGGCGCAGCTCCTGGAACGCCTTCCACATCCCGATCAGGCCCGTCCCCCCGCCCGTCGGATAGACGATCGCATCGGGCAGCGTCCACCCGAACTGCTCGGCCAACTCGAGGCCGAGCGTCTTCTTGCCCTCGATGCGATACGGCTCTCTCAGCGTTGAGACATCGATGGCGCCGGTATTCGCGGCGTGCAGCCGAGCCGCAATACCACAGTCGCCGATGTGACCATCGAGGAGCATCAGATCTCCGCCAAACGCGTGGATCTGATCAAGGATGGGGCGCGGCGTCGTGGCGGGCGCGTACACGCGCGCCGCCGCACCCGCGCGGGTCGCGTAGGCCGCGAGCGCGACCCCCGCATTGCCCGCCGTCGGTATCACGAATTCTTTGGCGCCCGACAGCGCCGCACGGGTGACTGCGGCGGCCAGTCCTCGCGCCTTGAACGATCCCGTGGGGTTCGTGCCTTCGTCCTTGACCCAGAGTTGGTCGAAACCTTGGCGCGCGGCGACTCGGTCCACTTTGAGCAGCGGCGTGCCACCCTCGCCAAGAGTGATAGGGTGCTCTCCATCGCGCAGTGGCAGCCATCCGTCATAGCGCCACATCGTCCAGCGCTTCCCGCACAGGAGAGTTTTCGCGTCAGGAGAGGGCAGCGTCGCATAGCGTACGAGATAGGGAGATCCGCAAACCTCGCACACGCCGGGGAAGCCGTCGGTATCACGGGTGCGCGCGGGGACGCACGCCGAGCACTCCAACGTCCAGGTGGTCACGCGCGCTGATGCAGCCGGTCGAGGATCCGGTCCGCGAGTTTGGTGGAGAACCCCGGCAACGCGGCGATCTCGGCGGGTGTCGCCGTGCGCACACCGGCGAGGGAGCCGAACCGTTCCAGCAGCAGCCGCCGGCGTGCCGGTCCGATCCCGGGATGCGCAACAGCTCCGACGTGATGGTGCGCTGCGCGCGCCGCTTGCGGCTGTAGGTAACCGCAAAGCGGTGCGCTTCGTCCCGCGCGCGCTGCAACAGCTTGAGCGACGGGCTGCGGCGCGACAGGCGCAGCGGCTCGCCGTAGCCCGGCAGGAAGACTTCCTCTTCCCGTTTCGCGAGGCTCACGATCGGCAGGCGCTCCTGTCCTTGTGAGCGCGCCGCTTCGACTGCGGCAGCCAATTGGCCCTTTCCTCCGTCGATGACGATCAAGTCGGGAATCTGTTTGTTCTCCGCAATCCGGCGGGTCAGAAAGCGTGTCACCACTTCCTTCATTGCCGCGAAATCATCGATTCCTTCTACACCTTTGATCCGATATCGCCGGTACTCCGCCTTGCGGGGCCGGCCGCCCTCAAACCACACGAGCGAACCCACCGTGTCGCGTCCCTGATTGGTCGAGATGTCGATGCAGACCATCGCGCGCGGGACGACGGGGAGGCCGAGGTCGCGGCCGAGCGCGAATACGGGGTCGGCTGCTCGCTCGTCGATGTCGAACGTCTCGATCTTGAAGCTGTCGAGCAGATGACGCGCGTTCTGATCGGCCAGCTCGACGAGCTTCGCGGCCGATCCACGCTGGGGGACAACAAACTCGACGCCCGGCGCCAGCTCGCGCAGTGCATCCAGGTCGGCTGGGGCAAACGGCAATACGACGCGCTGGGCCCGCTGTTCGAGCGGCAGATAGTACCCCACCAGGAACGTGCGCAGCACGTCGCCTTCGGGGGCATGCTCGACGTGCTCCAGGAAGCGGTGCTCGCGCGCGATGAGCTTGCCGTCGCGAATGCGGAGGATGACCCCGACCGCATCGTCACCATCGCGGGCGAGACTGATCGCGTCGGCGTCGCCGCCCCCGACGACCTCCACCGTCTGCGGCTGCTCGAGCTGATCCAGCCATTTGAGCGCATCCCGCAGCTGCGCGGCGCGCTCGTAATCCTGCATGTCACTCGCCGCGTGCATCCGCTTGCGCAGCCCGGTGCGCACATCGAGCGTCTTCCCCGCAAGAAACAGGAGGACATCATCAATCATGCGCCGGTAATCCTCGACACTCTGATAGCTCACGCACGGCGCCTTGCAGCGCTCGATATGAAAGTCGAGACAGGGCCGGTCCGGCGCCTCTTCCGGCAGATGCCAGGAACAGGACCGTACCGTGAAGATTCGGCGGATGATCTTCAACGTCTGCCGCAGCGTCGCGACGTCGGTGTAGGGACCGAAATAGCGGGCGCCCGGAATCGTGACGCGCCGGACGACCAGCACGCGCGGAAACGGCTCGGCGAGGGTGACGGCGATCTGCGGATAGCTCTTATCGTCGCGCAGCCGGATGTTGAACTTCGGCTGGTGTTCCTTGATGAGCGTGTTCTCGAGCAGCAGCGCCTGCGCCTCTGTCGGAACGACGATCGTCTCGAGGTCGGCGATTTGCCCCTGCAACACCTCCCGCTCCGGACTGCCCTGCTCGTCGGCGAAGTAGTTCGGGACGCGAGACCGCAGATTGGCCGCCTTCCCGACGTACAAAATCTCCCCGGCGGCGTCTTTCCAGATGTAGACGCCGGGGCGAGCGGGAAGTGCCGCTAGTTGGCGGGCGAGCCGGTCAGAGATAGCCATGCGCGTATCGCGTCGGGGTGGCGGAACGCCAGAGTGAGCGCCCCGTATGCCACCCCAAAGATACCCAGCACAGCAATGCCTCGAGGGACGGGACGCCACCCGGCCGCCACTTGGCTCATGCCGACGCCGAGCAGCGTGGCGATCAGCGCCGCGGCAACGACGAGCCCCACGATCCGCCAGTCCGAGCGCTGCAGGATCGTCCCGATGCGCCGGTCGAGGTCATAGAGATGCAGCACCGTACTCAACGTGATGCCGATCGACGATCCCAGCGCGATTCCCGCCGGGCCAAAGCGCCGCATGAAGAACCACGACAGGAATCCGGAAATCACGAGCGAGACGATCGCGATCCGCACCGGCGTGCGCGTGTCCCGCATGGCATAGAACCCCGAAGCGAACAGCTTCACCGTCGACCCTCCCAATAGCCCGATGCCGTAAGCGGCGAGGACGCCTCCCACCAGGACCGTGTCGTCCGCATCGAAGCGGCCCGTTTGGAACAACGCGCCCACGATCTGTGGCCCGAACGCCGCAAACGCAAAGGCGGACGGCAGGACGAAGTACGCGATGCGACGAAAGCCGGTCGCGATCCGCGCGCGCAGCTGGGCGTTCGGCGTCTCGGAGATCGCGTCACGGGCGAGATCGGGGAGTGCGACGGCGGTCACGGCGACACCGAACAGGCTGATCGGCAAGACCTGGACGAGCTGCGCGTAGCCAAGACTCGCGAGCCCACCTTCGCCGGTGTAGGAGCCGAGGAATGTGTCGACGAGGCCGGACAGCTGAGCGACCCCCGCCCCCACGACGAGCGGCAGCCAGGCGGTGATCACCTGACGCACGCCCTCGGGTGCGACGCTGACGCGGAGAGGAATGCCTCGCAGCAGCCTCCAACACGTGGGCAGCTGGATCGCGATCTGCAGCAGACTGCCGGCGACCGTGCCCCAGGCGAGCGCGAGCGACAAGCCGTACAGTCCCTCGCCTTTCAGCCATGCCGCCGCGCCCACCATCGCCGCGATTCCGGCGATGTTCCACAACGCGGGCGCGGCGTACGGGAGAAAGAACCGGCGATGCGTGTTGAGGATCCCGAGGCACCAGGCCGACACCACCATCAGGCCGGTCATCGGGAAGAGAATCCGAACCAGCACCGTCGTCAGCTCACGGCGCGGTGCATCGAAGCCCTGAGCGACGAGGGCCGTAATCGCGGGCGCGAACGCGATGCCGATCAGCGCCAACACAGCGCTCGCGAGCACCAACAATCCCAGGACTGCACCAGCTAGAGCACGCGCCGCCTCCTTGTTCTTTTCATTGAGTCCCGCGTACACGGGTATGAACGAAGCAGACAGCGTCCCTTCGCCCAGCAGGTTGCGGAGTGCGTTGGGGATGCGCAGCGCGGCGCGGAAGGAATCGGCCGCGGCACCGTTGCCGAAATAGTGAGCGAACACGCGCTCGCGGACGTAGCCGAGCACGCGGGTAACGAGGATGCCGGCCGCGACGCGCGCCGCGTGACGGCCTCCACCGCCCCCGCTACTACTGCTCAAGAAGTAGGTTTCTTGCGGCGAGGATCTTCCAGTAGGCGCTGCATGAACTGCAACTCGTCCCGCATCCCAGCTACCGAGCGATTCAGGTCCTCCACCTCGGTTTCCAGCACCTCCACCTTGCGTTGCACGTCGCGCAGCTCAGGTCGGCCTTGCCCGTCTCCCCCCCCTCGGCCCTCCTCCATACGCCGCGCGAGCGACTTGCCGAGCGGCGAGTCGACGAGAATCGCGGCCACCGGAATCAGCAATGCGACGATCAGAATTACGGCGAGCACCCACATGGACGGATTCTATAAACCTGCGGCCCACCGCGCCACCTCCGCAGCGATTTGATCTAGCAGCGACCCGTTGTAGCGCGCTAGCAATGAGGCTGCAGTCAATACTCGTTCCTGTGGCTTGCCGTCCGGCCTCAGCGCCGCGCGGGCACGCGCGAGCTGGCTCACCAGCGTTCCCTGCGTGCGCTTCAGGCTGGCGACGAGCTTCTTCTCGATCTCGTTCGTGCCGGCCAGCGCCGCGTTGCGCGCCGATTGCACGGTGCGGTCCAGCGTGGGATCCAGCTGCTGCACCGCGCCGCTGATTCTCGCGAACCGGGACTCGACGTCGTCGCGCAACTGCTTCAGTGACGCGGCAAGCTCGGGGGGCAGCTCCGCCTTCGCGATGCGAGACTCGAGGGCGCCGGGCGGGCCGTCGAAGTCGGCGGGTGTGAGGCCGTGTTTGCCCAAGATCTTGTCGACGCGAGCTTCGATGATGAGCCCGGACCAGCGCGGGACGTGCGCCTGTGGCGCCACGCCGAGGCTCGAGAACAACGGCGCGGCCTCAGGGAGGTACTCCATCTCGCCCGGACCGCCGACGTAGGCGAGCGTGGGAAAGAGCGCCGCCTCGATGACCGGCCGAAGCAGCACATTGGGCGACAGCCGCTCCGGCGTGTCGGCCGCGATTTTTTCCAGCTGCGCTCGCGTCAACCGCTCGCCACTGCGTCGCGTGACGAACTCGCTACCGTCCTTGCGCATTCGGTCGCGACCCAACTTCCCTTCTATTAGCACCGGCGTAAACCCATCCGGCAAGGTTTCGTCTAGCGCCTTAAGCAGCCACTGCGCTGCCGCACGTTTGGCGCTGCGGTCGTGCGCGCGAAAGACCGCCAAACCGCCCCCCCCCCCCCCCCCCCCCCCCCCCCCCCCCCCCCCCCCCCCCCTCGGCACCGGCGTCCGCGATGTTCGCATCGGGCCGATAACACGGCTCGAGCCATCGCCGCACCTCCGGCTTGCACGCGGAATCGGGGAGCGCTGCATCCAGGGCGTCGAGCGCCGCACGGATCTCGGGGCCTAACAGCTCGCGAAACAGCGGCAGCTGCGGTGCCTCATGCGGCCGCTCGCGCAGCACGATCTTGACTAGCTCTCCATCCCGCCCCAACACCGCGGCGTGGTTGGCCTCGGCGAAATCGTGATCGTCGCCGGCCACCCAGAACACCGGCACGACCGGCACGCCGCGCTCCCTCTCGAGCCGCGCCGCCAGAGCGATCGCGGACAAAGCTTTGTAAATCGTGTACAGCGGCCCTGTGAAGAGCGCGGGCTGTTGGCCGGTCGTCACAGCGAGCACTTCTCCCGCGGCCAGCCGCTCGCGGCCGTGGCCCGGGAGGACAGAAGCGAGCACGTCAGGATGCACGCGCCGCGGCTTGCCGGCCGGAATCGTACCAGCCTGCATGGGAAGCGGTGTCGAGAGGATGCGTGAGATCATGCGCGAGCGGCCACGAGGATCACGCGGGGCGCATCGCGCCCGGCCGCCGCGCCGTCGTAGTTTCCGAACCGCGCGGCGACGCGCAGACCGGCGTCCGTGAGTAGTGCTGCCAGCTCGTCGGCACCATACAGGCGCACGCGCTCCTGAAACCGGCGACCTTCGTCGCGCAACTCGATCTCCTTGATGACAAAACGGCCGTCGGCATCGATCCGCCGCGTTACCCGCACATCGCTGCGTCGCTCACCGTTTCTCCGTCGTCCCTCTTGTTCCCCGAGCTCGAGGAGGCGGCGCACCTGCTCCGCGTTGAGATAGTCGAGCACGAAGTGACCGCCGGGTGCGAGCGCGGCTGCCACCTGGCTGACCACGCGACGGTTCTCGTCATCGTCCAGAAAGTAACCGAATGAGGTGAACAGATTCACCGCCAGCGCAAAGCTGCCATCGCGAAACGGCAGCGCCCGCATGTCTCCGCGCACCAGTGCTCCGCGACTCCGCTCACGCGCGCGGCGCAACATGGCTCGAGACAGATCGAACCCCACGACCTGCCCGCCCCAGCGAGCCAGCTCGGCAGCGTGGCGCCCCGGCCCACAGGCGAGATCGAGAATGCGATCGCCGGATCCCCACGTGACGACGTCCCGGATCAACGCGACGGCGCGGCGTGCGTCCTCATCGTCGCGGTGTGGATAGAGAGCATGATACTCCTCGCCGAACCACTGCTCGAACCACTCGGTCATTCGACGAAGACGTCCGCTTTGAAAGTGAAAACCTGGGTCGCCGGTTCCCGCCAGCTGCCCGGCGCGAGTCCCGCTTTGTGACACACGGCGTTGAGGAACGCCTCGGGCCCGAGGCCTTGCTCGGTCGCCACCTGGGGCAGCAGCACCGCCTGCGCGCGCCCCCGGCGCACCAGCAGGCCGTCGCGTCCGATCACCAGGCGGGAAGGGTCCGCAGGCTCGACCCGCACCGGTTCGTCGAGGACGGAGATCTCGATCCGTAACGCGGACAGCTCATCGAGCTGAACCGGCGGAAATCGGGGATCGGAACGAGCGGCCGAGACCGCAACCTGGCGGATGACCTCGCCGAGCGGCCGGTCGGCGGTCACATGGCCGATGCAGCCCCGCAGATCGTGTCCTTCCGATTCCTCCAGCGTCACGAACGCCCCGCGGCGCGCCGCCGCGCCGGGGATATCGGGCAGGTCCGGAGGTGAGCGACCCGCCAAGGCTGCTTCGATCGCGTCACGCGCCAGCGCGAGCAGCGTAGCGCGATCGGCCGGTGTCAGTGGGAAGCAGGAGTCAGGATCCGCGATGATACTTCTCTCCGCGGCGGATCGTGTGCGCGCGATAGAGCTGCTCGTACAGGACCACGCGAGCCAGCTCGTGCGGCAGAGTGAGCGGTCCCAGGCTCCAGCGGCGCTCGGCGCGGCCCAGCACGTCGTCCGGAAGGCCGTCCGCGTCGCCGATCACGAACGTGACGTCACGACCGTCCATCTCCCAGCGACCTACGAGCTCGGCGAGCTGTGTCGAGCTCCAGCCCTCACCTCGCTCCGTCAGGGCGACCACCCGCGAATCCTCGGGGATGCGCGCCTGCGTCACTTCCAGTTCCTCGATTTTGGCGTAGTGCCGGATCCGGCTCAGGTAGTCGTCACAGGCCGCCCGGAGCGCCGCACTTTTCATGCGGTTTCCGCCGAGGGCGACGACGCGATAGCGCATCAGGCATACATGCCGCGCAACCGGTGCATCGCCGCCACGCGGTCCACGGCGACGATGTAAGAGGCGATGCGGTTCGCCACTTTGTGCCGCTCCGCCATCGCCATCACCTCGCCAAAGGAGCGCACCAGAATCGCCTCGAGCCGGCGATTGACTGTCTCTTCGTCCCAGAAATAGCCGCCGCGGTCCTGGACCCATTCGAAGTAGCTCACCGTGACGCCGCCGGCGTTCGCGAGGATGTCGGGAATCACGAACACGCCCTTGTCCTCGAGAATTTTATCGGCGGCGGCGCTGGTAGGCCCATTGGCACCTTCACAGATGATCTTGGCCTTGATATGGGGGGCATTCTTGCGGGTGATCACATTCTCGGTCGCGGCGGGGATCAACACCTCGCAATCGACGGTCAAGACCTGCTCGTGCGTGATCGTTTCGGCCTTCGTGTAGCCGGCGAGCTGGCGACGCTCCTTCACCCACTTGATCAGGTCCTGGACGTCCAAGCCCTTGGGATTGTAGAGCGCGGTGGACTTGTCCGAGACGGCGACGATGACGGCCCCTTCCTTCGCCATGAGGTCGGCCGCCACGGAGCCCACATTGCCGAAGCCCTGCACCGCGACGCGCGTACCCTTGAGGCTCATTCCCAACTTCGCCAGCGCTTCGCGCGTGACGATCATGCAACCGCGTCCCGTCGCCTCGCGCCGCCCGAGCGAGCCGCCCATCTCGACGGGCTTCCCCGTCACCACCGCGGTCACGGTGTGGCGCTTATGCATGGAATAGGTATCCATGATCCACGCCATCACGCGCTCGTTGGTATTCACGTCGGGCGCGGGAACGTCGGAGTCGGGCCCCAGGATTTCGATGATGCTGGATGTATAGCGTCGCGTCACGCGCTCCAGCTCGGCCATCGACATCGTGCTCGGGTCGCACACGACTCCACCCTTGGAGCCCCCGAACGGGATGTTCACCAGAGCGCACTTCCACGTCATCCACGCGGCCAGCGCCTTCACCTCTTCGAGCGTCACGTTGAGGTCGAAGCGGATGCCGCCCTTGGCGGGCCCGCGCGACGTGTTGTACAGCACCCGGTAGCCGGTGTAGACCTCGACCTCGCCCGAGTCGCGCAGGATTGGGACCGACACGATGATCTGCTTTTCGGGATTGCGGAGGACTTTGTAGAGGCCGCGATCGAGATTGAGCAGCTTCGCGGCATGATCGAAGCGCTCCATCATCGCCTCGAAGGGATTCTCCTCGGCCAGAAAGGTCTGCTTGTCGGGACGGATAATCGCAGGTTCGCTCATACGACGCTCTTCAAGACCCCTTCCAGGACGCGTTCGACGGCGTCGCCGTTGAATTCCCAGCGCAACGCGAGCTGCGCGACCAGCGGCTCCGGCGCATCCGCCGGCCAGCGGCTCCGCAGCTTCACCGCATCCTTCTCGGTGACTACAACATAATCGGCGTCTTTCGCGGCCCGCGCGAGCCGGGCCACGTCGCCGGGAGGATAGGCGTGATGATCTTGATACGCCGTGAGTTGCACGCTGGCTCCGAAAGCGCGAACCTGCGCGGCGAAGCTGACGGGATCGGCGATCCCCGCCGCGACGATCACGCGCTTTTTCGCCAGCGCCGACAGCTCGACGCGCCGGCCCGACTTGAGTCCGGCCAATCCGTCGAGCGCGAGATGGACCCCGGCCACGACCGCCCGCGGCCAGCGCGCCGCGAGGCGCCCCGCGAGAGCGCGCGACTCGGCGACCGCCGCGCGCCGCCGCGTTACGACGATGACATCCGCGCGGCCCAGCGCGCTCCAGTCTTCGCGCCAGGGACCGGCCGGCAGCGGCCACGCGACGTGGCGCGGGGGCGCACTCTCCGTGCTGACGACGGCGACGTTGACGTCGCGCGCGACATTGAGGCGCTGATAGGCGTCATCGAGCACGAGCACCCGCGCCCCCTGGGCGCGGGCTTTCTGGGCGCCGGCCAACCGGTCGGCGTCGGGAACGACGATCGCATCCGGCACGAGCCGCTGATGCACTGCCTGCTCATCTCCGCGATAGCCGCGGAGCAGGATCCCCGGCTTGGCGCCGCGGATCGCGAAAAACGCAGCGGTCCACGCGGCAAGCGGCGTCTTCCCCGCTCCGCCGACCGCGAGATTGCCGATAGCGACGGCCGGCAGGGGCAAGGGCCGGCGTCGTAGCCAGCCTCGGGCGTAGGCGCTCGCCCGCGCGCTCATGATTGTCCGATAGGCGAATGCGAACGGCAGCAACACCCCGCGCACCGCCCGCGCCGGCGCGGCATTGCTCCACCACAGCCACTGGGCAATGCGCTGGGCGCTCATGCGGCGCTCATGACGTCCCGCAGTCCGCGCGACACGGCGTCGATCCCGCGCCGCAGCCCTTCTTTCCCCGCGGCGATGTCGATCGGGCGTCCGTACTGAACGTCAATCGTGGTGAGTGGCTTGGGAATACACATCCGATCCCACGAGCCGAGATACCAGGCGGCCGCCGGCCGCGCTCCGACGGTCACGATCGGCACACCGGCGTGCTGCGCCGCGGCCACCGCGCCCGGCTGCACGCGTTCCGCGGGGCCACGCGGACCGTCCGGCGTGATGGCGACGACGCCACCGGCCTGGAGTGTTCGCACGATCCCCAACAGCCCCACCTCGCCGCCGCGCTGCGTCGAACCGCGCACCGCTCGGAACCCCCACTGCTGCGCGAGATCGGCGAGATATCCGCCATCGCGATGCCGGCTGATGAGCAACATCACGCCTTCGTTTTTGTGGAGCGCGAGGAGCGGGAGCAGCCGTGAGTGCCAGGCGACGAAGATGAAGGGCTGTTTGGCGTCCCACAGCGGCCGCCAATGCTCGAGGCCACTCTCCCGGAACCGCCACGTCGCCGCCAGTGCCCGCATCAACCGCGGGCCGATCGCCGCCGCGATCGGCTCCGCCCAACGCAGCTTCATCGGATCAGGCCGGCCGCAAGCTCGGCGACCCGGTCGGCGGCCCCAGGGGCGCCGAGGCGGTCGCGCACCAGCTGCAGCCCTTCGCGCTGGCGCCGAGTGACGGGATTCGCGGCATCGAGCAGCGGCAGCACGCCGTCGGCGAGGGCTTCCGCCCGGGCGCGGCGCTGGAGGAACTCGGGCGCGACTTCGTAACCCGCCACGAGATTGACGAGACCCACCCACGGCACCTGCAGCAGCCGGAACGCGATGTACGATGATATCGGATGCACGCGATACGTGATGACCATCGGCAGGTCAGCGATCGCCGCCTCCAGCGTCGTGGTGCCAGACTTGCAAATCCCCGCATCCGCCGCCGCGAATACGAGCAGCGGATCGCCCATGTGCACGGTGATCGCGCCCGGGTCCGGATACTCGGCGCCCGCTGTGCCCGCGACGATGATCTGCACGTCGGGGCGCGCGGTGGCGACGCGCGCCGCGGCCTCGCGAAAGATCGCCCAGTGCCGCTTCACCTCCTGCGCGCGACTCCCCGGAAACAAGCCGAGCGTCTGCCGCCGCGGGTCGAGGCCCAGCATACGGCGCGCGTCTACCCGCGATGGCGGAGCGGGCCGGTCCTTGAGTGGATGCCCCACGAACGTCGCAGCGACCCCGCGCTCGCGGAAAAACTCTTCCTCGAACGGCAAGATGACCGCGAGCTGATTCACGGGGGCGAGCTTGCGCACCCGCTTGGGCCCCCACGCCCACATCTGCGGCGCGATGTAGTACAGCACTGGAATACCGGCGGCAGAGGCGGCAGCGGCGGCACGGAGGTGGTAACCGGGGTAATCGACGAGGATCACGAGATCGTAGCGCTTGTCCTTGAACGACTTCTTGATCCGGTTCAGCAGGCGGTAATGCGCCGGAATCTTGGCGATGGCCTCGACAAATCCGACGACGGAGTACGATTCCATCCGGTCCAGCACGCGGACACCGGCGCGCTCGAGCGAGGGACCGCCGAGGGCTTCCAGCTCGAGCCCTGGAAGACGGCGGCGCAATGCGGTCGCTACCGCCGCGGCATGCGCGTCCGCGGACGGCTCTCCTGCCGAGATGTAGATCCGCGTCACGGCCGCGCCGCGGCGAGCGGCGAGGCGCTGATGGCGTCGGCGACGCGATAGGCGAGGGTCAGTGCCTGCAGCCCGGCTGCGCCGGTGACCACGACGTCGCCGTCGCCGCGCACCGCGCGCAGGAAGCTCTCGAGCTCGAGCTTCAGCGGCTCGGCTTCGGGCGCGTCGAGCCGGACGTGCTCCACGATCTCCTCGATCCGGGTCGCGCCGAATCCCTGCCATCCCGATTTCAGCCGGTAGAAATGGCCGTTGCCCTGGGCGAGGTCGAGCGAGAAATAGCCCGTCGGCTGGAAGATGCGCAGCTTGCGCGTGCGCTCGCGCGATACGCGGCTCGCCGTGATGATCGCAACCGCGCCGTTGGCGAACTCGACGCGGGCGTTGGCGATGTCCACGTGGGGCGTGAGGATCGGCACGCCGGTCGCGCGCACTTCGCCGACCTCCGACCGCACCAGCTCCTGGATGAGATCGAGATCGTGAATCATGAGGTCGAGGATCACCGCGACGTCGGTGCCGCGCGGCTGGAACGGCGCCAGGCGCTCGGTCTGGAGAAAGCGCGGCTCCTCGAGGTATGGCGCCGCAGCGCGCACCGCTCGATTGAATCGCTCGACGTGGCCCACCTGGAGACACACACCGCGCTCCCGCGCCGTATGCACGAGCTGCTCGGCACCGGGCAACGTATCGGCGAGCGGCTTTTCGACGAGCGCGTGCAGGCCCCGCTCCAGGACCGGCAGCCCGACCTCCACGTGGGCCGGTGTCGGCACCACCACCGTAGCCGCTTCGACGCGATCCAGCAGAGCGTCGATCGACGGATACGCTACCGTCTCGAGCTCCTGGGCAACCTGCGCGGCGCGCACCGGATTGAGGTCGTAGATGCCCACCAGCTCCGCCCCCTCGATCTTCTTGAGGAGCCTGGCATGATGAAATCCCAGGGCGCCGGTCCCGACCACCCCCACTCGCACCGGCCGGAGCGCCGCGGGTTTCACACCATCACCCCGCGTTGCGACGCCTCGATGAAGCGCAGAAACGTTTCCACCTCCGGCACCTGCGGCAGCTCCACGCGGGCGCGGGCGATGCCCTGGCTCACCGTGAGATCCGAGTTGAACACCAGCCGGTAGGTGCGCTTCAACGCGAGCTTCAAATCCGGGGAAAACCCGGCGCGCTGCAGGCCGACCGAGTTGAGCCCGTACAGATGGACCGGATTGCCGGCCGCTTTCGTGTACGGCGGCACGTCCTGGTTGACGCGCGACGCGCCGCCCACGAAGGAATACGTGCCGATGCGCACGAACTGATGGATCGGGACGAGCCCGCTGATGATGGCGCGGTCGTCCACCGTGACGTGCCCCGCCATCTGCACGCCGTTCGCGAGTATCACGTCGGTGCCGATGACGCAGTCATGCGCGATGTGCACGTACGTCATGATGAAGCAGCGCGCACCCACCGTCGTCTTGCCGGTCGCGGTGCTGCCGCGGTTGATCGTGCAGTATTCCCGGATGATCGTGCCGTTGCCGATTTCGACCCACGTCTCCTCGCCCTTGTATTTGAGGTCCTGCGGATCGTTGCCGACGATCGTGCCATACCCAATCTTCGCGCCCTCACCGACGCGCGTGTTGCGCTCCAGGACGGCGTGGGCCGAGATGCTGCAGCGATCGCCCACGGTGACACGCGGCCCGATCACGCAGTACGGCCCGACCGAGACGTCGGCGCCGAGCTCGGCGGTCGGATCGATCAGCGCCGTCCGGTGGATCACTTATCGACCACCATCGCCATCATTTCCGCCTCCGCGACGACTTGGCCGTCCACGAAGCCGGCGCCCTTCATCCGGCACGTCTTGCCGCGGAATTGCAGCATGTCGAGCTCGAAGCGGATCTGATCCCCCGGCACCACCGGACGGCGAAACTTCACGTTATCGAGCGACATGAAGTACACGACCTTGTTCGCCGTGTCCTGGCCCTCGAAATGACTCATTAACAGCATCCCGCCGACCTGCGCCATCGCTTCGATGATTAGCACGCCCGGCATGATGGGATGACCCGGGAAGTGCCCCTGAAAGAACGGCTCGTTGATCGTCACGTTCTTGATGCCCACGATGCGTTTCTGCCCTTCCACCTCGATGATCCGGTCCACGAGCAGGAACGGATAGCGGTGGGGCAGATAGTCCATGATCTTGCTGATGTCCATCGCGGGCATTCCGGTGCGCCTCCCTGCGCGTGCGAGCGCGCGCGCCAGCGCGATATTGCCGCCATGACTCGGCCGCGTCGCCACCACATGAGCCTGAATCCTGGCGCCGGTTAGCGCCAGGTCCCCTACGATGTCTGCCGCCTTGTGCCGCACGAATTCGTCCGGCCAGCGCAACTTCCCGCCGTGCACCACGCCGCGCTCGTCGAGCACGATCGCATTCCCCTCCGATGCGCCTTTGATCAACCCGCGCGCCTGCAGCTCGGCCACCTCGTGCGTGAAGCCGAACGTGCGCGCCGGCGCGAGCTCCGCCGCGAAATTTGACGGCGTGACTTCGTAAGCGCCGGCCTGCCGCCCGATCAACGGATGCGGCCATTCGATCGACACCGTCAGCCGAAAGGTTTTGGACGGCGCCACCACATAGGCCGCATCCTTGTCGGTGACCGTGAACGGCGCCGTGACGGTGAGCACCGCCGGCTCCCCACCCACCGAGGTGGGCTCCGCCTTCGTCAGGGCGTCGAAGTACGGCAGCACGCTGCCGTCGAGAATGGGCGGCTCGGGACCGGTCAACTCGATCGTCAGGTCGTCGATCACGTGGGCGGCGACCGCCGCCAACAGATGCTCGACGGTGTGGATCGTCGCCTCGCCGTGGCCGATGGCGGTGCGGCGGTCGACCGCCTCGACTTCCGTCAGTCGCGCCGGGACCTCGGGCTTGCCGGCGAGGTCGGTCCGGCGAAAGACGATTCCCTGCCCTGCGGGTGCCGGCAGGAACGTCGCTTCCGTCGCGGCACCGGTGTGGAGCCCGGTACCGCGCAGCGCCGCGCTGCGCGTGACGGAACGTCTAGTGATCGGTGGGGCCAGCGGGGCTCTCAGGGGCGGACGGGGTCTCGGCTTTTGATTGCACCAGGTCTTCGAGCTCGCCCACGATTTTCGCGAGCCGATACATCGCCACCTGGGCGCGCAGGTACTCGCGATGCGCGCGTGACGGAGTGCCGAACATGGTCGCCTCGGCGGGCACATCGGCGATCTGTCCCGACTGCACGAGCAGCCGCGCGCCGCGTCCGATGGTGAGATGGTCCGAGATGCCGGCCTGACCGCCGATGATCACATCATCCTCCACCTGCACGCTGCCCGCGACGCCGGCCTGCGCCATGATGAGGCAGCGGGCGCCGATGCGCACGTTGTGGGCGATGTGGACGAGATTGTCGATCTTCGTGCCCGATCCGATCACGGTGTCGTCCACACTGCCGCGGTCGACGCACGTGTTCGCGCCGATCTCGATGTCGTCCCCGATCAGGCAGCGGCCGACGTGCGGGATCTTGCGGTGCGCCTCGCCGCCCTTCCCGGGGATGTATCCGAACCCGTCGCTCCCCAGCACCGCGCCGGCATGCACGATCACGCGCTTCCCCAGGGCGGTGCCCGCATAGAGCGTGACGCCCGGATACAATTGCGTGTCGTCGCCCACCGCGACGCCGTCGCCGAGCACGCACCCCGCCCCGATGCGGACGTTGCGCCCGAGCTGCACCTCGCGGCCGATGACCGCGTGCGGGCCGATCGCGACCGGCTCCTGCCAGGTGGCGCCCCGACCCACGACCGCGGTGGGATGGACGCCGGCTTCCCAAACGGCCTGCGGATACAGCACGGGAAGCACGACCAGCAGCGCGGTGTACGGCTCGGGGACGACGATCCGCGTTTCGGGTCCGCCTTTCGCGGACTCGAGCGCCGGCGCGACCAGCACCACGGAGGCGCTGGTGCGCTCAAAGTAGGGGACGTACCGGGGTGAGGCAAGAAAAGAGAGGTCGCCCGGACCCGCGCGCTCGAGCGGCGCGATCCCGGCGACCGTTACCGTGCCCGGCCCCACCAGCCGTCCGCCGGTGAGGGCCGCGATTTCACTCGCGGAGAGCGGCCGCGTTCCCGCCGAATTCATCGGGGGAGGACCGCGAGCCGCCCGGCTACTGCGCCTGCGAGAGGCGCTGCAGCACCCGAGCGGTGATGTTGAGCGCCGGGTCCGCGGCGGCGACGAATCCCCCGCCGGCGTCGAGATCCAACACCAGCGCATAGTTCATTTCCGCGCGAATGCCCTGGATCACGGACGTGATGCGCGTGCGGAGCGGTCCGAGCAAATCCTGTTCCCGCTGGCGCAAACGATCCTGCAGCTCGCTCGAACGCTGCTCGACCCGCTGCTGCATCGCCTGGAGGTCCTTCTGCTTCGCCTGGCGCGCCGCAGGCGACAGCGCGATCGATTGCTGGTCGAACACCTGCACCGCCGAATCGAGCTGCTGCTGCAGCTTCTGATATTCAGTCTGCGACGCTTGCAGCTCTTTCCGGTACGTCGATTCGGCGACCGCGTAGCCGGGCGTGTTCTTCAGGATCTCCTGAGAGCTGATGAACGCGATCTTGGTCGGCGCCGTCGCGGACGAGGCGCCTTGCCCGAGCAGGACGGTGGGCGCCGCGACCGGAGCGGCCGCGGCGACGGCGACGAGCGACACGAGGAGAAGACGCTGCATAACGCTGAAACTCCCGATGTAGGAAAGTGGGCCCGAGGCCTAGAAGAAATTGCCGAGCTTGAAGTGCAGCTTCCAACCGGGCGCGGGCTGTCCGAACACATTGACCCGGTCGAACCCGTACGCGTAATCGATGCCGAGCGGTCCCAGCGGCGAGATGACGGCCGCGCCGATCCCGGCGCCGCGGAACAACCTGGTGGGATCGTATTGCGAGGGCTGCGACCAGACGTTGCCGGCGTCGAAGAACGTCGAGAGATACAACATCTGTGAGAGGCGCAGCCCCAGCTCGCCCGTCATCGAGAAAAACGCCTTCCCGAACGCATTGGGGCTCGCGCCGCTGGCGGTGGCGTTGGGGTCGTAGCCGAACGGCGTGATCGAGGCTTCGTCGTAACCGCGCAGCGGGATGAAGAACTGCGTGCCGCCGAGGGTGAAGAGCTGCTCGAAGAACGGCGAGTTGCCGAACACGAATCCGGACCGCGTCGAGAAGCCGAGCACAAACTTCACGTTGGAGGTCGCCGAATTGCCGATCGTGCCGATCGGCGCGTAGAAGTGCCCTTCCGCATCTAACCGCTGGAAGTTGCCAGACCCGCCCAGCAGGCCGCCGCTCTGCGACAGCCCGAACTGGACCATCGTCCCGGCGGTGGGGAACGGGAGGTCGATCCGCGTATCGCGCATCAACGACGCGCCGATCGTCGAGCGCACGCAGTCGTTGCAGCGGAACGCGCTGGAGAACGCTGCGTTCGTGGAGGAGCCGGTGAAGCTCTGCTGGTCGATGCCGTACGAAACGAATAACCGCGTGTAGTTGTCGCCGAACACCGGGAAGCCCAGCTGCAGGCTCGCCCCGCGCCGCCGCAGGCGGCCGACATCGGCGATCACGTAGCGCACCCGCGTGTTGTGCACGCCGATGGTCGCCGAGATGCGCGATTCGCGGACGGCGGGATCGGTGAACGAGACGTCGAAATCGTTGATGTTCTTGCCGAACTGCCACTGGAAGCGGCCGCGCTTGCCCTGGCCGAACAGGTTGGGCTCGTCGAGGCCGAGAAAGCCGCCGACGCCGGTTCCCTGCCCGACCGACGCGCCGAAGTTGATGTTGCCGGTGCGCTTCTCCGAGACGCGGAACACGACGTCGATATCGCCCTGTTCGTTCGCCGGTTTGGTGTCGGGGAACGGCAGCGGCTGATTGAAGAAGCCGAGGTTCGAGACGCGCTGGTAGGAGGCGATCAGGGCGTCCTGGCGGAACACGTCGCCGGGCACCATCACGATCGCCTCGCGGATCACGCGGTCATGCGTGACGTCGTTGCCGCGGATCTCCACGTGGTTGACGATCGCCGGCTGGCCTTCCGTGATCACCCAGCGGAGGTCCACGACCGGCTTGCCGTCGGGCGCGATGCGGCGCAGCACGTCGGGCCGCACGTTCACGTAGATGTAGCCGTTGTTGTAGTAGAGCGTCTGCAGCTTGCGCGTGGCATCCTGCCACAGCTGGTCGTCGAAGTAGGCGATGTGCCGCCTGCCGCCGAGGCCCAGCAAGCCCATGCGCGGCTCCCCCGCGAAGGGATAGAACGTCTGCAGGTCCTCGGTCGAGAAGCGCCGGTTGCCCACGATCTCGAATGAGCCGATCCGGTAGGGCTCGCCCTCGCTGACCTTCACCACCAACGTCGCCTTCCCGGTCCCCTCGTGCACGATCAGGGTATCGTCGAGCACCTGGAAGTCCACGTACCCCTGCTTGCCGTAGAACGAGGGCAGCCTCTGGTGCAGATCCTCGGCGAGCTTGTCGTCGTTGTACTCGCCTGAGCGGAACCACCAGAACCCTTCGGGGCGCGTGCTCATCTGGGCCACGAGCTGCTCGTCCGTGAAATGCGTGTTGCCCTGGAAATCCACTTGCGCGATGGCGACGCGGTTCCCCTCGTCGATGTCGAAGATCACGCGGACGGCCGACGAATCCCGTTCGTAGACGTACAGCGGCTTGGTGTGGGCGAGGTAATAGCCCTTGGCGTGGTACAGCGAATCGATGCGGGCGCGGGCGCGCGCCACGCCGGCGGGATCGAGCGGCCGGCCTTCGGCGAGGGCCACCTTGTCGCGGACGCTGTGCTCGGCGACGCGTTCCACGCCGCGGACCGCCCATTTCACCAGCAGCGGCCGCTCGTGCACGCGAATCACGAGCACGTTCTTGCCGGCCGCCGTTTGCGTCTGCGTCAGGGCAACGTCGTCGAACTGGCCGCTGGCGTAGAGCGCCTGAATCGCCCGCTGGACGTCGCGATAGTTGATGGCGCGGCCCGGCACGAGACCGCTGATCTGGATGATGCTGATGGCGCTATTGCGGCGCGGCCCCACCACCGCGATCGAGTCGGGGACAGGCGTTTGCGCGCCCCCCGCCACTCCAGCCTGTGCGGCGCACAGGCCAGGGGCGGCGGCGGCGAGACTCAATACGAATGGAAGAGTGAGCCGGCGGATCACGCCTTCGAGCCGGAGAGTGCCCGGAACGCCAGGCGCTCCTTGTCGGGGGCGACGTCCACCTCGATCTCGTCACCCTTTGCGAAATCTCCGACGAGGATCTTCTCCGACAGCGGGTCCTCGACGTATTTCTGAATGGCGCGCTTGAGCGGCCGCGCGCCGTAGTGCTCATCGTAGCCGTGATCGACGAGGAAGTCGGTCGCCCCCTGCGTCAGCCGCAGCGTCAACTCCTCTTCACCCAGGCGCTTTTGCACGTCGCGCGCCAGAATGGCGACGATCAGCGTGATATGCTCCCGGTTGAGCGCGTGGAACACGATCACGTCGTCCAGCCGGTTCAGGAACTCCGGATTGAAGACCTTGTTGACCTCTTCCTTCACCTTCTCGGCCATGCGGTCGAATTCGTTGCGCGCGTCGGAGTGCGCGAAGCCGAGCGTCTTGCCCTTGACCATGTCGCGCGCGCCGACGTTCGAGGTCATGATCACGACGGTGTTCTTGAAGTCGATCAGCCGGCCGTAGTTGTCCGTCAGGTGCCCTTCGTCGAGCACCTGCAGCAGGATGTTGAACACGTCGGGGTGCGCCTTCTCGATCTCGTCGAGCAGCACCACCGAATACGGTTTGCGGCGGACCGCCTTGGTGAGCGTGCCGGAGTCTTCGTAGCCGACGTACCCCGGCGGCGCGCCGATCAGCCGGCTCACGGAGAACTTCTCCATGTACTCCGACATGTCGACGCGGATCAGCGCCTGGGCATCCGCGAACAGGAAGCGGGCGAGCGCCCGCGCCAACTCGGTCTTGCCCACGCCCGTGGGGCCGCTGAAGATGAAGGAGCCGATGGGACGCTTGGGATCCTTGAGCCCCGCCCGGCTGCGCCGGATGGCCCGCGAGATCACCTGAATCGCTTCGTTCTGTCCCACCACGCTCTCGTGCAGCTCGTCTTCCATGCGCAGCAGGCGCGCGGTCTCCGCTTCCTGCAGGCGCGTGACGGGAATCCCGGTCCAGCGCGACACGATGAACGCCACGCCCTCTTCGCTGATCGTCGGACGGCGGGTCTGTCGCTCGCGCTCCCACTCTTCCTGTTTGCGCCGGATCTCGGCCTGCAGCTCGCGCTCGGAATCGCGCAGCGACGCCGCGCGCTCGAAGTTCTGGTCGCGCACCGCGGCTTCCTTGTCGCCGTTGATCCCCTCGAGTTTGTCCTTCAGCTCGGCGACCTCGGGCGGCGGCACCTGGGCCGCCAAACGGGCGCGCGCGCCCGCTTCGTCGATCACGTCGATCGCTTTATCGGGCAGGAAGCGGTCGGTGATATAGCGCTCGGACAGCTTCGCCGCTTCGACCAGCGTCTCATCGGGGATCACGACGCGGTGATGGTCCTCGTAGCGCTTCCGCAAGCCCTTCAGGATTTCGATCGTCTCCTCGACCGTCGGCGGATCGACGATCACCGTCTGGAAGCGGCGCTCCAGCGCGCCGTCCTTCTCGATGTACTTGCGGTACTCGTTCAGCGTGGACGCGCCGACGCACTGCAGCTCGCCGCGCGCGAGCGCCGGCTTAAGCATGTTGGACGCGTCTACCGCGCCTTCGGCCGCACCCGCACCCACGAGCGTGTGCAGCTCGTCGATGAACAGAATGATGTTCTTGTTCTGGGCGATCTCGTTGATGACGGCCTTGAGGCGCTCTTCGAACTGGCCGCGGTATTTCGTGCCCGCAATCACGGCGGCCATGTCGAGCGAGAGCACGCGGTGATCTTTGAGTGCGTCGGGGCATTGCCCGCTCGCGATCAGCTGCGCCAACCCCTCGACGATCGCCGTCTTGCCGACGCCTGGCTCGCCGATCAACACCGGATTGTTCTTCTTGCGGCGTGACAGGATTTCCATCACGCGCTCGATCTCTTTTTGCCGCCCGATCGTCGGATCGAGCGCTCCCTCGGCGGCGAGCTGGGTCAGGTCGCGGCAGAAATGGTCGAGCGCCGGCGTCTTCGATTTCTTCTCGCTCTTGGGCGGCGTCGGCTGGGCGCCGGTACCACCGCCGGCGGGCGTCGCGGGCATCTCGCTGCCGAGCAGCCGCAGCGTTTCGGCGCGCGCCTGCTCGAGGTTCACGCCAGCGTCCGTCAGGACTTGCGCGGCGATCCCTTTCTCCTCACGCAGCAGGCCGAGCAGCAGGTGCTCGGTGCCCACGTAGGAGTGATTGAGCTCCCGCGCCTCGCTCATCGCCAGCTCGAGCACCTTCTTGGCGCGCGATGTATACGGGAGATCGGGGCCGGCCGCCGCCGCCGCTTTCCCTTTCTTGACCGTCTCCTCGATCTTCTGCTGAATCTCTTCGAGATCGACGTTGAGATTGGTCAGGACCGCCGCGGCGACGCCCTCGCCCTCGCGGATCAAGCCGAGCAGGATGTGCTCGGTGCCGACGTACTCGTGATGCAGACGCGCCGCCTCTTCGCGGGCCATCTGCAGAACTTTCCGAACTCGATCCGTGAAATTGTAGCCGTTCATCGCGTGTCCGAACTCACCTTTCGCCGTTCAGCTGGATTCCGCCTCGAGCAGGCGCCGTACAAACGCAGCGCGCACCGTCGGCAGCTCACGGTCGCCGGTGGACCGGCCATCCATTGCCGCCAGGTGCGCAGGTTGAGTGTAAATCAGCAGCTTGTTGAGCGTATATACCCCCGGCCCGGGAAGCAGATTCAGACCGACACCCAACCGCACTCCGCTCAACAGATTCATCGTCTCTTCAAAAGACAGCCGACGCGCATGCTTGAGCAGTCCGTACGCGCGCCACGTCTTGTCTTTAACTTCCTCGGGTGCCGTTCTCAACAGCACGTCCCGTGCCTGCTCTTCGTATTCGACGACCTGCCGGACGATTTTCCCGAGGTGATCGATCAGCTCGTCTTCAGTCTTCCCCAAGGTTGTTTGGTTGGACAACTGGAAGAAATTCCCGACGACCTCGCTGCCTTCCCCGTATAAGCCCCGAAAGGTTAATCCTACCTGCGAGAGTCCTTGCAGAACTTTGTTGATTTCCTTGGTCAAAACAAGGCCCGGCAAATGGATAAGCACACTGGCGCGGAGCCCGGTTCCTGCATTCGTGGGACAGGACGTAACATAGCCAAATTCCGGATGAAAGGCGAAGGGAACGAGCCGGCCTAATTCGGCATCTACCGCTTCCACAGCGGCATACGCGTCGTCCAAATCGAATCCCGACCACATTCCATGCAATCGCAGATGGTCCTCTTCATTGACCATCACGCCAACCTGGTCCTGGACGAGCAGCGCCGCGCCCGGGCGGGGCCGCGATTCCCGCTCCAGCCCAGCCAACTCCTTACTGACGAGATGACGTTCGTGCAGCAGCTGCCGTTCGGGGCGGTCCATCCGGTCGAGGTGGAAGGCGACGGCCGACGAGAGATGGTCGGACGACGCGGCGGCCTCGCTGACGCGGTCCAGCACCGCCGTCCGATCGACGTCCTTCGCCCGCTGGCTGAAGGGAATGCCGCGCACGTTGCGCGCGAGCCGGATTCTCGTGGACAGGACGATCGTGGACTTCGGCCCGGAGGCGTCCAGCCACCGCATCCCGCCATCGGGAAGGAGTGAGAGATCCATTATTCCAGCACTCGAATCCGGTCGCGCAGCTCGGCCGCGAGCTCGAAGTTCTCGCCCTCAACGGCGCGCCGCAACTGCGCCTTCAAGTCGAGCAACCGGCTGCGCGGATCGGAGTCTCCGGTGCCCGCACCCGGAATCTCGTAGCGCTCGCCCACGTGCTGGCTCGAGCCATGCAGCCGCCGCAGCAGGTCGCGCAGATGTGTGTCGAAGGAGACGTAGCATTGATCGCAGCCGAGGCGGCCGGAGTCGCGGAAATCGCGCAGGGTGCTCCCGCAGGCCGGGCACCGCACTGCGTCGCCGGACGAAGGGACGAGCGCCCCTGCAGTGCTTCCCCCCCCTCCCCCTTTCACCACGGCACCGAGGAAATTGCCCAGCGGGCTCTTCAGCACGGCGCCGCCCGTCTCCACGCCCTTCTGCTGGGCGCACTGCTCGCACAGGTGGAGCGTGACCTTCGAGTCGTGCTCGACCTGGGTCAGATTGATAATGGCATCGCGCTCCTTGCAGTTATCGCACAGCATCAGGGAATCGCATCGACCGAGCTCACCATGGTGAGCCGGCCGTCCTCCAGTAATAGGATCCGGTCTGCGCGTCCCGCCAGCTGGCGATTGTGCGTGACCACCACCACCGCCGTTTCATACTCTCGCGCTAGCCGGAAAAAGATCTCGTGCAGCCTTTCGGCATTCGCGTGGTCGAGGTTGCCCGACGGCTCGTCCGCCAGCACCACGCTGGGATCGTGCACCAGCGCGCGCGCGACGGCACAGCGTTGCTGCTCTCCCCCCGAGAGCTCGGCCGGCCGATGGCTCATCCGTCCCGCCAGGCCTACCTCGGACAATACCTCTTCGGCGCGCGAGCGCGCCTGCCGCGGCGACGCGCCTCCGATGAGCAGCGGCATCATGACGTTCTCCACCGCCGAAAACTCCCGCAGCAAATGATGAAACTGAAACACAAACCCGAGCTTGCGGTTCCTGAGTTCCGCTGCGCCCCGCGCATCGAGGTCGGCATAGCGCGACCCGTCCAACCAGACGTCTCCGGTGGTTGGGCTGTCGAGCGCGCCGAGCAGATGCAGCAGCGTGCTCTTCCCCGCTCCCGACGCTCCGACGATCGCGACAAACTCACCGCGCCGCACTTCGACGTCGACACCTCGCAGGATCTCGAGCAGCTGTCCATCGCCGCCCGCGAACACGCGCCGGATCGCTTTGGCCATGAGGAGCGCGTTCATTCGTAGCGGATGGCGCTCACCGGATCGAGCCGGGCGGCCTGCGTACTCGGGTACAGCGGCGCCAATGTGGCGATCACCAGACTGGCCCCGATGACAGCCAGCGCGTCGAGCGGATTGTTGAGCACCGGCAGGTGGTCGATGAAGTAGATCGACGGATCGATCGGAATCAGATGACCGCGGTTGACGCTCGCGCCCACGATCAGGCCCAATACCGCCCCGAGCGCCGTCCCGACGAGGCCGATGAAGACACCCTGGATCAGGAAGACCCTCCGGATCCGCCCGCGCTGCATGCCCATCGCGAGGAGGATACCGATCTCCCGCGTCTTGTCGCGGACTACCATCGTCAACGTCCCCACGACATTGAAGGCCGCGACCACGCAAATCAGAAACACCACCAACCCCATCGCCAGCTTCTCGAGCTTGAGCGCGGAGAACAACGAGCGGTTCTGGATTTGCCAGTCGAGCGTGCGATAGGGGTAGCCGAGGATGGTTTCGAGCTGCTGCCCCGCCTCAGTGGCCCGTTCCGGATGCGCGAGCCGTACTTCGATCCCCGTTACCGCGCCCTCCAGGCCCGCGAAGTCCTGGGCCCGCTCGCGCCGCATCAGGACGTAGCTGTTGTCGTAATCGTACATCCCCGTTTCGAACAGACCGGTGATCTCGTAGCGGCGATACTTCGGGACGAACGCGCCGAGACTGCGATTGAATTTTGAACCGGCGGGTGCAACCATCGTGATGATGTCGCCGGGATACGCGGAGAGCTTGGTCGACAGGCGTGTCCCGATCGCGATGCCTCCCTCCACGCCCGCCTGCGTCGTCCGGAACGACAGATCGCCCCTCGTGAAGTAGTGCGGCAGACTCGTGACCGCACGCCTCCCCGTGTCCGACTCGACGCCGATCACCATCACCCCTTCGGCATAGTCGTGGCCCGCCGAGATCAGACCCTGGCTCATGACGAACGGCGCCGCGGCCTCCACGCCCGGGGTTCGCCGCACCTTGGCGAGCACGTTGGGCCAGTCGTCGAGCCGCAGCCCTTCGCCGTAGGTCAGCACGCGCAGGTGCGGATTGACGACGAGGATCTTCTCGCGCAGGTCGTTCTGCATCCCGTTCATGACACCCAGCACGATGACGAGCGCCATCACGCCGATCGTGACGCCGCCGACGGCGATCACGGTGATCAGCGACAAGAGGCGTGACGAGCGGCGACTCCGCAGGTAGCGCATCGCCACGCGCAGATCGAGCGGCGACGGCCAGTTCGTCGCCAGCACGAACGTGGCGGCGGCCGCGGCTCCGAAGAGGAGCACTTTCAGCACGACCGTCGCGATCGACATCACTCAGGCCGCAGCATGGGAAAAAGAATAACGTCGCGAATGTTCGTCTGGTCGGCGAGAATCATCGTCAGCCGGTCTACCCCCATGCCCACGCCTCCCGCGGGCGGCATGCCGTACTCCAGCGCGCGCAGAAAATCCTCGTCCAGCTGCTGCGCCTCGTCATCGCCGGCGGCGCGCAGCGCCGCCTGCTGCTCGAAGCGGCGGCGCTGCTCGTCGGGATCGTTCAGCTCGCTGAACGCGTTGGCGAGCTCGCGGTGCTGCACGAACAGCTCCCACCGCTCGACCTTGGCCGGATCGCCGCGCTTGGGTTTCGCAAGCGGAGACAGCGCGAGCGGATAGTCGAAGACGAACGTCGGCTGCACGAGCTTCGGCTCGACGCAGGTCTTGAACACCTCATCCACGAGCTTCGGGCCGCTGAGGCCGGCGATGTCGGCGGGCGGCGCGTTGTGGCGTTTGAGGACGTCGCGCAGCTCGGCGTCTTTGGTCTTGTTGAGATCCACACCCGCGTGCTCGCGCACGAGCGCGTAGTAATCCTCGCGCGCAAACGGACGCGCGAACGACAGCGTGGCGCCGTGGCGCTCCAGCACGCTGCCGTTGAACAGCTCGAGCACCAGACCCGCCAGCAGCTCTTCCGTCAGTGCGGCCATGTCGTTGTAGTCCGCATACGCCTGATACCATTCCGCCATTGTGAACTCAGGATTGTGAAACCGCGACAATCCTTCGTTTCGAAAGTCGTGACCGATCTCGTACACTTTTTCGAGACCACCCACGAGGCAACGCTTCAGATACAGCTCGTCCGCGATGCGGAGATAGAACGTGGTATCGAGCGCCTCGTAATGCGTCTTGAACGGCCGTGCCGTCGCGCCGCCATAGAGGGGCTGCAACACCGGCGTCTCCACTTCCAGATACCCCTTGCCATCAAGGAAGGCGCGAATCGCCTGCACAATCCGGGTGCGGAGCCGGAACACCGCGCGCACCTCGGCATGCACCGCGAGATCCGCGTAGCGCTGCCGGTACCGCAGCTCCGGATCGGTCAGCTCGCCATGCTGCACGCCGCTCGCGTCTTGCTTGCCGAGCGGCAGCGGCCGCAGCGCTTTGGCGAGCAGGGTGAACTGGGCCACGCGCACGGTGGTTTCCCCCGTGCGGGTCTTCATCAGACGTCCCTCGACGCCCAGATGATCACCCAGATCGAGCAACTCGACGAGACTGTAGCGGTCCGCACCCAGTTCGTCGCCCTTGAAGTAGAGCTGGATCTTTCCCGTCGGATCTTCGAGGTGCGCAAACGTCGTCTTGCCGTGCGGCCGCAACGCGACCAGGCGCCCGGCCACTCGGTGAACGGTTGGATCGTCGTCCGATTTGTAGGCGGCCAGCGCCTGCTGCGCCGACGCGGTGCGCTCGAACCGATAGGCGAACGGCGCCACGCCGCGCTCCAGCAGCTCCTTGAGCTTCTCGCGCCGGGCGGCTTCCACGAAACCGGTCATTACGCGGCCTTATTCCCGAAGCGCTTCAAGAACGCCTCGATGAACGGATCGAGATCACCGTCCATGACCTTGTGGACGTCGCTCACTTTCAGCTCGGTGCGATGATCGTTCACCATCGTGTACGGCTGGAACACGTACGAGCGGATCTGGTTCCCCCACGCAATGTCCGTCTTCTGCTTGTCCACCTCCGCCTTCTTTGCCTCGCGCTCGGCGACGGCGCGCTCGTACAGCCGTGCCTTCAGCATCTTCATCGCGGTCGCCTTGTTCTTTCCCTGGCTGCGCTCCTGCTGGCACGACACCACGATGCCCGTCGGCAGGTGCGTGATGCGCACGGCCGAGGACGTCTTGTTGACGTGCTGGCCGCCTTTGCCGGACGCGCGGAACACGTCAATGCGCAAATCGTCATCCTTGATTTCGATTTCGATCTCGTCGTCGACTTCCGGATAGACGAAGACCGACGCGAACGACGTGTGGCGCCGCGACTGCGAGTCGAACGGCGAGATGCGCACCAACCGATGCACACCCTTCTCCGCCCTGAGCAACCCGAACGCGTACTGCCCGCGGATCTCGATCTCGGCGGATTTGATGCCAGCTTCTTCACCCGGCAGGATGTCGAGCACGTTCACGGCGAAGCCATGCCGCTCCGCCCAGCGGGTATACATGCGCACCAGCATCTCCGCCCAGTCCTGTGACTCGGTGCCGCCGGCTCCGGGATGGATCGTCAGCAGCGCGTCGCGGGC
>WNFB01000496.1_pt1 | contig 32068 bp, 25 predicted proteins | sample 5400501 | NCBI WGS metagenome assembly WNFB01 (sample SAMN13153341, study PRJNA577476) | soil metagenome | isolation source: 200 cm saprolite under Douglas fir tree site 2 hole 1 | place: USA:California | collected 2015-04-18
GGCGGCCAGCGGCTGGCCGTGACCAGCGGCGGGACCATCCCTGACCGCGGCCTGTTCGGCGTGTTCCTGGCCGGCGGCCAGCGCGACAAGTCCGGCAGGCACTCGCGGCGGGTCGGCGAGCTTGACGAGGAGATGGTCTACGAGTCAAGGGTCGGCGACGTGTTCGTGCTCGGCGCGAGCTCGTGGCGGATCGAGGACATCACCGCCGACCAGGTGCTTGTCTCCCCCGCGCCCGGCCAGCCCGGCAAGCTGCCGTTCTGGCATGGTGACACGCCGGGCCGCCCGGCCGAGCTCGGCCGGGCGATCGGCGAGTACTGCCGCGAGCTCGGCTCGGCCAGCCCGCCGGACGCTACTGCCCGGCTGCGCCGCGACGGCCTGGACGAGCTGGCCGCCGCGAACCTGGTCAGGTACCTGGCCGGGCAGCGCGAGGCAACCGGTTACCTGCCCGACGACCGCACCCTGGTGATGGAGCGGTTCCGGGACGAACTCGGCGACTGGCGGCTGGTCCTGCACAGCCCGTTCGGCGCGCGGGTGCACGCGCCCTGGGCGCTGGCCATCGCCGCGCGGCTGCGCGAGCGTTACGGCGGGATGGACATCCAGGCGCTGCACACCGACGACGGGATCGTGATCCGCGTCCCTGACACCGACGACCCGCCCCCGGCTGGCATTGCCGAGTTCGACGCCGACGAGGTAGAGCAGCTGGTCACCGCCGAGCTTGGGGCCTCCGCGCTGTTCGCGGCGAGGTTCAGGGAATGCGCGGCGCGCGCCCTGCTGCTGCCCAGGCGGCAGCCGGGACGGCGCACGCCGCTCTGGCAGCAGCGGCAGCGTTCCGCCCAGCTGCTGTCGGTGGCCAGCAAGTACGGGACGTTCCCGATCGTGCTGGAGACCGTCCGCGAGTGCCTGCAGGACGTCTTCGACGTGCCCGGCCTGATCGGCCTGATGCGCGATCTGTCCGCGCGCCGGATCCGCCTGGTCGACGTCGAGACCCCGGCCCCGTCGCCGTTCGGCAGGTCGCTGCTGTTCCGTTACGTCGGCGCGTTCATGTACGAGGGTGACTCGCCGCTCGCCGAGCGCCGCGCCCAGGCACTCGCGCTCGACTCATCCCTGCTGGCCGAGCTGCTCGGCCAGGCCGACATGAGGGAACTGCTCGACCCGCTGATCGTGCAGGATTCTGAACGGAGACTCCAGCGACTCTCGGCGGAGAGGGCAAGCCGCGACGTGGAGGGTGTCGCGGACATGATCAGGGACATCGGGCCGCTTTCCGCGCGGGAGACGGCTGAGCGCTGCACCGATTCCAGCGCTGCCGGCGGCTGGCTGGCCGACCTGGCTGCTCAGCGGCGCATCCTCGAGGTGCGGATCGCCGGCCAGGCCAGCTGGGCGGCGGTCGAGGATGCGGGGCGGCTGAGGGACGCGCTCGGCGTCCCGCTGCCTCCCGGCGTGCCCGGCGCGTTCACCGAGCCAGTCGCCGACCCGCTAGGTGACCTGGTCGCCAGGTATGCACGGACGCATGGCCCGTTCACCGCCGCGGCCGCGGCAAGCCGCTACGGGCTCGGCGTCGCCGTCGTGACGGGCGCGCTGCGTCGGCTGGCCGCCGAAGGGCGGGTTACCGAGGGCGAGTTCCTGCCCGGCGGGCGCGGCACCGAATGGTGCGATGCCGGGGTGCTGCGGCTGCTGCGCAGGCGCGGCCTGGCCAAGCTACGCAAGGAGGCCGAGCCCGTGCCGCCGCAGGTGCTGGCCGCGTTCCTGCCAGCCTGGCAGAACGCAGGTCATCCCGCTGCCGGAGGTGGCCGGCCGGGCGGGCGGCGGGCGCGGCGGCCGGGTCCCGATGCCGTCTACGACGTCATCGAGCAGCTAGCCGGCACGGCAGTGCCCGCCTCGGCGCTGGAGACCCTCGTGCTGCCCGGCCGGGTGCCCGGCTACGAGACGGCGATGCTGGACGAGCTGACCGCCGCTGGCGAGGTCGTCTGGTCGGGCGCCGGCGCCCTGCCCGGCGGCGATGGCTGGCTCGTCCTGTCGCCGGCCGGAGCGGCACCGCTGCTGTTCCCGGTACCGGGCGAGATCACGATGACGCCGCTGCACCAGGCGATCGTTGATGCGCTGAGCGGCGGCGGCGCGCTGTTCTTCCGCACGCTGACCGATCGCGTGACCGCACCGGCCGGCCAGCAGTACCCGGACGGCGCCCGCCCGGCCAACGGCGCAGGACCACCGGGCGGCGCAGGCACTACTGGCGCGCCGCAGCCGCGCGTTCCCGCTGGCCGGACCGGCGATCAGGTGGTCGCGACCGCGATCTGGGACCTAGTCTGGGCCGGCCGGCTAACCAACGACACGCTGGCGCCGCTGCGCAGCATGCTGGGCGCCGGGCGACCCCCGGCCGCCCGGCCCGTTGCCAGCGGAAGAGGCGGCGCGCCCGCGTACGGCAGCATCCGCGCAGCTGGCGGGCCCGGGCGGATGGCGCTTCGCCGGCCTGGGCTGACTCGCGGAGCAGTCCCGTCCCGAAGTGGCCCGCCGACGGTCAGCGGACGCTGGTCATTGCTGCCGCCTGGCGAGCCGGATCCGACCCGCCGGCTGCACGCCCTCGCCCGTACGATGCTCGACCGGCACGGCATCGTGATCAGGGGCGCCGCGACGGCAGAGCGGGTGCCGGGCGGGTTCGGCGCGCTGTACCCGGTGCTGCGCGCAATGGAAGAAGCGGGGCACTGCAGGCGCGGCTACTTCGTGGAGGGCCTGGGCGCCGCCCAGTTCGCGCTGCCGGGCGCGGTGGACCGGATGCGCGCGCTCGCGGAGCCGCCCGCCGGGAACGACGAAGCGGCGAGCGAGCTCGTTGTGGTGCTGGCCGCCACCGACCCGGCCAGCGCCTACGGCGCGGCGCTGCCCTGGCCCGCGCGGCCCGATGAGACGCCAGGCAGCCACCGGCCCGGACGTAAGGCAGGCGCGCTCGTCGTCCTGGCCGGCGGGCGGCTGGTGCTGTACGTCGAGCGCGGCGGCCGGACGCTGCTGTCCTGGACCAGCGATCCGGCTGCGCTCGGTCCGGCGGCGGCCGCCCTGGCCGAGGCCGTGCGCGCGGGCGCGCTTGGCAGGCTGACGGTCGAGCGCGCCGACGGCGCCACGGTGTACGACTCCCCGCTGGCCCAGGCGCTGGAGGCAGCCGGGTTCCGGGCAACCCCGCGCGGCCTGCGCCTGCGGAGCTGACACCGGATCGTCGCGATCGAGGCCTGGCTGGATACGTTCACGCCACCACAAGAGCTCGACGCACTGCGCACCCTGGAGGAGCACCTGTCCCAAGGCTGGACCCACCCGGTCGATGTCTTGGTCGACGCCACCATCGAAGAGACATCACGATGGGTGCCGAGAAGTCTTGGACGTCTGGAACCGGACGAAGGGAGCCGAACGCGCCTTCGGGCGACGACTGACGAGCCGGACTGGTACGCCCGGCAGCTCGCCGCCACCCCGGCCCCCTAACTGAGCACGGCAGGATGAGGGCATGCGAGCGATAGTGGTGCGCGGGACCGGCGGGCCTGAGGTGCTCGAGCCGGCCGAGCTGCCGGACCCGCAGCCGGGCGCCGGCCAGCTGCTGGTCGACGTGACCGCTGCCGGCGTCAACTTCATGGACATCTACCAGCGGCAGGGCAACCCGCCTTATGCGCCCGAGCTGCCCTACGTCCCTGGCGTGGAGGGCGCGGGAACCGTCGCGGCCGTGGGGCCCGGTGTGTCCGGCTTCGCGGCCGGCGACCGGGTGGCCTGGACCGGCGTGCCGGGCAGCTACGCTGAGCAGGCCGTGCTTCCGGCAGACAGCGCCCTGCTCGTACCCGAGGGCATCGGCCTGCAGGTCGCGGGCGCCGTGCTGCTGCAGGGCATGACCGCGCACTACCTTTCGAACGACACGTTCCCGGTCGGCGACGGCGACCCCGTGGTCGTGCACGCGGCCGCCGGCGGGGTCGGCCTGCTGCTGACGCAGATGATCAAGATGCGCGGCGGGATCGTGATCGCCACCACCTCAACGGCCGCGAAGGCCGTCCTGGCGCAGCAGGCGGGAGCGGATCACCTGGCCGGTTACGGTGACTTCGCCGCGGTCACCCGGCAGCTAACTGACGGCGCCGGCGCGGCCGCGGTGTACGACGGCGTCGGCCAGGCGACCTTCGACAGCAGCCTGGCTGCGCTGCGCCCGCGCGGCTGCATGGTGCTCTACGGCGCGGCCAGCGGGCCCGTGCCGCCCTTCGAGCTGCAGCGGCTTGCCGCCGGCGGGTCGCTGTTTATCACCCGCCCCACGCTCGGCAGCTACCTGGCCAGCCGCGGCGAACTGCTGGCCAGGGCCGGTGACCTGTTCGGCTGGATCGCGCAGGGCCGGCTCAGCGTGCGGACCGGCGGCAGCTACCCGCTGGCCGAGGCCGCTCACGCGCACCAGGACCTGGCCAGCCGCGGCACGACCGGCAAGCTGATCCTGCTGCCGTGAGACGCGCGCTGATCCTGCTCGACGTCTGCTGCGTGCTGGCGTTTGTCATGATCGGCCGGGCGAGCCACGCCGATGCGGCGACCGCGGCCGGCCGGGCCGCGCTCACGATCCGGGCACGAGCACGGCCAGGCGGCGCAGCAGCCGCTGCGCCACGCCCAGGTCCCCGTCGAGCGGCCGGTCACTGGTATCCGCCGGGAGCGCCCCGGCCGCCAGCTCGAATGCGTCAGCCAGCATGGCGCCGGCCGGCCGGATCCCGCGCAGTCGCAGCGCGCGGACCGCGGCGACAAGCTCGCATGCCAGCACCATCCGGTAGGCCGCGACGACGTCAGTGGTGGCACGCGCCGACTGGGTGGAGAACCCGGCGTGCTCCTCGACTCCGCGGGAGAGGACAGCGCTGCTCATCGCGGCCGGGGCGGCCTGTCGCCTGATGTCGGCGATCGCCGACTGGGCGACATACTCCAGGGTCATGATGCCGGAGCTTGGCGGCGGGTCGGTGGCCAGGAAGGGCGCCAGCGTGGTGAAAGCGGGCTCGACCAGAGTGCCCAGCCGGGCAGCCGACAGCGCCGAGGTCTGGAAGAGGGCCGCGCGGACCGCGTCAAGCGCCAGGCCGATGTAGGCGGTGTGGAAGTTCCCGTTGTGCCATACCGCCTGCCCGGCCACGTCGATCAGCGGATTCTCCGCGGCCGCGTTGAGCTCGCTGGTCACGATCTGCTCGGCGTGGCCGACCGCGTCGACGGCCGGCCCGTGAACCTGCGGCAGCGCCCGGTATCCGTAGGGATCCTGGACCCGCGGCGCTGGCCCGGCGTGACCGGCCAGCAGCCCGCGCATCGCCGCGGCCACCGCCTGCTGGCCCGGATGGGGCCGTGCGGCATGCACCGGCGCGGCGTAAGGCTCAAGTGAGGCGTCGACGGCCAGATGAGAGAACGCCGCCACGAGAATAGCGGCCTGTACGAGCTCTGCGATGTCGCTGCAGGCCAGTGCTGCTTCGCCGATCGTCGCCGCGTTGCTGGAGATGAACGCCAGGGCATCGGGGGACGCCAGCGAGAAATACGGTGGCCGGGCTGGCTTCGGCACCCATTCCCGCTCGCCGAGCAGGCACAGCGCGGTCATGGCCAGCGCGGTGAGATCCCCGGTGCCAATCGCCCCCCATACCGGGACCGGCACCCAGAGGCCACGGTTGACGGCGTCGGTCAGGGCGTCAAGCACGCCGGGATCTACCCCGGAACCGCCGGCCGCGATCTGGTTGGCCCGCACGACGAGCATTGCCCGGCTCAGCTCGGCCGCGATCAGCGGCCCGCCGCCGCCGGCGTGGCTGCGCACCAGCCGCAGGCCGTGCACCGCGACGTCGCCGCTGCCGACCGCCAGCCCGCGATTCGCGCCCACGCCCGTGGTGCGGCCGTACACCTCCCGCCGCGCGGTGGCGTACGCGGCGACCTGGGCCGCCGCCCTGGCCCGCTGCCTGCCCTCTTCGCTGACTGCAACCTGCACTGAGCCGCGTGCGGCCGTGGCTACATCGCTACAGGTCAGCGACGTCCCGTCGAGCACGAGCGCGGACTGCTCCATCAAGCTGCCCAGCTGCTTCCGCCGACCGGGGGCAACGGCTACACCCCGCCCGGTGCGGCCCCGGCGGCCCCGGCGCCCCGCCGGCGGGTGTCCCTGATGGTCTCGATCACCAGCACCACGGCGAGCATCAGCACTGCATCCTCGCCGTCGGCCACCTCGATGGCGAACCGCTCTCGCAGCGTCCGCTGCTGCGACACGGTCGCCACCGTCGCGCCGCCGCGGGTAACAGCATAATTCCGCCCGGTGAAGTTTCCGCGGGCCTCAAGCAGCCCGCCGGGCGAGTCGATCTCAAAGCGCTGGCCGAACAAGCCGCGATGCCGTACCGTGCTTACCCCGCCGCCAGCCTGGATCTCATACGCCGATGAGAACGGGCGCTGCGTGATCACCGCGACTTCCGCGCCGGAGGTATCGCGGAAGGACAGTCTCTTCGTGAACCCGAATCTGCCCTGGACCTCGAATCGCGGCGCCCCCGCGTCGTCGGAGATCGTAAACCGGTCCGTCATCGACCATTTGCGCGACATCAGGTAGCTCCCGGACATGGCCGGATCATATAGCCCTGATCGGCCGCGACCAGGCCGGCGCTGAGCCGGAAGGACCATCTTCCGTGCGCCGGTCAGCAGCCGGGCGCCGTTTAGCTGCATAATGCTGGACATGCGTTTGTCCGCACGCGCCGACTACGCCCTGCGCGCAGCCATCGAGCTGGCCGCCGCCCAGAGCAGTCATGTCACGGCTGATCAGCTGGCCAAGACCCAGCACATTCCCGGGAAGTTCCTTGAGGCGATCTTGACCCAGCTAGGCCGCAGTGGCCTGGTCCGGAGCAGGCGCGGACCGGAGGGCGGATTCTGGCTGGCCCGCCCGGCCGGCGAGATCTCGCTGGCCGACATCATCCGGGCGATCGACGGACCGCTGCTTGGCGTGCGCGGCGAGCGCCCGGAGAACCTGGGCTACATAGGGGCGGCCGAGCCGCTGCAGACCGTCTGGATCGCGCTGCGGGCCAACGAGCGGGCGATCCTGGAAGACGTCACGCTCGAGCATGTCGTTTCCGGCGTGCTGCCGGACAGTGTCCGCAAGCTCGCCGACGATCCCCGGGCCTGGGCCTGACGCGAACCGGCTGGCCCGGCCGGCCCGCACAGCTAGCTCAGCAACAGCCTGGATGGCCAGGCCAGGGCCCGGCCGCGGCGGCAAGCATACCCGGCGACGGACAGCCGGCCAGGTACCTCAGACCGGCACCATGTCGGTGATGTCCGGCGCACGCCAGGTCAGCTGATCGAATGCCGCGCCGCCCGGCAGCGCCGCGCCGCCCTGCAGCGAAACCGCGTCGATCGCCTGGGCCTGCGGAGCACCGAGGCGCTGGCCCGCGCGCGCAGGCAGCGGGCCGCGGGCCGGCCCGCCGATTGTCCGGCCCGGCACCGGCCCGCCCATCGCGGATCTCTCCCGGACCGCAAGCTGGCGCCCGCCGGCAGCGAGCCGCACCTGAGCGGCGGCTGAGCCAGTTCCTGGGCCGGCCGGCGCGACGGGCGCGTCCGGACCGCCGGCCAACGGCCCGGGCTGCCTGACTCCGGTCAGCACTGGCTCGTTCTGCAGCTCGGCCAGCGCAAAGTTGTCGGACACTTCCCGCAGAACCTGCGACAGCGGCGTCCCCAGCGCAGAGCAGATCGAGCCGAGCAGCTCCGAGGACGCTTCCTTCTGGCCGCGCTCGACTTCGGAAAGGTAGCCAAGGGACACCCGCGCGGAGGCCGAGACCTCGCGGAGGGTGCGGCCTTGCCGCAGACGGAGCCGACGCAGCGCGTCACCGAGCAAGTGACGAAGCAGGACCATCGCCGCTCTCCCTTCCGAGGCCGGTCGCTGACATCTCCACCGTACCTGTCCTCACGGACGGTACGGGAGTCTGTATACGGGCGTGTTCTCAGCCGTAACGCTGTAATCACCCACTCTCTTCCCGGAGCCTGTCCAGCAGCAGCCGCAGGCACTGCGTTACGGTCGCCCGCCGGATCTCGTCTCTGGAGCCAGTCAGCGCCAGCGGCCGCACGGCGGTGCAGGGACCGCCAGGGCGAGTGCCGGCCAGCTGCGGCCCGCCGGCACCAGGCTCGGCAGCACCCGGCCCGGTGATGACCGCGATGTAGACGGTTCCGACCGGCTGGCCATCGGCCGGATCGGGTCCGGCCACGCCCGTGGTGGCCGCGCCGACCGTCGCCCCCATCAGGCGGCGGACGCCGGCGGCCATCGCGGCGGCGACATCGGGGTGCACGGCACCGTGCCTTCCCAGCAGGCCCGCAGGCACGCCGAGCACCGTGTCCTTCAGGTCCGTTGCGTAGGCGACGACCCCGCCGCGGAAGGCGGCCGATGCACCGGGGATGCTGGTGAGCGCGGCGGCGAGCAGCCCGCCGGTGAGCGATTCAGCAACGGCCGCGCTCTGCCCGCGCTCGGTCAGCAGGCCGATGATCTCCGCGGCGAGCGCGCGTTCGCTGACGGCCGGCCCGGCCGCAGCCGCACGCTCACCGGCAGCCGGCCCGGCGGCCGCGCGCCCGGTCATGACTCCTCTCCGGCACCATGCGGCTGCCTGCCGGGCGGCACCGCGCGGCGCAGCCGTACGGCCCTGGCAGCGTAGTCGGCACCGGTCACCAGGGTCACCGCCACCGCCACCGCCATCACCAGGCCGCGCGCGACACCGGACGGCCCGGGCAGGATGTAGAGCCCGATCGCGATCACCTGCAGCAGCGTCTTGGCCTTGCCGCCGCGGCTGGCCGGGATGACCCCGCGCCGGATGACCCAGAACCGCAGGCCCGTCACGGCGAGCTCGCGGAACAAGATCACGGACGTGATCCACCACGACAGTTCGCCCAGGGCGGACAGCGTCACCAGGGCGGATCCGGTCAGCGCCTTGTCCGCGATGGGATCAGCGATCTTGCCGAAATCGGTGATCAGCCCGCGTCTGCGGGCCAGTTCGCCGTCCAGCAGGTCGGTCAGCGAGGCAACGCCGAACGTCACGAAGGCGGCGATCCGCCAGTCGGCCCCGCCCTCCACCAGGAGGGAGACGAAGACCGGGACCAGCCCCAGCCGGAGCACGGTCAGCGCGTTGGCTACATTCACCAGCCCGGGCGGCGCGATGGCGCTGCCATCGACGCGGCCTTCTTCCCCCGCAGCGCTCGCGCCGGGCCAGCTCAACGCATTCCTGCCGGCGCCGGGGGCTGGGACGCCGTCGTGCCGATGGCCTCCGCCACCAGATCCACCCCCTCCGAGCCAGTGCAAAGCCGTGCGGCGAGTTCCTCCGAGCCGACCTCATGGCGCGCGCAGCCCAGCGTCACCAGGCAGCCGGTGCGCCCGGGCCGGCCTGCGCTTACCTGACTCGACGACACACCGGCAGACTACGGTAAGCCGGCCGGTGCACGGCCCTCGGGCGGCGGCGGCTGACCGGCGGCGGCAGGCTCGAAACACCGGCGGTGGCGGGCTTGCCGCGGGCAGGGCGGACTGGCTGGCGGCGTCAGCCGGCCGTCTGCTGGCCCGGCCCGAAGCTGAGCGTCACCGGCTGCCCGGAGCTACTCGGCGAGCCGAGGTTCTTGCCGTTGACGGTCAGCACGATCCCGCCGGGATTGCCCAGGAGCAGGCTGACCGCCCGGTGCTCGATCCAGCGTTTGCCGGTACCGCCGTAGATGGTCCCGCTGAAGATCATCTGCCCCGCCGCGGTGGTGAGCTGGACCCAGCAGTCCTGGATGGCGGTGAGGTGGATCACCACTTCGTGAGCGGCCGCGGGCGGGCGGTGCTTCACCGGCGACGGCTGCGGCGAGCGGGCGGTATGCCCCGGGGCCGGCGCGCCAGCCCCCTGCGCTGCCACCGGGATGCCCGACGAGGGCCAGGCGCGGTACACCACGAAGCCGACGATCAGCGCGAGCGCAAGCGCCATGGCGGCGCTCCAGTTGGGTCGCCGCCGCCGGCGTTCCTTCAGCCTGAGCGGCGTCGCAGGCTCGAAAACTTCCGCCGCGTTGATCGCCTGCGGAGTCCCGTGTGCCGAGTCGTACTCGCGGACGAGCGAGTCCGGATCCGCGCCGACGGCGCGCGCGATGCTGCGGATGTGGCCCCTGGCATAGAAGTCACCGCCGCACGCTGAGTAGTCGCCACGCTCAATCCCCCGGATGATCGTCTCCCTGATGCAGGTCCGCTGGCTGACCTGCGTAATGGTGAGTCCGGCCTGGCGGCGTGCTTCTGCCAGGGCGTCACCGATGCTCACGCCGCGCCTCCACTGCTCTATCGCACTGCGTGCCGCCCGGGGGGTGCGGTAACAGTTACCTGAATTTCCGATCCCTGAGTGCGGGTTCCGTCACCAAGTGTAGACAGCATGCCACTGGGCCGCGAGGACCGGCACCGCATGCCCGCCGATCGTTATCCGGTTTCCAGCCGCGGCCCCGGCAGCCGCCTCAGCGCGGCCAGGCAGCCGCCTCAGCGCCGGCCAGGCGGCAGCGTCAGCGGGCCAGCGTCAGCCAGCCGGCCGGCCATTCAGCGAGCTGATCAGGCCGGCCAGCTCGTCGGGCTTGACCATCACGTCCCTGGCCTTGGACCCTTCGCTCGGCCCGACCACGCCGCGGCTTTCCAGCAGGTCCATGAGCCGTCCCGCCTTCGCGAAACCGACCCGCAGCTTGCGCTGGAGCATCGACGTGGAGCCGAACTGCGTGCTGACGATCAGCTCGGCGGCCTGGATAAGCAGCTCAAGATCGTCTCCGATCTCCGCGTCGACTTCCCGCAGGCGGCTTTCGGGGACCGCGACATCATCGCGGTAAGACGGCTCGGCTTGCTTCTTGCAGTGCGCGACGACGTCCCGTATCTCCTTCTCGGTGACGAACGCGTTCTGCAGCCGCATCGGCTTGCTTGCGCCCATCGGCAGGAAGAGCGAGTCGCCCTGGCCGACGAGCTTCTCGGCACCCGGCTGGTCCAGGATCACCCTGCTGTCGGTCAGGCTGGAGGTCGCGAAGGCGAGCCTGGACGGCACGTTTGCCTTGATCAGGCCGGTCACCACGTCCACGCTCGGCCGCTGGGTGGCGAGCACGAGGTGAATCCCGGCCGCCCTGGCCAGCTGGGTGATCCGGACGATCGCGTCCTCCACGTCGCGCGGCGCGACCATCATCAGGTCCGCGAGCTCGTCCACGACGACCAGCAGGTACGGGTACGGCACGTAGACCCGCTCACTGCCGGGCGGCGCGGTGATCTTCCCGGCCCGGACCGCCTTGTTGAAGTCGTCCATGTGCCGGAAGCCTGATGCGGCCAGGTCGTCGTAGCGGCGGTCCATCTCCCCGACTACCCACTGCAGCGCGTCAGCCGCGCGCTTCGGGTTCGTGATGATCTGGGTGATCAGATGCGGTATCCCGTGATAGGCCGCCAGCTCCACCCGTTTCGGGTCGACCAGGATCATCCTGACCTCATCCGGGGTGGCCCGCACCAGGATCGAGGTGATCAGGCCGTTGATGCAGGTGGACTTGCCAGCGCCGGTCGCACCGGCGATCAGCATGTGCGGCATCTTGGCCAGGTTGGCCACCACGGTCCGGCCCTCGACATCCTTGCCGAGCGCCACCACCATCGGGTGCTGGTCGGCGGCCGCCACCCCCGAGCGCAGCACGTCGCCCAGGCTGACGATCTCGCGGTCCGCGTTGGGGATCTCCACGCCAATCGCGGACTTGCCCGGGATCGGGGACAGGATCCGCACGTCTGCGCTCTTCACCGCGTAGGCGATGTTCCTGGACAGCGCGGTGACCCGCTCGACCTTCACGGCCGGGCCCAGCTCGATCTCGTACCTGGTGACCGTCGGCCCCCTGGTGAAGCCGGTCACCTGCGCGTCCACCTCGAACTGCTCAAGCACGACGGACAGCGCCTGCACCATCGCGTCGTTCGCGCGCGTCCGTGCCTTGGGCGCGGTACCCGGCTTGAGCAAGGCGGCCGGCGGCAGCGTGTAACTGGCGTCGCTTGACCCGGTCAGGGTCAGCTGCTCGGCCTTCTTCGGCAGCGGGCCGGTCCCCGCCGCCGCCAGCCTGGCCTCGCCGCCCGCCGCGGCGTCCGCCGCGGCATTCCCAGGGCCGAACCACGAGTCATGCCAGGAGGCCTCCTGCGCTCCGCCAGGCCCGGCCGGCCCGCCAGGCCCGGCCCGGCCGTCTGACCCGGCCGGCGGCCCGAACATCAGTGCCTCGGGCAGCGGCTCGCCGCCCGCGGTGATGTGCGCGGTGACCGCGGAGGGTCCCTGCTGGGCACCGGGCCGCGGGGCCGCGGAGCCGCGGGAGAGGGTCCCGCCCAGCAGCGGTGTGTCATAGGGCCGGTCGCGCTCGCCGGCCTCGATCGCCTGGCTGCGCCGTCGTCCGCCCCGCGGCAGCTGCCCGCGGGGCGCGTCGCCAGCCGCGTCGCCGGCCAGACCTGCGCCGTCAGCCCGGCTGCCGTGGCGGACGAGGCCATGCAGCTCGGCGAGCCGGCCTGGCACCCGGTGCAGCGGGGTTCCGCTGATCACCAGCAGCCCGAATCCGGTGATGAGCGCGAGCAGCGGCGCCGCTACCCAGAGCGTCACCGACGCGACGAGGGGCGCAGAAGCGAAGAACCCGATGAAGCCGCCCGCAGCGCGCATCGCGTGCGCGCCGTCCGCTGGCTGCGGCGTGCCGTAGGCGATGTGCACCAGGCCAAGCGCCCCGATGATCAGGGCGGCCCAGCCGATCACCACGCGGGCCGTCTCGGAATTCCGGTCCGGGTGGCGCAGCAGCCGCCAGGCGAGCAGCGCGAGCAGGACCGGCACGGCCGGCGCCCCGGCGCCGAAGGTCCCCTTGACGACGGTGGCCAGCAGGCGGCCCACCGGGCTGCCGATGCTGCCCCAGTCCGCCGCGGCCGAGATGATCGCCGCGCCGAGGACGGCCAGGCCGAGTCCGTCCCTGCGGTGCGCGGGGTCGAGATCCCTCGCGTTGCGGCCGAGCGCCCTGGCGGCGTAGCCGGCCGTGTGCGCGACCGCCATCCAGCCGCCCGCAATGCTCTTGCCAAGCCAGCCGATCAAGATCACGAGCGGGCTGGCGGGCGGCGGGCGGCGGGCATACCGCCGGCCGGCCGACCGTTGCCGCCCCCAGGCCCAGCCCTGATTCCTGCGGGCCGCGGGCTTCCGCCCGCCGCCCGCCCGGCCCCCGCGCGCACCGCCGCCGCGCGCACCGCCGGCTTGCGGGCGCCCGCCGGCGCCCGTGGACCGGGCCCGGCCGGATGCGCCCCCCGGCGGGCGGGACGCGCTCCTGGGCGCACGGGTGGCCATGATGACCACGGTAGCGAGCATTTGCCGCACGGCAAGGACGCCTGGCGGCGTGTCGGGGCCCGATCGGATCTAACGCGCTGTTGACGATCGTCTCGGTGACGACATAACTTCGAGACCGTCCAGGAGCATCCAGGGAGGGCGCCGTGCGCATCGCGGTCATCGGCGGCGGGCCCGGCGGGCTGTACTTCGCGGCGCTCGCCAGCCAGCTGGCGCCCGGTGACGAGATCACGGTCTGGGAACGCAATGCGCCCGATGACACCTTCGGCTTCGGCGTGGTGTTCTCCGACGAGACGCTGGGCGGGATCGAGCACGCGGATCCGGCCATCTACCGGGCGATGGAGCGCGAGTTCGCCCGCTGGGACGACATTGACGTGCACGTCAAGGGCAAGCTGATCACCAGCGGCGGGCACGGCTTCGCGGCCATGGACCGGCGGCGGCTACTGCAGATCCTGCAGGCCCGCTGCCGTGAGCTTGGCGTCACCATCGCCTTCCGCGCCGAGGCACCGGACGCCGGCCAGCTGTCGGCCAGCCACGACCTGGTGGTGGCCGCCGACGGGGTCAACTCGGCGACCAGGGCGCAGTATGCCGGCACGTTTCGCCCCAGCCTTGATGTCCGCCGGTGCAAGTACATGTGGCTCGGCACCGACCTGGTGTTCGACGCCTTCAAGTTCTACATCGCGCCGACGCCGCACGGCGTGATGCAGGTGCACGGTTACCCGTACGACGCGACCGGCAGCACCTTCATCGTCGAGATGCACGACTCGGTCTGGCGGGCCGCCGGCTTCGGCCGGCTCGCAGCCTGCGACCTGCCGCCGGGCCGGTCGGACGAGAGGTCCATCGGCAGGATCCGCGAGCTGTTCGCCGACGTGCTGGCCGGGCACGCCGTGCACGCCAACAACTCACGGTGGATCAGCTTCACTACCGTGCGCTGCGAGCGCTGGCGGCACCGCAACATCGTGCTGCTCGGCGACTCCGCGCACACCGCGCATTTCTCCATCGGTTCCGGCACCAAGCTGGCGATGGAGGACGCGCTCGCGCTCGCCGCTTGCCTGCGCGAGCAGCCGGCCATCGGCACAGCGCTTGCTGCCTACGAGGAAGAACGCCGGCCCGTCGTGGCATCGGCCCAGCGCGCCGCGCAGGCGAGCCTGGAGTGGTTCGAGAACATCGGCCAGTACGTGCACCAGGAACCAGAGCAGTTCGCTTTCAACATCATCACCCGCAGCCGCAGGGTCACCCACGGCAACCTGCGGACGCGCGACCCCGAGTTCGCGGCCCGGGCCGACGCCTGGTTCGCTGACCACGAGCGGCGGCGCGGGATGGCCGCGGGCGAGGTGGTGCCGCCGATGTTCCAGCCGCTGAAGTTGCGCGGCCTGGAGCTCAAGAACCGCGTCGTGGTCTCGGCGATGGACATGTACACCTCCTCAGACGGCACGCCATCGGACTTTCACCTGGTGCATCTCGGCGGCAAGGCGCTCGGCGGGGCCGGGCTGGTGATGACCGAGATGGTCTGCGTGTCGGCCGACGGCCGGATCACCCCTGGATGCGCCGGCCTGTATGCCCCCGGGCACGAGGCTGCCTGGCAGCGGATCACCGGGTTCGTGCATGACCAGTCCACCGCCAGGATCGGGATCCAGCTCGGCCATTCCGGCCGTAAGGGCTCGACGAAGCTGATGTGGGAGGGCATCGACCAGCCGCTGGCGGCAGGGAACTGGGCGGTCTGCGCGCCGTCCCCCATCCCGTACCTGCCAGGGATCAGCCAGGTTCCCCGGCAGCTCGCCGCGACCGAGATGGCGCAGATCGCCCGGCAGTTCACGGCGGCGGCCAAGGCCGCCGACCGCTGCGGCTTCGACCTGCTTGAGCTGCACTGCGCGCATGGCTACCTGCTGTCATCGTTCATCTCGCCGGTCACGAACCAGCGCGAAGACGGCTACGGCGGATCGCTGGCGAACAGGCTGCGCTATCCGCTTGAGGTGTTCGCCGCGGTGCGGGCGGTATGGCCGCCGGACAAGCCGATGACGGTCAGGATCTCGGCCACCGACTGGCACCCCGGCGGCATCACCGGCGCGGACGCCGTTGAGATCGCACGGGCGTTCGCGGCCGCCGGAGCCGACGCCATCGACGTGTCCACCGGCCAGGTCACCCCGGACGAGCAGCCCGCGTTCGGCCGGTCCTACCAGACGCCGTTCGCCGACGCGATCAGGAACCAGGCCGGCATCGCGACGATCGCGGTCGGCGTCATCTCCTCCTACGACGACGTGAACTCGATCATCCTGGCCGGCCGTGCCGACCTGTGCGCGGTCGGCCGGGCGCACCTGCATGACCCGAACTGGACCCTGCATGCGGCCGCGGAGCAGGGCTACGATGGGCCGGCCGCGGCGTGGCCGGCCCCCTGGCGGGCGGGCAGCGCGGCGCCGCGGGCAGGCAGGACGGACGAGCCACGGCCCAGGCTCGAGCTGATCCGGGCCGGCCAGGCAGGCACCCGGCATGCCCGCTGGCGGCCCGGCGCCACCAGGCCCGGCACGGATAGCAACGCGGAGGCGGTGCGATCATGGTCATCGAACGGGTGAATCCGCCAGAACTGGCCAGGCCGTCAGGCTTCGCGCACGCCGTCGTGGCCACCGGCAGCCGGGTGGTGTTCCTGGCCGGCCAGACGGCAACCGACGCCGCCGGGGCGGTCACCGGCGACACCGTGGCAGCCCAGTTCGAGCGCGCGCTGGCCAACCTGCTGACTGCGCTGCGCGCGGCAGGCGGCTCGGCGGAGCATCTGGCCAGCCTGACCATCTACGCGGTAGACCTCGGCGACTACCGCGCGCACAGCCGGGAGATCGGCCAGGCATGGCGACGGCTGGCCGGACGGGAGTACCCGGCGATGGCGGCCGTCGGCGTGTGCAGCCTGTGGGATCCGGCGGCGCTCGTCGAGATTCAGGGTTACGCAGTCGTCCCCTGAGCTCGCCTGCCGCAGAGCACCATCAGCCTGGCGCCCGTTCCCCGCGCCGGGTTACCGGGTCGATGCGCGCCAGGACGGGCCGCGCCCCGGCCGGCCCGGCCTGATCATGCTGACGGCGGCTGGCCGGTCACCGCGAGGACATGCGCGCGGGCCGATCCGGCCAGCCGGGCGCGCAGCGCGCCGAAGGCCATAGCCGCCCGCAGACCGTGCCAGTCGGCAGGCAGCAGTTCGGCGGGCAAACCTGGATCCAGGTACGGCAGCCGCCGCCACGCGGTGAGCGCCAGCACATAGTCGGCGAACGCAGCGCCGTCGTCGGCCGCCCCGGCCCTGCGCCCCCGCCAGCGCTCAAGCACCGGCCCGGACGAATCGAGGAATTCCTGGTAGAGGCGTTCCAGCCGGTCCAGGTCCCACCAGCGACCGACCTGCTCGCGCACATCGCCGAAGGCGAGGTAGTCCGCGCTGAACAGGTCCACGTACCCGGCCAGGCCGTGCCGGGCCAGCACGTCCCTGGTCGCCGCGGCGAGATGGGCAGGCGCGATCCAGACCCCGGCCGACACGGTGCCGAAGCCGAGCCAGCTCAGCCGGGACCGCAGCGCGTGCCGCCTGCCCCTTTCCCGCTCGGGCACGCTGAACACGGCAAGCAGCCAGCCGTCGGCCAGCCGGGCACGCGGCCGCTCGAAGATCCGGCTATCGCCCTCGGCGAGGATTTCCCTGCCGCGCTGCGACAGCGCGTAGCCGGCCGCGCTGCCGAGCCGCACTGGCTCCAGGATCCCGCGCTGCTTGAGCCGGGAGATCGAGGACCGGACCGCGGCCTGGTCCGCGCCGAGCCCTCCCATCAGCCGGATCAGCGAGGCCACGCTGAGCCCGCCGCCTGCCTGGCCGCCGTAGTCCCGCGCATAGAGGCCATAGATGGTCACGATCAGCGCCCGGGGCGAGGGTCGCGGCTCGCCCGTCCATCGCGCCTCATTGAACGCCGTCACGCATGCAACATAGCGGCCGGGCCGGTGATTCACGGACCGGGCTGACACGGGCGGGCGCCATCGAACCGGCGGCGGCCGCGGCGCTGACTCGTTGACTATCGTCACGATGGCGGCATACTCGGAATCCCGGGAAGCGTCCCGTGGTGACCGACGGAGGTCGCGGCCATGCAGCTCTCGCCATCTGCGCACGCCGACACGTTCTGCCGGGACCACCTGCCCGCGGCCGCCGACTGGCCGGAGCTGCGATTCACCCTTCCGTCGCTGGCGTACCCTGAACAGCTGAACTGTGCCGCTGAGCTGCTCGAGACGACCATCGAGGCGCACGGAGCCGGGCGGCCGTGCCTGCTGTCGGCCAGTGAGCGCTGGAGCTACGGCGACTTGCTCAGGGTGTCCAGCCAGATCGCCCGGGTGCTGGCCGAGGACCTCGGCGTGGTGCCAGGCAACCGCGTGCTGCTGCGCGGGCCGAACAATCCGTGGCTGGTGGCGTGCTGGTTCGGCGTGCTGCGGGCCGGCGCCGTAGCGGTGACGACCATGCCGCTGCTGCGGGCCGGCGAGCTCGCCACGATCTGCGAGATCTCGCGGCCGGCGCTGGCGCTCTGCGACAGCCGGTTCACCGACGCGCTGGCGGAGGCCGCCGCAGCGGCCGGGCCGGCGACGGCCGGGGCCGGCCCAGCGGGGCTGCGGATCGTGACCTACGGAGCCGATGATCCCGGCGACCTCACCCAGCTGGCCGGCCGGCAGCCGGCCGGGACGGCGGCGGTGCCCACGTCCGCGGACGACGTCGCCATGATCGCGTTCACCTCGGGGACGACCGGCCGGCCGAAGGCCACCATGCACTTCCACCGCGACGTGCTGGCGGTCGCCGACACGTTCTCCGAGCATGTGCTGAAGCCGCGGCCCGACGACGTGTTCACCGGGACTCCGCCGCTGGCCTTCACGTTCGGCCTCGGCGGCCTGGTGATCTTCCCGCTGCGGGCGGGCGCCGCGGTCCTGCTGACCGAGAAGGCGACGCCTGCCGAGCTGGCCGACCAGATCGCCGCCGGCGGCGTCACCGTCTGCTTCACGGCGCCGACCGCGTACCGGGCGATGATCGCGTCCGGCAAGGCAGCAGCGCTGCGCGGCCTGCGCCGCGCGGTGTCGGCGGGAGAGCACCTGCCGGCCGCCACCTGGCAGGCTTTCTACGATGCGACCGGCGTGCAGATCATCGACGGGATCGGCAGCACCGAGCTGCTGCACATTTTCATCTCCTCGGCGGACGAGGAGGTCAGGCCGGGGGCGACCGGCCGCGTGGTGCCCGGCTATATCGCCGAGGTGCACGGCGCGGACGGCCGCCCGCTGCCGGACGGCGAGGCCGGCCTGCTGGCCGTCAAGGGCCCGACCGGCTGCCGCTACCTGTCCGACGACCGGCAGCGGGCCTACGTGCGCGGCGGCTGGAACATCACCGGCGACACCTACCTGCGGGACGCCGGCGGCTACTTCTGGTACCAGGCGCGGTCCGACGACATCATCATCTCCTCGGGGTACAACATCGCCGGGCCGGAGGTCGAGGAGGCCATGCTCAGCCACCCGGACGTGGCCGAATGCGGCGTGGTCGGGGTGCCCGACGAAGCCCGCGGCCAGATCGTCAAGGCCTACGTGGTGCTCGCCGCCGGTACCGACGGCGGCGACGCGAAGGCCGCCGAGCTGCAGGATTTCGTCAAGCAGCGGATCGCGCCGTACAAGTACCCGCGCGCGGTCGAGTTCCTGCCCGCATTGCCGCGCACGAGCACCGGCAAGCTGCAGCGGTTCAGGCTGCGCGACCGGCCGGCCCGCTGAGCCGGCCCGGCATCAGACCTCGATAAGTACCGGGATGATCATCGGGCGGCGCCGGTAGTTCTCGTTCACCCAGCGCCCCGCGGTCCTGCGGACCAGCTGGGTCAGCTGGTGCACGTCGTTGATCCCGTCGGCGGCCGCCCGCGAGAGTGCCTCCTCCAGCCGCGGCCTGACCTCGTCGAGAGCAGCATCGTCGATGCCGGAGCCGCGGGCGTGGATCTCCGGCCCGGCGACCATCTTGCCGGTCGTCGAGTCGATCACGATGACCACGGACAGGAAGCCCTCCTCGCCGAGGATCCGCCGGTCCTTCAGCGACGTCTCGGTGACCTCGCCGACCGACAGCCCGTCCACGTAGACGTAACCGCACTGCACGGTGCCCACGACCGAGGCCTGGCCGTCCACCAGGTCAACTACCACCCCGTCCTCGGCGATCACGATGCCCTTCTCCGGCACGCCAGTGCGGGCGGCAAGCTCCGCGTGCGCCTTCAGGTGCCGCCACTCGCCGTGCACCGGGATGAAGTTGCCTGGGCGCACCAGGTTGAGCACGTACAGCAGCTCGCCGGCCGGCGCATGGCCGGAGACGTGCACGAGCGCGTTGCCCTTGTGCACCACCCGGGCGCCGAGCCGGGTCAGGTCGTTGATGATCCGGGAGACGGCCGTCTCGTTGCCCGGCACCAGCGAGGACGCCAGCACCACGGTGTCACCCTCGGCAATCCTGATCGGGTGGTCCCGGCCGGCCATCCGGGACAGTGCCGACATCGGCTCGCCCTGCGAGCCGGTGGAGATCAGCACGATCTGCTCGGGCGGCAGCTCCTCGGCGTCCCGCAGCTCGACGATCAGGCCGCCGGGCACCGAAGGGACCCGCAGGTAGCCGAGGTCACGGGCAACGCCCATGTTCCGCACCATCGACCTGCCGACCAGCGCGACCTTGCGCCGGTGCGAAGCGGCGGTGTCCAGCACCTGCTGCACCCGGTGCACGTGGCTGGCGAAGCAGGCCACGATGATCCGCTGCTCGGCGGCCGCGAAGACCTCGGCGAGCACCGGCGCGATCGCCCGCTCGCTGGTCACGATGCCGGGCACCTCGGCGTTAGTGGAGTCTGCCATCAGCAGGTCGACGCCCTCGGCGCCGAGCCGCGCGAACCCGCCGAGGTCGGTCAGCCTGCCGTCGAGCGGCAGCTGGTCCATCTTGAAGTCACCGGTGTGCAGGACCACTCCGGCGCTGGTCCGGATGCCGACGGCCAGCGCATCGGGAATGGAGTGATTGACAGCGAAAAATTCAAGGTCGAAGGGCCCGAACGAGTCCCGGGTGCCGGCCGCCACCTCCGCGGCGACCGGGGTGATGCGGTGCTCGGTGAGCTTGCCGCGGACGAGGCCGAGGGTCAGCTTCGAGCCGACCAGCGGGATGTCCTTGCGCTCCCGGAGCAGGTAGGGCACCGCGCCGATGTGGTCCTCATGCGCGTGCGTGAGGACGATCGCCTCGATCTGGTCCAGCCGGTCCTCGATCGCGGTGAAATCCGGCAGGATCAGGTCGACCCCTGGCTGATCCGGCTCGGGGAACAGCACGCCGCAGTCCACGATGAGCAGCCGCCCGGCGTGCTCGAAGACCGTCATGTTCCGGCCGATCTCACCCAGGCCGCCAAGCGCCACGATGCGCAGGCCGTTCGCGGGCAGGGGCGGCGGCGGCCCGAGCCCGGGATGCGGGTGGCTCACCGGAGCTTCACACCGCCCGCCTCAAGGTCCGCGCGGAGCTGCTGTATCTCTGCGCCTGTCGCGTCGGCCAGCGGCGGCCGGACCGGGCCGCCCGGCAGCCCGAGCAGCCCGAGGGCCGCTTTGGTCATGATCACTCCTTGAGTCCGGAACATCCCGGTGTACACCGGGAGCAGCTCACGGTGCAGGGAGCGGGCGCTGCCGACGTTGCCGCCGGTGTACGCATCGATCATCTCGTGCAGCCGGTCCCCCACGACGTGCCCGACGACGCTGACGAACCCGGCGGCCCCGATCGCCAGCCAGGGCAGGTTGAGCATGTCCGTACCGCAGTAGAACGCGAGATCGGTGCGGGCCATCACCCAGGAGGCCCCGCCAGGATCGTCCTTGGCGTCCTTGACGGCCACGATCCTGGGGTGGGCGGCCAGCCGGACCAGGGTCTCGGTGGCGATGGCGGCGGCCGTCCGGCCCGGGATGTCGTACAGCATCACCGGCAGCCCGGTCGTGTCGGCGACCCTGCTGAAATGGGCTTCCAGGCCGCTTTGCGGCGGCTTGCTGTAGTAGGGCGTGACGACCAGCAGGGCCGCCGCGCCGGCCCGCTGCGCCTGCCGGGCAAGCTCGCAGGTGTGCGCGGTGTCGTTGGTGCCGACCCCGGCCACGATCGTGGCCCGGGCGCCGACGGCCCCGATCACGGCGCGCAGCAACTGCTCTTTCTCCGCGTCGGTGGTGGTCGGCGACTCGCCGGTGGTACCGCTGATCACCAGGCCGTCGTTGCGCATCTCGGTAACCAGGTGGTCAGCGAGACGGGCTGCGCCGTCATAGTCGACCGCGCCGTCGGCGGTCATCGGGGTGATCATGGCGGTCAGCATCCGGCCGAACGGTGCCGCCGGGGTGCCCGTCGTGCTGCCGCCCCCTGGCGCTGTCTCGGTAGCTGTCATGCACCGAACGCTACCGGGCGCCGCCCGGTACGGGTACTGCCGGCGCGTCGCCTAGCCAGCGAATCGGCTCGCCGGCCTCGCCCAGAAGAAGCCAACCCGGAAGAAGCCAGCGCAGAAGAGCCGACGGAGAAAAGACGCGGCGACGTGAGCTCGGGGGTACCCACGTCGCCTGCGTCTATCTCAGTATCGTCGGCGGCTGCACGTGGCGTTACGCGTTGTGCGCAATTCGCTATGGCAAGTGCCGCTCGGGGCCCGGCCCCGGCCGGTCGGCCGCGGCGCCGTCGGCCGTGGCCAGCGCGGGCGTCCCGTTCCGCCATGGCCGGGCGTATGCGAGCCAGCTGCCGCCGGCCACCAGCAGGACGGCGCAGAGGAGCCAGCCCAGCGCGTTGGTCCCGATCCCGACGTACTTCAGGCCCGACGCGAAGATCACGAAGGTAATGGCGGGCCTGACGTAGCGGTCCGGGGCCCTGGAGGAGAAGAACGCGCCGATCAGCACCGCGGGCACGCTGCCGAGGATGATCGAGGTGGTGACCGAGAACTCGACGTGGCCGAAGGCCAGTGCGCCGAGAGCTGCCGCCAGGGTCAGCGGCACCGCCTGAGTGAGGTCCGTCCCGACCAGCTGGTTAGCCCCGAGCATGGGGTAAAGGAACAGCAGCAGGACGATCATCAGCGAGCCGGAGCCGACCGAGGTCATCCCGACGATGAGCCCGCCGATCATCCCGATGCCCACGGTCAGCAGCGGCCGGCGGGTGATGTTGTGCACGACGCCCTCCCGCTTCCTGCCGCCGCGCAGGTCGAGGACGTAGCGCAGCACCATCGCGGCCGCGCCGACTAGCAGCGCGGCACCGAGCGCTCGCTCGATATTCCCCTGCGCCGCGCTGCCGCTCCCGAGCAGGTGCAGCAGGTAGGAGCCGAGGAAGGCCATCGGGACCGAGCCGAGCACCATCCAGCCCACCAGCCGGAGATTCACCGTGCCCTTGCGCAGGTGCACCGCGGCGCCGACCGGCCGCATGAGAACCGCGGCGACCAGGTCACTGGAGATGGCCGTGGACGGTGTGATCCCGAATAGCAGGATCAGCATCGGCGTCATCAGCGCCCCGCCGCCTGCGCCGGTCAGCCCGACGAGAAACCCGACAACGGCGCTCCCCAGCACGATGTAGGGATTCGCGTGCATGACACCTCCGAGTTCACCAGGTCTGTTGCACCCGCACTCGCACTGGATCGCCGGCGCCCGGCGACCGGCCCGCCGGCGCCACGTACCGGCTCACACCATACGCACTGATTTCTCAAGTCTGCTATGCCGACCGGAAAACTTCTGCACGGAGCGCCATGTCGCGTGGATCCAGATGTTGCGCGGTCTGCCCGGCCCCCGGCCGCGGCAGAACTGCCCGGCAATTGGAGGTTTACCCTGCTGCGGCCCTCGTCAGCGCCCCGGCAGGCGCATACTAGAGATCATGAGCCCAGCCCGCGCCGTGCCCAGGCGCTATCTGCCAGGAAGTCCTTTCAACGATTCCTCTCCTGCTGCGCCGATCGAGCACTATGACGTGCACGACCAGGTAACTCACGACCGCTACGGCCTCGGCCGGGTTGTCGGCGTGGAGGACGACGTTGCGGTGATTGTCGACTTCGGCGGGCAGCAAGCCCGGATCACCTCGCCGTTCAGCAAGCTGACCAAGCTGTAAGGCCGCCGTCGCAACTGCCAGGGCAGCCTCGCGCGGTAGCGGCGGCCATGGCCAGCCCTGACGGTGCCCTGGCCCGTAGCCCCGCCTGGGCAGCCTCGTGCGGTAGCGGCGGCCATGGCCAGCCCTGACGGTGCCCGCCGGTAGCCCCGCCCGGGCTGGCCATCGCGCTGCCGCTGCGGACGCCGGCTTCCGGGTCAGCGGGGAGTACCTGGTACTGGACCGGCCAGGCCGGCTGAGCTTCAGCTGGAGCTGCTCTACCTGGCCCGATCCCAGCCTCAAGAGCGTGGTGAACGTGCTCCTGGAACCGCGCGAGAACGAGCAGACGCTCATGACGATCGAGCACACGTTCCTGCCGCCCGAGCTCGTCGATCAGCATGCGCGTGGCTGGACGGCCATCGCAGCGCAACTCGCCGGGGAGCTGGCCGCCATAGCGCCCGGGCGCTCGCGAGCGCATCCCTGAGCGCGTTCCCCGGCCGGTGCCAGGGATGAGGCGCCGGCCGGCTGAGCGGCGGCTACTGCGCTGGCGTGCGCAGCTCGCGGGCGGCTCGCACGGTGGCGGCTGCCGTTATGACGGTGACGACGATCAGCACCACCACTCCCCCGGCCCAGCTCGGCGGCATGGACGTGGCCACGAGGCCGTTGTCGCTGTGGAACAGGGCGCTGTCGGCCGAGCGGACGGCCAGGCCCCAGCTGATGTCAGCGCCGGTCACCACGGCCATGCACACGCTCAGCACCGTCATCGGGACAACCTCGGAGCGCAGCAGGCGGGGCGCCAGGTCCGCCCGGCGCAGGACGGCGACCGCTGCCCACCCGCACGCCGCCGCGGCGGCGGCGCCGAGCAGGGCGATGGCCGCCACGGTGGCGATGTTGGCCGCCGAGTGCACCTGCGGGTGGCGGAAGATCCGGACGATGATCAGGGCGATGGCGAGCCAGCCGAGCACTGCGGCGGGGGGAATGACCAGCGGCCGGATCAGGTCTGCCCGCCGGGCCGCGATGGCCTGCCTGATGACGCTCCAGGCAACCGGCAGCGCGCCCGCGAGCACGGCGACCCCGGCGAGAATGGCGGCCGCCCGCAGGATGTCGAACGACGCCCCGATGGCGGCGTGCTCGTGAGCGGCAGCGCGGAAGTCCGGATACTCGGTCATTTTCTGGAAGCCGGCGCCCGCGATGGTGAACGCGACGACGGCGCAGGCCACTACCGCGATGGACCCGCGAATGCGATCGGGCATTGTGCTGCCTCCAGGGTGATTCAGGCGGGCGTCCAGTGCGCCCGAGACGGCATCAGCGATCAGGCTGGCCCGGGCGGGCCAGCGCGCCGCGGCGGCCATCTCGATCAGCAGCGACGCGAACTCCTGGCCGTAGCGGGCTCGCCACCGCGGCGGATAGAGGCCGAGGACCGCGCGGACGAAGAGCGGATCGCGGCGGTCGTCGGGTGCGCCCTGATCGCGCCCGGTTTGGTCGGCATGGCGCCGGGTCATGTCGCGGCCCTGGCCGCGGCGAGGCGGGTAAGCCCGAGCTCGGCCAGGTTCCGCATCCGGGCGGCGGAGCGGGCAAGCTCCTGCGCGCCCGCAGCGGTGATCCGGTACGGCCGGCGCCGCCGGTCGGGCGGCAGCGCCTCAATGAGACCGCGCTGCTCAAGCCGGCCGATGGCCCCGTAGAGCGTGCCCGGGCCGAGCTGCACTCCGACCTGGGCCGCCACGTCCTGAGTAATGGCGTACCCGTGCTTTGGCCCGTCGGCCAGGCTGGCGAGAACCAGCATCGAAGGATCGGCCCACCTGCCGAGGTCGTCGGTCACCGTGCGCACCTCCACGCCAAGGTCGTCTCGTCAATGCTACGCAACCCGATACTACGTGGAGCATAGTACGTAATGCGATGTAACGTCCACGGTAATAGCGAGGGCGGCGGAAGGTGGCGTCCTGCTCCTTGCCGCGCGGCTGCTCCTTGCCGCGCGAGCAGGACGTGCGAGCCGGACGTTGCTGCTGCGGCTGGCCGGGTGTTGACTGCCCCGCATGACGAACCTGCTGAGCTGCCGCCCGAATCTGGAAGTCCGCGACGTCGATGCCACCGTCGGATACTGCGTAAAAAATCTGGGTTTCGAAGTTGAGATGTCCGTCGGCGAGCCGGCTTACCTCGCGCTTGTCCGGTCCGGGGAGGTGGGGCTCGGCATCGTCCTCGCCGAGAACCCGGGGGTGAACAGCACGACCGCGTGCTATATAGGCGTCACCGACGTGGACGGCTTGCATGCGCGCTGCCGCGACCTGGGCGTACCCGTCACCACGCCGCTCACCGACCGGCCATGGGGCCTGCGGGACTTCGTGATCGAGATCCCCGGCGGGCACCGGCTCGCGTTCGGGGAGCGGATTGCCTAGAACACCGGGATGATGTCCTCGGGGTTGATGTCGGCGGAGACGTCCACGCCCTCGATGTCGAGTTCCGGGATCGCGGGAAACCCGATGCCCCACCGCTGCACGATGACCCGGACCTTCGCGATCGCCGTCTTCCAGTTCTCCGCCTGCTGGTCGTAGCTCAGCACGCCGAGCCCAGCCGCCTTGGCGTGGCTCATCAGCACCCGGTGATTGGGCAGGTAATACGGCGGGAGGTCCCAGAATCCATCCGGCGGTTCCCACAGGATCATCGACAGGAAGATGAACCCGGCCCTGAGCTGGCGGGTGATCGTGGCCTTCACGTCGTCGGTCAGGCCGGGCCACTCGTTCTCCAGGATCGTCATGCAGATCTGCAGGTGCCGCGACTCATCCCGGCCGATCTTGTGGAACATCTCAGAAAAGACCGGATGAGTGGTGCCCGACGCCATCCCGCGGAACAAGGTGGACGCCGCCATCTCGCCCATCATGAAGCTGGTGAACAGCACCGGCAGCGAGTACTTGCCGACCGCCTTGGTGTAGCCGCTCCAGTACCGGCCGCCGTTGTGGTACAGCCAGCCGATATTGTTGTGCGCCGCGCGCTCGAGGTCGGTCGACGGTGTCCAGTTGAGCGGTCCGCCCGGCCAGAGCGCGGCGATCGAGCGCTGGCAGCACTCCTCGTGATTCATCTCGTCCCTGGTGATCGAGAAGAAGCACTTGCGGACCGGGTCTTCCTCGTGCTGCTCGAACGCCTGGATCGTGGCGCGGGCGAACACCGCGGGCCCGGACGCGTCGAAGTTGGCGAGCACCGAGAACCAGTACATTATCCCGAGCCGCTGCTCGGTGGTGAAGTCTCCGGCACGCAGGCCGTCCCAGGGCAGGTCGGCCGGGTTCCAGGCCATCAGCTTGGACTTCTGGTAGATGGCGGCGAGCTTCTCCGTCTCGACCCGCCACTCCATCGGGTAGATGTTCGGCTGCGGGATCTCCGGCGCGGGCCAGAACCCGCCGTCCGGGATGATCAGCTCGCCTGGCCGCATCCGTTGCTGCACTGCCGCGCTGTCGGACTCCGCCACGTCCCTGCTCCGTCCTCGTGCATCGCGGCGCGCCGATGCACCGCCACCCGGTGTATGCCCGGCCCAGGGCGCCGGGCCACCGTGTGACACGATACCGCCCGATCTGCGAAGTGGCGTTATATCCAGGCTCGCGGCCGACGCCGGGTTACACGCCGAGACCGCGGCCGATGATCTCCTTCATGATCTCCGTCGTGCCGCCGAAGATCGTCTGCGCCCGGCCGTCGGCGAATGCCCGCGCGACCGGGTACTCGCGCATGTAGCCGTACCCGCCATGCAGCTGGACACAGCGATCGACGACTCGATTACAGAGCTCGGTGTCCCACCATTTCAGCATCGAGGCGTCCTCGTTCGACAGCCGGCCGGCGATGTGCTCGGTGACGGCACGGTCGGTGAACGCCCGCGCCACCGCGAGTTCGGTCGCCATCTCGGCGAGCACGAAGCGGTTGTACTGGAAGCGCCCGATCGGCCGCCCGAAGGCCTGGCGCTGCTTGCAGTACTCCAGTGTCTGCTCGAACACGCACTCGGCCGCGGCCAGCGCCGTCGTGCCGATGGCAACCCGCTCGCGGGGCAGGTTCCGCATCAGGGCGACGAAGCCGCCGCCCTCGTCCCCGAGCATGTTCCCGGCGGGCACCCGGACGTCGCTGAAGAACAGCTCAGAAGTGTCCTGTGCGTGCATGCCGATCTTGTCCAGGTTCCGGCCACGCTCAAAGCCAGCCATCTCGCGCTCCACCACCAGCAGGCTGATGCCCTGGTAACCGGCATCGGGATCGGTGCGGGCGACGACGATCACCAGGTCGCACAGCTGGCCGTTGGAGATGAACGTCTTCTGGCCGTTCAGCACATAATGGTCGCCGTCCCGCACCGCCGACGTGCGGATGCCCTGCAGGTCGCTGCCCGCGCCCGGCTCGCTCATCGCAATCGCGGTGATGAGCTCACCGGAGCAGTAGCCGGGCAGCCAGCGTTCGCACTGCTCGGGGCTGGCCAGCCGGAGCAGGTACTGGCCGTTGATGTCGTTGTGCACGGAGAAGCCCGGGCCATGCGCGCCGACCCTGGCAAGTTCCTCGTTCAAGATCAGGTAATAGGTGTAGTCGGGGTTGCCCCCGCCGCCGTACTTCTCGTCGATATCGATGCCGAGCAGGCCGGCTCGGCCGGCCGCGAGCCAGACGTCACGCGAGACGGCACCGTCGCGCTCCCACTGCTCGTGGTACGGCGTGATCTCCCTGGCGATGAAGGACCGAACCATGTCGCGGAACGCATCGTGCTCGCTGGTGAAGATTTCGCGCCGCATGCCGTTCCCCTCAATCTGCCCGCCTCTGCACGCGAACGTAACACCTGTCATCCCGCGCTAGCCCGCCGGCAGTTGGCCATCCTGGCCGCCCCTCCCGCCGCAACCCTGCCGCCCGGTCCGCCTACGTTCCGTCAGGCAGCCCGCTGGCATCCGGGTTATTGCGAAGTATTTCTTTCACAATTAGTATTTCGCAACATGTCCTTCATAGATCAGGAAGCAGCCGGCCCGGCGTCGGCCGAGCCGGGAACCGGCGCACCGGGAACCGGCGAACCGGGATCGGCCGAGATCCCGCTGCAGATAGACGATCCGCGGATGCTGCGCGCGCTCGCGCATCCGGCCCGGATCGCGATCCTCCAGCACCTCGCGCTTGATGGCCCGGCGACGGCGACCGAATGCGCGGATGTGGCCGGCCTGTCACCATCCGCCTGCAGCTATCACCTGCGAGCTCTCGCCCGGCATGGATTCGTCGAGGAAGATCGGGCCAGCGCGGCGGACGGCCGGCACCGACCCTGGCGGGCACGGATCATCTCCCTCTCCTACGGAGGCGGTCCCGAGGAGTCGACCGCGGTACGCGCCGCGGGCCGGCTTCTGACGGAGAGTTTTCAGGCGCGCTTCGAGGAGGTGCGAGCCGAGTACTTCGACCGCGAGACTGATTTCTCTCCAGAATGGCGGCGCGCAGCCGGAATCGGCCAGAACGTGCTGCACGTCACTGCTGACGAGCTCGAGACACTGCGCTCACAGCTACGTGAGCTGCTGCTGAGATACCTGCGACTGGATCCCGCCGACCGCCCGGCCGGCGCCCAGCGCGTCCATGCGATGTTCGACCTGGTGCCCTGGTTCGACCCAAAGGACGATCAGTGACCGCCGCCGGCCGGGTCAAGGCCGCGTGGCGGGGCGGCCCGCTCGCGGACAGGAATTTCCGGCTGCTCACCGCAGGCCAGTTCACGTCAACTGTCGGCGACTTCTGTTACGCCGTCGCGCTGCCGTGGCTGGTGTTGTCGACGCACGGCGGCCCGGTCCTGCTCGGCACCGTGCTCGCCTGCTATGGCGTCCCGCGCACCGTTCTCATACCGCTGGGCGGCGTGCTCGCCGACAAGCTCGGGCCGCAGACGATCATGCTTGCGGCCGATGTGGTCCGCTGCGGCCTGGTCGCGGTACTGGCCGTGTTCGCGGCGAGGAATTTTGCCTCGCTGGCGGCGCTCGGACCGGTCGCTGCGCTGCTCGGCGCGGGCGAGGGACTCTTCCTTCCGGCCTCCTTCGCCATCATGCCGGCGCTGCTCGAGCCGGACGGGCTGCAGGCCGGGAACGCGCTCAACTCGGCCGCTGTACAGCTTGGCTCGCTCCTCGGGCCGGTGCTCGGCGGCACGCTTGTCGCCTTGGCCGGCTCCGCGCCTGCATTCGCGGTCGACGCTGCTTCGTTCGCGGTCTCCGCGGCCGCACTGGCCCTTATCTCGCGGCGGGCGACCGCTGCGGACGCCGACGCGCAGCCAGGTACGCAGCCTGATTCACCGCCAGGCGCGCAGCCAGACGCAGGGTCAGACGCAGGGTCAGGCACGGCGCAATCTGGCCGACCGCAGGACGCTGCGCCGAACATATGGCGGCTGTTGCGCACTGCGCGCGTGCTGCAAGTCATCATCATCGTCTGCGTGGCGGCGAACTTTGCGTTCGGCGGCACGCTGGAAGTCGCGCTTCCCACGCTTGCGCACGCCAGCTTCGGCGCGGCCGGCTATGGCGTGCTGATCGCCTGTTTCGGCGCTGGCGCGGTCACCGGGACCCTGGCGGCGGCCAGGGCCAAGACCCTGGGCCGGCCGGCGCTGGTCGCCTGTGCCGCCTTCGTCGCCGAGGGCGCAGCGGTCGGCGTGGTGCCCTTCCTGGGCGGCCTGCCCGGAGCTGCCGGGGCCATCCTGGTATTCGGGAGCCTCAATGGCTTCGGTAACGTCATCATGATCACGCTGCTGCAGCAATGGGCACCCAGCCGCTTGATTGGCCGGGTGATGAGCATGGTGATGCTCGCCAGCATGGGCACCTTCCCGGTTTCCGTCGCGATCTCCGGCGTGCTGGTCAGGGGCTTCGGCCCTGCCGTGTTCTTCCCGGTCGCCGGGGCCGCTCTCGCGCTGACGGTTCTGGGCGCCGTCACGCAGCGCGAGATCAGAGACTTCGGCGTCAACCCGGGCCCGGCGGGACCGGGAGTCCCGGCCGAACCTTATGGCTCAGCCGAACCACCCCCTGCCCCGGCGGAACCTTATGGCCCGGCCGAACCTCGCGGCCCGGCGGAACCGGCCGCCGGGCCGGCCTAGGGTCAATGCCGGGGAGTTAAGGGCTGCGGCCTGCTGTCAAGCGGTTTGCCCTGGATCGCGTGGCTGCGTGGACATGGCAACGGAGGCCCGGTAAGACGGGAAATCTGCCAAGACCACCCGCTGCCGAGGACCTCCGTTGCGCCCCCAGTCTGCCATTGGTTCTGCTGTCACGACCATCACCAGGAAGATCACGGTAGCTGCCGGGGTGTTCGCTCCTGGCCACCTGGGAGAGCTCACTCAGATCGTGCCGTTTGAGCTGGCTGACGGGGTGCTGGCCGAGACCGGCGTGGTGCAGCGGCGGCTGCGCTTGCTGCCCTCGCGGGTCGGGCTGTACTTCGTGCTGGCGATGGGCCTGTTTCCCGCCACCGGGTACCGGGGGGTGTGGGCGAAGCTGACCGCCGGGCTGGATGCCCTGTGCCCGGACCTGAAGGCGCTGCGGGACCTGCGGCGGCGGATCGGCGCTGCCCCGCTGAAGGCCCTGTTTGAGCTGCTGGCCGGGCCGGTGGCCTGGCCGCGGACCCCGGGGGTGATGTTCGGGCGGTACCGGACGGTGGCCTTCGACGGCTGCCGCTCGATCAAGGTCCCCGACACGCCGCGCAACCGGGCCTGGCTGGGGAAGCTGAACGCCGCGCTGGGCGAGACCGGCTATCCGGTGATCCAGCTGATGACGCTGGTGGAGACCGGCACCCGGGCGCTGATCGGCGCGGTGTTCGGCAGCCCCGCCGACGGGGAGATCACCTGGGCCCGCAAGCTGCTGGGCCTGCTGGATGAGACGATGCTGGTCTTGATGGACCGGGGCTTTGACGCCGGGGAGTTCCTGCGCGCGCTCGCCGCCACCCGCGCCCAGTTCCTGGTCCGGCTGACCTCTACCCGCCGCCCGCCCGTGCTCAGGCGGTTCCCCGACGGGTCGGTGCTGTCGGTCATCGGCGGCGTCCAGGTGCGGATCATCACCGCCAGCGTGACGGTCACCTGCCACGACGGCACCAGCTACGGCGACAGCTACCGGCTCGCGACCACCCTGCTGGACTGCCGTGCCTACCCTGCGGACGCGCTGATCCGGCTGTATCACGAGCGGTGGGAACACGAAATCGCCTATCTCGCCTTGCGGCACACCCTGCTGCACGGCCGGGTCCTGCGATCGCACGACCCGGCCGGCCTCCAGCAGGAAATGTGGGCACTGCTGGCCCTGTACCAGGCGCTGCGGATCGCCATCACCGACGCCGTGACCACCGTCCCCGGCCTCGACCCCGACCGGGCCAGCTACCAGATCGCCGTCCAGACAGCCGCCGACCTGGTCACCAGCGCCAGCAACGTCATCACCCAGACGCCGGACCTGGCCGGCGGCATCGGCCGGGCCGTCCTGGCCAGCCTGCACGGGCCGCGCCGGCCCCGCGTCTGCGCCCGCAAGGTCAAATCCCCGCTCTCCCGCTGGAACAAGCACCCGCCCGGCAAGCCCCGCAAGAACCTGCGGGTCACCAGGATCACCACCGCCATCAACCGAGATCACCAGCAGGAAAATCAGACACGCCACCGACGGTGCTTGACACCCTCACCAGAGCCTTAACTCCCCGGCATTGTCGCTAAGGGGGCCGGGCTCGCTGCGCTATCAGGAAGAAGCCCGGGCCGAAGCGCCGAATGGCGCGGCAAGCTCCACCTCAAACCCGTCGTCGTTCTCCAGGTAGGCCGCATAGTGCCGGGCGCCGCCTGCGTGCGGAT
>WNFB01000498.1_pt1 | contig 32004 bp, 33 predicted proteins | sample 5400501 | NCBI WGS metagenome assembly WNFB01 (sample SAMN13153341, study PRJNA577476) | soil metagenome | isolation source: 200 cm saprolite under Douglas fir tree site 2 hole 1 | place: USA:California | collected 2015-04-18
AGTGGTGCGGCGGAGAGGAGTTGAACCTCCACGACCTTGCGGTCACTAGCTCCTGAAACTAGCGCGTCTGCCATTCCGCCACCGCCGCTTCGGGGCGACGGGTAAGTATACCGAGGGTCGAATGGTCGGCCTTCTAACATGACTGGCATGGAGGCAAGCGTGAGGCTGGGCCGCATCGCCGGCATCGAGGTGGGCCTCAACTGGAGTCTCGCCATCGTCTTCGTCCTCATCGTGTGGACGCTCGCCGGACAGGTCTTTCCAGCAGTGGTTCCGGACCAGACCCAAGGAGCGTATTGGCTCGTCGCGGTGCTGGCGGCGTTGCTCTTCTACGCGTCGCTGCTCGCGCACGAGATGGGCCACGCGCTCGTTGCGCGCCGCCTGGGGGTCAAGGTGGAGGGGATCACGCTCTGGCTGTTCGGGGGCGTGGCCAGGCTGGGCGGCGACGCCGCCACGGCAGGCACCGAGGCGAAGATTGCGATCGCCGGACCCATCGTCAGCGCAGCTCTGGCTGTCGCGTTCGGCGCGGCGACCTACGCCATCGACACCAGCAGCGGGCCGCCACTGGTGGAGGGCGGCTGCGCCTGGCTTGCCGGCTCGAACCTGATGCTCTTGCTTTTCAACCTGATCCCCGCATTTCCGCTGGATGGCGGCCGCATCCTGCGCGCCTGGCTGTGGCGGCGCAGCGGCGATCGTTACCGAGCGACGGCCACTGCGGCGTGGCTGGGCCGCGCTTGTGCGTTCGTCATGGTCGGGCTCGGGCTGCTGGCGCTGTTCGTGCAGGGCGCGATCAGCGGACTCTGGCTCATCTTCATAGGCTGGTTCCTGATGTCTGCGGCCCGCAGCGAGGAGTCGCACGTGCTCATGCACGGAGCTCTGTCCGGCTTGCGAGTGGCGGATGTGATGTCTTCCGATCCGTTGATAGCGCCTGGTTGGATCACCGTCGAAGAGTTCATGCGTGCTTACCTGCCCACGCACCATTTGGTGGCCTATCCGCTGAAGACCTTTGAAGGCGCGCTGGACGGCCTGGTCACGCTGACCCGGCTGGCTCAGGTCCCTCCAGAGCAGAGGCGAGCGATCCGTGTGCGCGACGTCGGCTGCGGGCTGGACGAGGTCGCCAAGGCATCGCCTTGGGAGCCTGTATCCGCGCTGTTCGACCGTTTCACGGGCTGCGGTGAGGGACAGGTACTTGTGGTCGACGGCGGGCGGCTCGTCGGCATGGTTTCGCCCGCGGAGGTCACTCGGGCACTCGGGACCGCTGCTGTCCGGCGCTAGCCGGCGATGAACAGGGTCTGCCAGGCCGCTTGCAGCAGCTCCGGGCTCAGCTCAGGGCGGGCGCCGCGCGCAGACGCCACATCGACCAGGCGCTCGAGGAGGTCCCGGGGGTGGTTGCCGCGATGGGGGTGGTCGCCGTACAGGCTGCGGATCAGATCCAACGCGGTCGGATCGGGAGGAATCGTGAGCCGCTCCCGCTCGCGCTCGAAGATCCGGCACCACATGTCCCAAGTCGGGTCGGGCATCAAGACCTTGTAGGCGAGACGGCGCAAATACGCCTCGTCGAGCAAGTCCGCCGGCCTCAGGTTGGTGGACAGCGCCAGCTGCGTCCGGAAGGGGACCTCAACCTTGCGGCCGCTGGCGGACAGGTTCATGAAGTCGATTTCCTGCTCCAGCGGCAGCAGCAGGCGGTCGAGGATCTGCTTGGGCGTGACCCTCTGCCGGCCGAGGTCGTCGATCAGCAGGACACCGCCGTTAGCCTTCACCTGGAGCGGTGCTCCGTAGGTTCGGCTGCCCGCCTCCCACGTGGGATCGAACATCTCGACCTGGAACTCACCACCGACTTGGACGAGCGGCCTTGCGATCCGGCGCCACCGGCGGTCCGCAGGCTGGTTCGCCTCCAGCCGGTGCAAGGAGCCGTCGAAGATGGTCATCACGTCGCCACCCCCGATGTCCAGCGCCACCGGGATCACGATCGGACCACCGAGCAGGTTGGGGATACGCCGGGCCAACGTTGTCTTGCCGTTGCCTGGCGCGCCATAGATGAAAATAGATGACCGCGAGTTGACAGCCGCTCGCACTGCCTCCGTGACCCCTGGGGCGAGTTCGATGCCGGCCAGCACGACGGTCACCTTCGCCATGTCGAGCGTGCTCGGTTTCGCCGCTTCCGCGAGCACGGTTTTGTATTCCTCGAGGGAAACTGGAGCCGGTCCGGCGTAGCGCGTACTGGCGGCCGCGATCTCATCGCTTCGAGTGTGCCCCTGCTTGGTGAGCGAGTACGCCATGCGCTCCTGCAGTGGCCGGCCGAGCCACGGACCCTGCTCTGAGGCGAGACCCATGGCGTCCAGGAGATTGGAGCCGGTGAGCGATTTCAAGATCGGCTCGACCGCCGAAAAGGGCAGCGCAACCTGCTCGGCCACCTGGTAGCCGGTGAGCTTGGTGGCCGTGGAAGCCAAACGCAGGACCATGCCCTCGATCAAGGTGCGGTTGATTTCGGGCGGAGGTGGTGGTTCGATCAAGTTGTTGGTGGGCACCGGCGTCGCCGGCAGCGGCTGCGGTTGGTCGACGTGCTCGAGGATGGCGGCGAAGAGCCTCTTCCTGAACCGTGCGCGGTCCGCGTGGTCCGGCGGCTCGCCCTCACGGCGGCGGCTGATCCAGTCGGGGACCTCTTTGAAGACGACGTTGTTGCCGATCAGCAGCTGCACCATGTCCGGCTCGGCGGTCGAGACACGGACCGCGATCCGCACCAGGTAGCCCTGGGCCTTGAGCGCGGCCCAGCTGCGCTCCCAAGCCACTTCGTTGCGGCCGGCCCAGGTCTGGCGGACCGTCCGGTCCGCGGCCAGTGTGATGTCCTGACGGTTCTGGAACCGGCGCCGCACCAGCTCGGTCACATCCTTGTCGATGTCCTCGGCCACCAGCGCCGCAAGTGGTAGTGAGCGGTCGTTGACCGCCGGTCGGTTCTTGATCTCGAAGATCGTGCCCGCTGTGGGCGCGAGCGCGCGAATGACACTGGCGTGGCGAGGACAGAAGGGGGTCCTCTCGATGAACGTGATGTGCCGGCGGCACCACCAGCTCCGGCACTCGCCGCCCTGGAGGTCGCGATAAGCACACGCCCAGCCGCGCCGCTCCTCGCAGTCGCCGTACGTGCAAACTCCGCGCGGCTTGGAGCCGACTTGGGGACCGGCGCCGGCAGGCCTGGGTTGCGGCGGCATGACGAGGGCCGGCTGCTCTGCCGACACGGCTTCCGCGGGTGGCTGGGCCGCCGCCGGCTTCGGCATGTAGTGAAAAGCGCCGGAGAACTCCTCGCAGGTCTGGAAACGCACGCTTCGGTCCTTGGCCGTTGCTTTCCAGATGATGTCCATGATCGGAGACGGGATTGCCGTCGATGCCCTTGGCCTGTCGAAGACTTGCGAGTGCAGCACCGCGGGCAGCTGTCCGGTGAACGGGGGCTCGCCGTGCAGGAGCTCGTAGAAGATCATGCCCAGCGAGTAGATGTCGGAGCGCGCATCGACCTGCTCGCCCCGGACCTGCTCGGGCGCCATGTAAGCGGGCGTCCCGACCATGCTCCCGGTAGCCGTCAGACGGTGCTTGTCGTCGACGAGCTTGGAGATTCCGAAGTCGAGGATCTTGGTCTTGCCCCGCGTCGAGATGAGGATGTTGTCAGGCTTGAGATCGCGGTGCACGATCCCAAAGTCGTGCGCCACGCCGACGGCCGAAAGGAGCTGTTGGATTAGGTCCACAGAGACGTCGACGCTGAACCGCCCGTACTCATCGAGCCAGGAGCGCATCGAGCGTCCTTCGACCCACTCCATGACGATGAATAAGACGGGTCCGTCCTCGTCGAAGTCGTACACGCGCACGATGCCGGGATGGTTCAGCGAGGCCACACTGGCCGCCTCGCGCTGGAAACGCTGGCGGAAGTTGACATCGCTCGAGTACTGGTCGGCCAGCACCTTGATCGCAACGGGGATCTCGAGCCGCGGGTGCGTCGATCGGTAAACCACGCCCATGGCCCCGCGCCCGAGCTCGGCTTCAATTGGGTACCGCCCGAGTTGCGTCGTGCTCACCTTTCGATTACCGGGACGTCAGTATGCGACAGGCGTCGCGGATGGCCGGCGAGAGAGGCCTGGCCTCTAGGTGAACACGCTGAGCGGAAGGTAGAACGACACTCCGAAGTTGGGCTGGTCGACGATCTGACTGATTCGGAGATCGCCCGCCAGGCTGCACAGGATGTAGGCGTCCTCACGGCTGAGCCCGTGGTCCGCCTTCAGCCAAACGATGGTGTCGCGCACCGCATTGCGGGCGTTCTCCATCAGGTCGGGCCCGAGGGCGCAAACAGCGTGGTAGCCGGCAGCGTCGCTGCGGGGCTGGAGGGGTGCCGCCGGGGTGAGGAAGTGATAGCTCCAGGGCCGCAAGGGGCCTCCCTTGACGACGTTGAACTGCAACGAGAACGTCATCGGGCATTCGATGCCGGTAACGCAAACCTCGCCGTCTCCCTGCGCCGCGTGGCAGTCGCCGGCGGAGAAGAGCGCGCCCGGCACGAACACAGGCAGATACAGCTTCGTTCCCGAGGTGAGGTGGCGGGTGTCGATATTGCCGGCACCCTTGGTCGGTGGGAGCACGTCGTGCCGGCCAGACTCGTCGGTGGCCACCCCCATCGTGCCGCAGAACGGCGAGATGGGGATGTGGATGTCCTGCCTGAGCTCAGCCGCCGTACGCTTCCCAAGCTCGAAGTAGCGGACGTAGGGCTCTGTGAAGTCCGGCGCCAGCAGTCCCAGGCCGGGGAGGATGGCCGACCATCCCCAGGCTCCCGGTTGAAGCTGGAGGATCTCGATCTCGAGGATGTCACCCGGCTTGGCACCCTTCACGTAGACCGGACCCCCGAGCGGGTAGAGGCGGTCGAAGTCGAGCGAGGTCAGCTTGGAAGCCGGATCTCCGTTCGTCAGCTGCCCGGCGGTCACCTCCTCCGTGTCGAAGTGCACCACATCGCCGGGCTCGACCTCGATTGCGGGCGGCAGCGAGTTGTCCCACTTGAAGTGGAACTGGTCCCTTCCGATCACGTGCTCACGGACGCCGGCGCGCGCCAACTACTTTCGCGACGCAGGCGCCGCGCTTTCCTTCATGGGGACGGCATTCGCTCGGAGCAGCTTCTTGTCGAACTTGCCGACCGACGTCTTGGGCACCTCGTCGATGAAGCGCACCTCGTCCGGCAGCCACCACTTGGCGACCTTGTCCTTTAGGAACTCGATCACCTCCTCCTCGGTGACCTTGCCCTTGAACTCGGGTCTGGCCACGGCAAACGCCACCGGGCGCTCGTCCCATTTGGGGTGGGCGAGCCCGATGACAGCCGCCTCGAGGATCTTGGGATGGGCCATGATCGCGTTCTCTAGTTCCACCGACGAGACCCACTCCCCGCCCGACTTGATCACATCCTTGGTGCGGTCGACGATCTGTATGTAGCCCGAGGGATTGATCTTGGCGACGTCGCCCGTGCGGAACCAGCCGTCCTCTGTGAGCTTCTCGGGATCATAGCCGTTGTGATAGCCACGGGCGATCCATGGTCCGCGGACCTGGATCTCGCCGAAAGCCACCCCGTCCCATGGCAGCTCCTCGCCCGTGGCGGGGTCGGAGATCCGGATCTCGACCCCGGGCACGATGACGCCCTGGGTAAGGCGCACATCGAGCTCGTCCTCGGGCTTCGTTCCGGCGCGTGGGCGGGCCACGCTGCCAAGTGGTGACGTCTCGGTCATGCCCCAGGCGTGCAGCATGCGCAGGCCCAGTGCGTCCATAGACTCCATCAGCGTGCGTGGGATGGCCGAGCCGCCGCAGATGACTGTGTGGACCTTCGGTAGGCGCTTGCCGGTCTCCTTGAGGTGCTGGACGGTGTTGATCCAGATGGTCGGCACACCGGCGAGGATGGTGGCGCCTTCCTGCTCCGCCAGCTCGACGACTGCCTTGGCGTCACCCATGAAGCGGTCGGGAAAGATGACCTTGCATCCCGCCATGCCGCACGCGTAGGGGAGGCCCCAGCTGTTGGCGTGGAACATCGGCACGATCGGGAACACGGCGTCCTTCTCGGTGAGGCCGAGGTTGTCGGCCTGGAGGACACCCATCGTGTGGATGAACTGCGACCGATGGGAGTAGACGGCACCCTTGGGGTTACCGGTCGTGCCCGACGTGTAGCACATGGCGGCCGCCATTCGCTCGGACAGCTTGGGCCAGGGGTAGTCGTCTTTCTCGGCTTTGAGCAGTGTCTCGTAGTCGAGCATGTCGCCAAGCTCATGGTCGCCGGCCGGAGCACCGTCGGTCATGAGCACGATCTGCTTGATGCTGGGGATCTTTCCCGTGAGCGGCTTGAGCAATGGAACCAGTGTCTGGTCGACGAAGAGGACCATGTCGTCCGCGTCCTTGATGATGAACTCGAGGTGCTGCGGAAAGAGCCGGAGGTTCAACGTGTGCAGGACGGCGCCCATGCAGGGGACCGCGTAGTAGAGCTCGAGGTGGCGGTAGTTGTTCCAGGCCAGGGTCGCCACGCGGTCGCCAGGTTTGACCCCCAGGCGTTTGAGGGCGCCGGCCAAGCGATTGATACGAGGGACGAGCTCCGCGTTCGTGATCCTGTGGACGCCCTGCTCGCGCCTGGTGACCACCTCTTTCTTGCCGTGCAGCCGTTCCAGCCGCCACAGCACGTGCTGCAGCGTCAGCTCGTAGTCCTGCATCAAGCCTTCCACTACCGACACCTCCAGCTTTGGGGTTCTATCCCGGCGAATGGGCCCTAAACGGGTCGATGGTAAGCCCGACGGGCGTAGGATGCACACCGCAATGAGGAGCCGGGGTCGCGCCGACCTACACCTACACACTACCTTCAGCGACGGCTGGCCGACACCCGCACAGCTTGTAGACCACGCAACGCGCTTCACCGGTCTGGACGTCATCGCGGTCACCGACCACGACACGATCGAGGGCGCCCTGCGCGCTGCCGATCGGGCCGCAAGGCGTGGAAAGGTGCGCGTGATCGTCGGCGAGGAGGTTTCGACTCGAGACGGCCATGTCCTGGCGCTCTTCCTAGAGTCGCGAGTACGCCCGGGCATGTCGGCGGCCGCCACCGTCCACGCCATCCACGACCAGGGTGGCCTCGCCGTCGCCGCGCATCCCTTCTGGCGCACGCAGCGCCGGGCGCGGGCCCGCGCCGTCCACGGAGTCGGATGGCTCGCCGCCGAGCTCGATTTCGACGCCATCGAGGTCGAGAACGCCACGCCTGGCTTCTACGTTTTCAACCAGCTGGCTCATCGCCTCAACCTCGGCCTGGGCGGTGCCGAGATCGGCTCGTCCGACGCCCACATCCTGGACGCGGTCGGGCGCGCGTACACCGAGTTTGCGGGGACGACCCCGGAGGCTCTGCGGGCGTCCATCGAGGCGGGCGAAACACGGGCTCGGCGCCTCCGATACCGCGCCGTGGGCTTGATGCGCTACGCGGCCTGGGGCCTGACCCACCAGCGCTACGCCGTCGCCATCGCCTAGTGCTCCGTCCGGGAAGTCGCTCGCTTATTCCCGGACAGACCGCTAGTTTCCTAGACTGGGCGGGAGCCCGCTTAGCTCAATGGATAGAGCGCCTGACTTCGGATCAGGAGGTTGCGAGTTCGAGTCTTGCAGCGGGTACCACCTTCGGTAGAATCACCGGCGCAGCACGGGCGGCTGGCGGAACTGGTAGACGCGCACGTTTGAGGGGCGTGTGAGGCAACTCATCCGGGTTCGAGTCCCGGGTCGCCCACCACACTGGAGATCGACACCTCGCAGACTCCAATCGAAGCAGCGCCTCACTTTCTCGCCCACAACGAGGGCGACCACGTCGCTGTGGCGGTCGAAGACGTGGTGCCCGGCCGTGCGCGGGTCATCTACATGGACACCGATCAGGCCGGCGAAATCGCTGTGGTGGAATCGATTGCGCTCGGGCACAAAGTCGCTTTGCATGCTCTCGACGAGGGCGCGGAGGTCATCGAGTACGGGGTGCGCATTGGGGTCACCCGCGCGCCCATTGCGCCGGGTCAGCTCGTTCACGTGCACAACCTGAGGAGCGCGCGTTGGGCGCCACGCTGAGCGGTTACAGGCGATCCGACGGGAGGGTCGGGATTCGAAATCACGTCGTCGTGATCCCGGTCGACGACCTGTCCAACGCCGTGTGCGAGAACGTGGCCAAGACGATCCCAGGCGTCCTCGCCCTGCCGCACGCCTACGGGAGGCTCCAGTTCGGCCCCGACCTCGAGCTCACGTTTCGCACTCTCATCGGTTCGGGAGCGAACCCGAACGTCGCCGCGGCGGTCGTGATCGGCATCGAGCCCAACTGGACCGAGCGGATCGTCGGTGGCATCGCGCAGACGGGGAAGCCCGTCGAGGGCTTCTCGATCGAGCGGCATGGCGACCTGAAGACACTCGCGGCCGCGGCGCTGGCGGCCCAACGGTTTCTGCAGGACGCCACCGAGCTCGCCCGTGAGCCGGTGCGCCCGGACGAGTTGTTGATGTCGATCAAGTGCGGTGAATCGGACACGACCACCGGTCTCGGTTCGTGCCCGACCGTGTCCTGGGTCGTAGATCGCCACGTTAGCGCTGGCGGCACGGTGATCTTCGGCGAGACGACGGAGCTCACCGGGGGTGAGCATCTGATCGCGCAGCGGTGTGCGGACGACGATGTACGGCACCGGTTCCAGTCGATGTACGACGGGTACATCCGCCTCCTCGAGGAGTCGGAGGCGGACCTTATGGGCTCGCAGCCCACTCAGGGCAATATTCGCGGCGGACTCTCGACGATCGAGGAGAAGGCGCTCGGCAATATCGCCAAGACGGGCACCGCGCCAGTGGTCGACGCCCTCGAGCCGGGCGCCAGTCCACGTCGAGCGGGCTTGAACTTCATGGACTCGTCATCAGCCGCTGCCGAGTTCATCACGTTGATGGGCGCAGCCGGCTCGGTGCTTCATCTCTTCCCGACCGGCCAGGGCAACGTCATCGGGAACCCCATCGTGCCAACCGTCAAGCTCACTGCCAATCCACTGACGGCGCGCACTATGGCCGAGCACATCGACATCGACGTCTCGGGCCTGCTTCGCCGTGAATACACGCTGCGCCAGGCAGGCGAGCGGCTGTGGGCTTTGTGCGAGCGCGTAGTCAACGGCCGCCTGACGTGCGCCGAGGCACTGGGCCACAGAGAGTTCGTCCTCACCAAGCTGTACCGCAGCGCGTAAGGCGCGACCCCACCCCTGCCCCCCAACCGCATGGAGGGCTGTAGCGACGTCAGGCGCGTCTTCAGCTCAGGGTGCCGACCCCGCCCTCTGACGCCAATCCGTTCAACTCCTCGACGAGATCGTCTGGTACGCCCAGGCCGTCGCGCGTGCGCTCTGCTCGGAGCGCGTGACGGCGGTCGCCCGGGACGCGGACCGGTACTGCTGGATCGATCGGTTCCACGGCGCGGATTGCGCCGACCAGGGAGGTCATTCTCTCCGCAAAGCCGGGCGCAAATGCGCTCGGATCGATGGCGATCAAAAGATGCCCCACCCGGCTCGGGCGGTCGGCATCGATGTACGTGCCGCCGATCTCCGGACCCACTCCTGCCCCCGCGAGCACTCCGGTGAGAGCCTCCACCACCAGCGCCAGTGCGAAGCCCTTGGCTCCGCCCAGTGGCGCCATCGAGCCTTCGAGGGCGGCTTTGGGATCGGTGGTGGGCCGCCCGGCGGCATCGAGCGCCCAGCCCAACGGAATCGACTCGCCCTTGCGACCGGCGGTGAGCACCCGCCCCCGAGCGACCTGGCTCGTAGCCATGTCGACAACGACCGGATTGCCTGTGGTCGGAAAGGCGGCCGCGATCGGGTTCGTGCCCAGGTAGGGCTTCAGGCCCCCTGGTGGGGCCAGCGCGGGCGGCGTGTTGGTGAAGGCCAGGCCGACCATTCCGGCCGCGGCGCCCAGCTCCACATAGAAGGAAGCGGCGCCGATGTGGTTGGAGTTGCGGACGGCACAGGCGCCGATTCCGTGCTCGCGGGCGCGCTCGATGGAGATCTCCATCGCGCGATTGCCAGCTACAGCTCCCAGGCCGTTGCCGGCGTCGAGCAGTGCCACCGCGCCGCGAGAGGCAACCACGGTCATCTCCGGTCGCAGCGCGATGGCTCCATGCCTCAGCTTGCGGACCATGAAGGGGAGCCGCGCCATGCCGTGTGAGGGTTGGTCCTCGAGTTCCGCGTCGATCAGCGCTCGCGCGGCTAAGCGGGCGTCGGCTGTCGGCACCCCAAGTCCGGCGAGAAGGTCCGTCGCGAACTCCACCAGGCGCCGCGCTGCAAATCTGCGCATGGCCGCCCAAACCCTAAACCAGCAGTCGTGGTTGGCTTCACACTTAACAGGTGCCCGCGGAGAAGGAGCTCGACCCCGCCACCCAGTTCCGGCAGCTCTACGAGAAGGAATACGCCTCGGTCTACCGCTCGATCCGAGGTGTGGTGCTGGAACCGGCGGCGGCCGAGGACCTGACCCAAGAGACCTTCGTGCGCGCGTACCGAGCGCGCTACCGGTACACGCCCACCGCTCCACCCGGTGCCTGGCTGCGCCGGATCGGGATCAACCTGGCCATCTCGCACCTACGCCGGCAGAAACTCGCCCGATTCTTGCCCGGCAGGATGTACGAGCCTCCGCACCAGCGCGAGTACGACCAAGCCGAGGCTCGCGATGTAGTCACCAAGGCGCTGACGAGCTTGAGCCCCAAGCTTCGGGCGGCGGTGATCCTCCACTACTACGACGGGCTCACCCGCGACGAGATTGCGATCGTTCTGGGCGTTCCGGCCGGCACGGTGGCCTCCCGGATCGCCAAGGCGGTGGCGATCATGCGCCGAGCGATGGGGAGTGACCAGTCCTTGGAGCCGAAGCGTTCGAGTAGTGAAGGTGCCCTACGTGGAAGATAAGTCCACAGCGGGAGGGTTTAACTCACCCTCCGAAGACGACCTGAGGCTGGCGATCCGCGCCACGGTCGATACGTGGCAGCCCAGGCGGGGTCCGGATTGGCCGGACGTCCTGATCCGGATCGCCAGCGCCGGGCCGCCGACCTGGGTCCTGTATTCGGCCGCGAGCGCGGCTTTGATAGTGATCCTGCTCACAGCGTTCCTGGTCGGCTCAGCCCTCCAGTTGGGCTCGCTGGCCCCGCAGCCGGTCCCGGCCAACATCCCCCACTAGCCGGCCGGGTCTACACCCCTCCCTTGGCCGGGTAGTTGCCATCCGCGTACGGCGGAAAGACCGGGCGATAGCGACCTGGAATGTCGGTTTCCGATCCGTCCGAGTGGACGATCACCAAACTCTCTAGTGGGTCCGAGCTGAGGCTGAAAGCCTGATCCCTGGTGCCGATCGCGAGGACGAGGTCGCCGCCTCCGGGCTGGACCGCGACCGGCCCCGGCCAGCTATCGTCAGACTTGTACCGCCACACCTCGCGACCAGTCCGCCACTCGATGACGCGGATCGGTGCCGGTGTGATTATTGGTCCTACCAGGGCGAGTCGGTTGTCGTCGGAGAACGCAAGAACCGTGTCCGCGGGTGGGAGGCTCGCGACTATGGCCCCGTCCGGCACGCTTCGAATCCGAGTCGCAAGCCCTCCCAGCCCGGCAACCTCGGCCAGCAGCGAACCGTCGGTGGATGGAACCACGCCTTGGACGGCGACGTTGGCGTATGACCAATGCCCGAGCTCGGTTCCATCGGACAGGCGAACCGCCCAAGTATCTGTGGGATGGGAGACCGCTGTCCGGACGGCAATGGCGAGATCCCGCTGGAAGTTGCATTCGGCTGCGGTGACTCCTGTCTGGCCGATGCCTTGCTCGCGCGTGATGATGCCCACCCGCTTGGACTTCTCACCCGGGCGTTGCGTATAGAGCACCTCGTCGGCTGTCTGGGGGTCCAGATGGACGAAGCAGTGAGGCTCCGGATTCCATTCTGCGGGCGCCTGAAATTGGCTCGTTGGCGCCACCAGCTTGACGGTTCCGCGCTTGTTGCCTTGCCAGTCGAACGCCGTCAGCCATAACAGGTTGGCAGGCTCAGCCGCGTAGATCAGAGGGATACCGGCCGGCGGCGGTCCATAGTCGTGCAAGGGCTGCAGCGGATTCGTAGGCGCCGACTGCGGCGACGGCGACGGTTGTGCCGACGCGACGCCTCGCTGCACATGCGGAGCGGGCGGGCTCAGCGTGAGTGCGGCCGCGAAGGCGCAGATGACGATGAGCACTCCCAGCGCAGCTCCCCGCGCCATACAGCTCAGACGCTCGCGGCAGTGGCTTGGTTACGCACTCAGAACAGGGCGATCTCCTCGCCCAGGCCGCGCTCGCGCGCAGCGGGGACGACCACCGAAGCCGCCGCTAGGTCCCAGAGGGCCAGGCCGTGGGACTCGAAGAGTGTGATGCCCGCCCCGTCCGGCGGCTTCCACTTGCGCGCGAGCACCGAACCAAGCTCGAGCGCGCGTTCCCAATCAAACTTCCCCGCCGCGTTGGCCTGGATCATGTCGCCGCTCTCCATTTGCGCCGTGGCGAGCTGGTCGACGACCACGGTCTGCGCGCGCGCCAGCAGGTCAGCCGGAATCTCGGTCCGGTTGGGAAAGTTCGAGCCGGCTGCGATCACCAGGGCGTGCGGTTCCATCCAGCTTGCATCCAGCACCGGCTCGGCGCTGGTGGTGATCGTGACCACGACGTCCGCTCCGCGGATCGCCGCCTCGGCGCTGTCTGTGGCTCCGGCCTTGATCCCGAGCTCGCTCGCCCGTTCGCGGGCAAAAGCCGCGCGCTTCTCGTTGTCACGGCTGTAGACACGCAGCTCCTTGATTTCCCGAACGCGAGACAGGGCGAGCACCTGGGTGACTGCCTGACGGCCGCTGCCGATGATCGCCACGGTCAAAGGACCCGGCGGTGACAGGACCTTCAAGGCGACCGCGCTTGCCGCTCCGGTGCGATAGGTGCCCATATGGCCGGCCTCGATCACGGCTTGCAAGGCGCCGTCGAGGCCGAACATGACGACCACGAACCGCACCAGCCCGCCGGCCACCGTGTAGGCCTTGAGGCCGGTGCAGCCTCCTCCCGGGTACGAAGCGAACATGACGTTCAGCAGGCCGCCGGGCGCGAAGGCTCGACGCCGGGGCTCGTTCTGGGCGGTGCCCTCGCCGAGCTCCCGCATGGCTGCTTCCACCGCGGCGATGATGGCGTCCATATCCACCACCTGCCTCACGTCGGCTTCGCGCAAGACCAGGGTCACGGCAGGGAGAATAGCGCGCATGGCCCCAAGCTCCTTGAACGTCGGGCTCATCGGACTGGGGACGGTGGGCGGCCAGGTGGCGCAGCGCTTGCTCACCTGGCAGCCGCAGCTCGCTCGACGGGCCGGGATCGAGCTCTGCCTGAGGCGAGTGCTGGTGCGCGATGTCCAGAAGCCACGATCGGTCGAAATCGCACCTGAGCTGCTGACGGCCGACCAGGACGCGCTTCTCGAAGATCCGGCAATCCAGATCATTGTCGAAGCGGCGGGGGGTGATGAGCCGATGCACGCCTATCTCGAGCGCGCCATCCGCTCGGGTAAGCACGTCGTGACCGCCAACAAGGTAGTGATGGCCAACCATGGGCTGGAGCTCCTGAGCCTGGCAGCGGACAAGAACGTGGACGTGTACTTCGAGGCTGCGGTCGGCGGCGGCATCCCGCTCATCAGCACTTTCCGCACCGACCTCCAGGCCAACCGAATCGAGCGCATCTCCGCGGTCATCAACGGCACGACCAACTACGTGCTCGGGCGGATGGGATCCGCAGGGCTCGCGCTTGAGGAGGCGGTCCGCGAAGCGCAGGCGGCCGGTTACGCGGAGGCCGACCCGACCGACGACGTGGCCGGATTCGACGCCACCTACAAGCTGGCCATCCTCGCGTCCATCGCCTACGAGATTCCGGTCCGGCCTCGCGACATCTATCGCGAAGGCATCGAACGAATTGAGCCGGTCGACTTTCGTTACGCGCGCGAACTCGGCTACGCGATCAAGCTCATCGCCCACACCCAGCGCCGTCCCGGGCGGGTCGAGGCCCGGGTTCACCCGGCGATGGTTCCGCTCGACCATCCGCTCGCTCAGGTCGAAGGCGCCAACAACGCCGTTTTTGTGGAGGGCGACCTGGTGGGCCAGGTGCTGCTGGTGGGTCAAGGCGCAGGCGGCCGGCCGACGGCATCGGCGGTGGTGGGAGACCTCATCGACCTTTCGCGGTCGATCAGGCGAGGGGTGCAGAGCCGACCCTCGTTCAGCTTCGACGAACGCATTGGCGTCATTCCGATGGGGGAGGTTTTGACGCGCGCTTACTACCGGATCCGGGTCGATGACCGGACGGGCGTGCTCGCTGCGCTGGGCCATGTGTTTGCGGAGGAGGGCGTCAGCATCTCGAGTCTCATCCAGAAGGACGCGTGGGTGGAGGAGCAGACCGCGGAACTGGTGGTCACGACGCACCCCGCCCCCGACGCCAGCCTGCAGCGCGCCCGCGAGCGGATCGCGAAGCTCGACCCGGTGCATGCCGTGTCGTCTTTCCTGCGCGTGTTCTAGGCATGCATATGCCTCTGCCGTTAACAAGCTGGGTTCCCGCCGGCTGTCGCCAGCCGTATTCTGGCCCGGCGCACATAACGAAGCCCCTAGAGGGTGGGTGGGGGGTTCGTGGGTGGGCCGCGCGCGCGCGATCCTTCTAATGGGCGTCCTTGCTCGTTACCGGGAGTTCCTTCCTCTCACCGCCGCGACGCCGGACGTGGACCTCGCCGAGGGCTCCACGCCGCTCGTGCCGAGCCGGAGCATCGCCAAAGCTCTGGGGCTCAAGCGGCTCTACTTCAAGTACGAAGGTCTCAACCCGACGGGGTCGTTCAAGGACCGCGGCATGGTCGTCGCGGTAGCAAAAGCACTGGAAGCCGGGAACAAGGTGCTCATGTGCGCGTCCACCGGCAACACGTCCGCTTCCATGGCCGCCTACGCGGCCCGCACCGGCCTCAGGGCGATCGTGGTGGTGCCCTCCGGTGAGATCGCGCTCAACAAGCTTTCGCAAGCCCTTATGTACGGTGCGAAGGTGATCGCGCTCAAGGGCAACTTCGACACGGCGCTGGAGACGGTGCGTGAGCTCACGGGCCACTACCCTGTGGCGCTGATGAACTCCATCAACCCCGATCGCATCCAAGGACAGAAGACCGCTGCGTTCGAGGTGATCGACGCCCTGGGCGACGCGCCTGACTACTTGCTTGTACCCGTCGGCAACGCCGGCAACATCACGGCTTACTGGAAAGGCTTCCGGGAGTACCACGCCGCCGGCCGCTCGACCCGCCTCCCTCGAATGATCGGTGCCCAGGCCGAGGGTGCCGCACCGATCGTGAACGGGCACCCAGTCGCGCACCCGAAGACGGTTGCCTCCGCCATCCGGATCGGTAATCCGGCCTCGTGGGAGGGAGCCACCACCGCCCGTGACGAATCCGGCGGCATGATCGCGGCCATCACGGACACCGAGATACTGTCCGCTCAGATAAGGCTCGCCAACAGCGAAGGCCTGTTTGCGGAGCCGGCGTCGGCCGCGCCTCTGGCACTGCTCATCAAACTGGTCCAAGAGGGCAGGATCGAAAGGGATTCCGTCACGGTGGTCGTGCTGACCGGCTCCGGCCTCAAGGACCCCGACGCCGCGCTCAACAACGTCGAACCCCCAATCGAACTCGACGGCGATGCCCGCGCTTTGGCTAAGGTCTTGAAGCTGTGAGGGCCGGGAGCCAACCGTTCCGCCTAGGGCCTAGGTAGATGCGCGTCCGCGTTCCTGCTTCCATCGCGAACATCGGCCCGGGCTTCGACTGCATGGCGATGGCCGTCGACCTCTGGCTGGAGGTCGAGGCCGAGCCTGCTGACAAGCCATCGTGGGACTTCGAGGGGGAAGGCGCCGAGTATCTGGCCGCGCACGTCAACCCTTTCTCGCACCTGCACATGCACGGGCGGGTGCGGAGCGAGATCCCGCTCGGGATCGGGCTTGGCAGCAGCGCCGCCGCACGTCTGGCGGCATCGGCGCTCAACAGCCCGTGGGATGTGAAAAGCCATGTGATCGACGCCGGTGCGGACGAAGGTCACCTCGACAATGTGGTCGCCGCTGCGGGAGGCGGCATCCGGATCGTGTCCGAGAAGATCGATGAAAAGCTGCCCAACCCGGGTTGGGGGCTGGCCCTGTTCATCGCCCACACTCCGGTGCCCACAGAAAAGGCGCGCGCGGTGCTGCCCGACTCTGTGCCGCTGGAGACCGCGGTTTTCACAGCCGCACGTGCCGCCCTGCTCGTCCGTGCGATCACAGCCAAAAGGCCGGCGCTCCTCATCGAAGCGCTCCGGGACCGACTGCATCAACCACATCGCCTCCATCTCTACCCTTGGACGCAGGGCGTCCTCGACGCGGCTATGGTCGCCGGCGCCTACGGCGCGGCCATCTGCGGCGCGGGGCCCAGCGTATTCGCCTTCTGCGCTCCTTCCCAAGCGCCTCGCATCGCCAAGACCATGAGCATGGCCGCCCCGGAGCACGGCCGACCGATGGTCACCCGCGTCACCGACAAGGGGATGTTCAGGACTCTGTGATCGTTCAGAAGTACGGCGGTACCTCGGTGGGGACCGCCGCCCGGATCCGGCGCGTCAGCCGCCGCATCGCCGCCACAGTCCAAAGTGGGGTCCAGGTGGTGGTTGTTGTCTCGGCGATGGGACAGACCACGGATCGCCTGATCGCCCTCGCTCAGAGCATCAACCCCGAACCGCCGGCGCGCGAGCTCGACATGCTGGTCGCCAACGGGGAGACCATCACAGCCCCACTGGTTGCGATGTGCCTGCAAGGGTTGGGTGTGCCGGCCGTTTCGCTCTCAGGACTCCAAGCCGGTGTGCGCACCAGCGCCCACCATGCGAAGGCTCGCATCCGCGACATCAAGCCCGATCGCATTCTCCGCACGCTCAAAGAAGGCAAGGTGGCGGTGGTCGCCGGCTTCCAGGGCGTGACCGAGGACTTCGAAGTCACGACGCTTGGTCGCGGAGGTTCGGACACGACGGCCGTGGCGCTCGCCGCCGCCCTCAAAGCCGACGCGTGCGAGATCTACACAGACGTCGATGGCGTTTTCACGGCCGATCCGAGAATGGTGCCGTCGGCCCGCAAGCTGAGCCACATCGGATACGACGAGATGCTCGAACTGGCCGCGGTCGGCGCGCGCGTGATTCATCCCCGGGCCGTGGAGATTGGCGAGCTGTATGGGGTGCCCATCCACGTCCGCTCGAGCTTTCACAACCGCGTGGGTACGATGATCGTCGCCAAGGTTCCCATGGAAGAACGACAGCGGGTGCGCGGAATCGCACAGGAATCCAATGTCGCCAAGATCACTGTCCTCGGCGTCGAGGACCGCCCCGGTGTGGCCGCCACCATTTTTGAGCCGCTCGGCAAGGCCGGTATCTCGGTGGACGTCATCGTGCAGAACATCGGGCGCTCGGGACGTACGGACCTCACCTTCTCGGTGGCCGAGTCGGATCTGAAGGCCGCGGAGAAACTGGTCCGGGCTGCGGCCAGGCTGGTGGGCGCCACCAGTGTGTCCTCCGCGACCGGTGTCGCCAAGCTGTCGATCGTCGGCACCGGCATGCTCGGCACGCCCGGCATCGCCGGCCGCATGTTCCGGGCGCTGGCCGACGCCGGCATCAACATCGAGATGATCAGCACCTCCGAGATTCGGATCACATGCCTCGTCGCTCGGAGCCAGGTCGAAAAAGGCGTCCGCGTCTTGCACCAAACTTTCGAACTCGAGCGTAGCTAGAGGGTGCCGGTCACCGTCGCCATAGTTGGCCCGGCGGGGTCGGGCAAGACCACGCTGTTCAGCGCACTGACCGCCGGCCGCGGCGCGGACGGCGTGGGCATGGTCGACATTCCTGATGCACGCCTGACGCGGCTCGCCGATGCGGTGCACCCCAAGAAGACCGTCGCCGCCCAGGTGCGGGTCGAAGACACTCCGCCGGGCAGCCGCGGCCAGCGGGTGGCTTTCGCGCGCCAGGCCGACGTACTCGTCAGGGTGGCTCGCTGCTTCGGGCCTGAGCCCCAGCCCGTCACGGAGTTGGAGGAGTTCGCGCTGGACCTCACGCTGGCCGACCTTGCCTCGGTCGAGAAGCGGCTCGAGCTCGTCGCCAAGGAGGCACGTGCAGGCAAGAAGGAGGCGCAGGCCGAGAACGAGGCACTGGCGATCGCCAAAGAGCACCTGGATGCCGGCCGGCCGCTGCGCACCCTCAACCTTCAGCCGGAACAGCGCGCGCTGCTGCTCGGGGTCTTCCCCGTGACACTGAAGCCTGCGGTGTATGTCGCCAACACGGCCGATGAGCTTCTGCCCTCAGGAGGTAAACCCGCGGCCAAGGTCGTCGCGCTCGCACAAGGGGAGGGGGCCCCGGCGATTGTCTTGTCCGCTCGGCTGGAATCGGAGCTCGGCGAGCTGGAACCCGCAGAGCAGGCCGAGATGCGGTCCGGCTATCGCATTGACGAGTCGGGGTTAGGCCGTATCGCGCGCGCCGTTTGGGAGGCGGGTGGTCTCATCACTTACTTCACCGCCGGCGAGCCCGAGGTCCGCGCTTGGCCCTGTGAACGGGACGCTCTGGCCCCGGTCGCCGCGGCCAAGATCCACACCGACTTCGAGAAGCACTTCATCCGCGCCGAGGTCACGTCAGTCGATGAGTTGGTGGCGGCGGGTTCGATGGACGCGCTTCGCGCGGCGGGGAAGCTGCGCGTGGAGGGCCGCGACTACCGAGTCCAGGACGGGGACGTAGTGTTCTTCCGAGTCGGTCGCTGACCCGGCAGGGGCTCCTTCCCGCCCACACCCCTGCCCCTCCCTTTCTGAGGGGGGACGTCCCCCCTCAGGGCGCCGGGCCTGGCGGAGCCAGCTCCCGGCGCACCCCCCTGCCGCAGGGGGAGGGCTCTAGCCACTTCCGCCATCATTCATGCATGCCTGAGCTTCGGTTCAGCGGAGCGCACGTGTGGGTCCGGGTCGAAGGGCAGGAGGCTGTCCTCGGGCTCAGCGACTACTTCCAAGATCAGATGGGCGAAATCACCACACTCGCGCTCCCAGATCTCGGCGACATCCTTCGTGGCCACAAACGCATGGGTCGAGCGGAATCAGAGGAAAAGTCGTCGCCCATCCAGGCGCCCATCAGTGGAGAGGTTCTGGAGGTGAATGCCGAAGCTATGGAGAACCCCGACTTGGTCAACACCGAACCCTTCGCGGCGGGATGGTTGCTGCGGGTTCGCATCGAACAGCCAAGCCAGCTCGACGATCTTATGACTGAGGAGGAGTACGCCGAGCTCACTACGGAGGTTTAGTGGACCGTAACAGCCGGATGAGGACCCATCCGACCGTTGCAGTCCATTGCTCAGCTGATTCCGTACGCGCGACGCGTCGTGCGCCTCAGCAGCACGAGTAGGACGGGTATCCCGACCAGGATCAAAGACCACGCCGCGGCGACGATGACCGCAGTGATCCAGCCCCACGGACGCAGGGCGCGCAGGCCAAAATAGGCGGCTGCGTGCAGCGCCGCCGCGGTCCCCATGAACAGGACGACGATCACCGACTCGGCCACCAGGAGGGTCGTCACGTCTCCCGACAGTCCGGCCTGGGTCAGGGCCTGGCGCAGCTGGTCGCGACCGGCCGGCGCCGACAGCACCGCCGCGAACTGTACGAGCTGTATCAGCCAGAAGATCGAGCCGGCCGCAAAGACAAAGGGAAGCCAGCGCAGGCGCGGCGATGCGGCTGGAACCGGCGGGGTGCGCTCGAACGGTTGCGTCCCAGGGCCGGGCGGCGGGCGGGCAGCAGGTGATTCCCCCGCCGGAGTCCACCGTTCCGCACCGCACTTCGGGCAGAAGCGGTGATCAGGTTGGAGCGCCGCCCCGCAGCTGATGCAGAACGCACCTGGCGTTCCCATTCCTTGACTTCGATTATGTCACCAGGCCTGTTAAGGCTTGACAGCAACTACATTCAGCGGTATAACTTCGCCCGGGACACAACATGTCGTAGCCAACGTCTCAGCCCGGTTGAGTCCCACGGCCCAACGACAGGCAGGCGGACAACCCCCACAGCGTCGCACCCCACGCTCCCCTACCGGCCCTCCCCACCGCCTGCCTGTTTTTCTTCCTCTCCCCTCCGGGGAGAGGGCAGGTGAGGGGCGGAGAGCAGGCAGACTGGTGGCGCTAGACTTCGAAGCCTATGAGTCGCAAGGGCAAGAAGAAGGGCCGAGGCAAGTTTAGGCCGCCGGTGCGGAACGTCCAGCAAGCCGCCAGCACCAGCGGGCCACGGCCGGTCTCACAGGCACGCACGGGCGGCGACCAGGCTGTGGTCCGTGCTGTCGAGATGTCGTTGGGCGCGCGCAACCAGGTCCTCAAGGGCCGCGGGGGCCGGATCATCATCGAGTCCGGCGACCCGGCCATCCCGCTCGACCGAGTGCCCTACTTCACCAGGGACCTTGTTCGCCTGGCAGTGGTCGGCGTCGCGATGGTCGTCCTGCTGGCCGCCGGCTCCGTGGCGCTGCCGCAGATCGTCAAGTAGCGGCTCGTGCGGGCAGATCAGCGCATCGCCCCATTGCTGCACCCCCGTACCCTGCCCGCTCGGCACGGCTACGTTGGACTGTTTCTCATCGGTGCCCTGTTCGTCGGCGGCGCAGCCTTGGGTCTGTACGTCGCCAGCCTTCATCACGGTGTCGGCCCAACGGCACGGACGTTTGAGATCAGCGTGAGCGGCAGTCAGATGTCTCCGAGCCACCTCAAGGTCCGTGCGGGCGACCAGGTCGTGCTGTCAATCACCGGTGACAAAAGCGAGACCATCGTGCTTCAGGGCTACCAGCAGCAAATCACGCTGATCCCCGGAGTCGCGGTCGCGGCGACCTTTGTCGCGGGCAAGGCGGGCACTTACGACTTCGTGATCCAAGGATCCGGCAAGAAGCTCGGGCAACTGGAAGTCACAGGGTGAGCACGACGGGAAGGTCGGTAACGCGTAGACACCGGTAAGCCTCGCCCTTAACCTTTCACCCGATGGCGCAGCCCACCTCAGATGCCCCGCATGCAGCTCGCGCAGAGCACAAGAAGCACGTGGTGCATCGCCTGCGCCTGACCCATCGCAACCCCGTTGCAGACCACAAGCATCCCGTCAACCAGGCTCACTACGAAGCGGCGACCTCCGGCGAGCGCTTGGCGGACCAGCTGTCGGCCGCCATGGGCTCCTGGCCGTTCATCATCTTCCAGAGCATCCTCATGCTCATCTGGGTGTACCTCAACGTGTGGGGTGTCTTCGTCGCCCGCTGGGACCCATACCCCTTCATCCTGTTGAACCTCGTGCTCTCCTTTCAGGCCACCTACGCGGGTCCGATCGTGCTGCTGGCGGGCAACCGCCAGGCGCAGAAGGACCGCGTCACGCTCGAGCATGCGGCTGACGAGGCCGACAAGGGCGAGCAGCACATCACCAAGATCCTGGTCGAGATCAGGAAGAACACCGAGCTCACTCTCCAGATCCTGCATGAGCTCGAAGCGGAGCCCGCCTGATGGCTGTGGAGACGGCACGAGAAAGGGTCGCTGCCAAGCACCGGCACCCTGTCAACCAGCTCTTTCACGACGAGGCCACACTGGGCGAGCGGGTCGCCGACAGAGCGGCATCGGGCATCGGTTCGTGGTGGTTTCTCGGCATCCAGAGCGTCCTGATCGTCATCTGGGTGGCGCTGAACATCCTGATGGTCATCAACCACTGGGATCCTTATCCGTTCATCCTCCTGAACCTGATGTTCACGATCCAGGCGGCCTACACCGGGCCCGTGCTCCTGCTTTCGGGCAACCGGCAGGCGCAGAAGGACCGCCTCCGGCTCGAGCACACAGCTGAGGTGGCGGAGGCGGCGGAGAGGGCAACGCTCGAGATCCTCACCGAGATCGCGCGCAACACCGAGGCGACCCTCAAAGTGCTCGAGCATCTGAAGAGGCGCCGCGACGCCCGGAGTGTCGCCGGGGTCTAGCGTCGAGCGCGCGGATACACTCACCTCGTGCGCGTAATCCTCTTTACCGGCAAGGGTGGCGTGGGCAAGACCTCCGTCGCCGCCGCGACCGCCGTGCGCTGTGCCCGATCGGGCTATCGGACCGTCGTCATGAGCACGGACCCGGCCCATTCCCTGGGCGACTCCTTCGATATCGAGCTTGGCACCTCACTGACGCGGATCTCCAATAACCTTTGGGCGCACGAAGTCTCGGCTCTCGTCGAGATGCAGCGGCACTGGGCCAAGCTGCACGAGTACGCGGTCGAAGTCCTCTCCACCCAGGGCCTCGACGAAGTTGTGGCCGAGGAGGTGGCCAACCCGCCGGGCATGGACGAGATCGCCTCGCTCATGTGGATCAAGCACTACGCGCAGCGTGCCGAGCATGACGTCCTGATCGTCGACTGCGCTCCTACCGGCGAGACGCTGCAACTGCTCACTTTTCCCGACGCCGCCAAGTGGTGGCTGGACAAGATCTACCCATGGGAGAGGCGCGCCATGCGCGTGGCGCGCCCGGTGCTCCAACCCCTGATGGACATCCCGCTGCCCTCCGACGAGGTGTATGCGTCGCTCAAGGACCTGCTCCTCGATCTCGGCGGCATGCGCAAGGTGCTCACCGACCCGTCGATGACCACCGTCCGCATAGTCCTCAACCTCGAGAAGATGGTGATCAAGGAAGCCAAGCGTGCCTACAGCTACCTGAGCCTGTTCGGGTACGCGACGGACGCGGTCATCGTCAACCGTCTGCTGCCCGACGAGGTCCAGGACGAGCTGTTCAAGAAGTGGCAGCGCATCCATCGCCGTTATCAGGTTGAGGTGGAGCAGTCGTTCGCGGGCATCCCCATCTTCAACGTGCCTCTTTTCGACCGGGAGGTGGTGGGGGAGAGGATGCTCTTGCGGATGGCGAAGGCAACCTATGGAGACCGTGATCCTGCGGAGCACTTCGCGACATCCAGCCCACAGCGCATCGACAAGGAAGGCACCGACTACGTCCTGTCACTCAAGGTCCCGTTCGTAGACCGCTCGGCGGTCGACCTGAGCCGCCACAACGGCGAGCTGTACGTAACGGTGGGCAACTACCGGCGCGAGATCTCGCTGCCGCGGGTACTCGCGCAGCGCGAAACAGCAGGCGCCAGCATCCAGGACGGCGAGCTGCGAGTCCGCTTCGCACGGCGGTCGGGGACGAAAGAGTGGCGGAATTAGCTGGAACCCTCCCCCTCGTGGGGGAGGGGCAGAGATAGCGGCGTGAGCCGCGACGGCGAGCGGCTGATCGAGCTCATCAACGAGCTGGGCACGCGGGTGAGCCACGTGGTGTCGGACATGGTTCCGCATGCCGCGCAGGTGCATTTGCTCAACGCGCAGCGCGAGCTGATCACGGCCTTGATGCTCATCTATGAGCATCGAGTCAGCACGGGAACAAGCGGCCCGTCTCGAAGCGGCGCCGCATCCCGCGCCCGCGCCGGCCCGCGTAAGCGTGCGACCCGGCGCGTCCGCAAGATCCCCATCGAGTGAGTGCCCCACGAACTCCGAGGCTTCGCCGTGAGTTCGCGGGGACCCCTCCCTAATGGCATTCGTCGCGTTCCTGCTGGCGATGCTGCTCTTGGTCCCCGCCCTGCTGGTGGCGATCCCCGTCCACGAGATGGGGCATGCGGCGGCGGCCTACCTCCAGGGCGACCGCTCCGTTCGCTACTTCGGCTATTTCACCCTCAACCCCCGGCGATTCCTCGACGCGTTCGGGGTGATCGCCGTCTTTGTGGCCCTGGTCGGGTGGGGCAGGCGGGTACCGGTGCAGCCGAACCGGATCAGCACGGTGCGCCAGCGTCTTCTGCATGAGCTCGGAGGCCCGGCCGCCAACCTGCTTGCGGCGATCGTGCTCGGCTTCCTCTATCGCGCCCTGGTCGGAGGCGGTCTCGCGCCGGCTCTCACCCTGTCACTGGGACTGATCAGCGAGGCTCTATACGTGATCGTTTTCCTGAACCTCTCCATCTTTGCGTTCCAGCTGCTGCCCATCCCGGGTCTGGACGGTTGGGATGTGATCGAGACGTTGTTCAAGAGCCGCAATCCGCGCTTTTTCTTCAACGTCTCGGTACACAGGCGCGAGATCTGGGTGGGGGCCGTGGTGGTCATCTTTGCCTTCCAGCTCTTTCAGGGAGCCAACCTGCTCGCGATCGTGATGTCGCCCTTCTATACGCCCGCGAGCCTAATCTCAATAGGCCAATGCAGCGGATACGCAATCCCCGGCCTGTACGGTCTTCACCCCTGCCTGCTGTCGGCACCTTAGTCAACCAGCCGGCCTATGCGGCGCTGATAGGTGAGTTCGGGCGTGCTCAGGTGGTCGAAGCGATACGCGAGCAGGTCGCCGAGGAGCGGACGTCAAAGCCGGTGGCGGCGGCCGAGCGAGCGCATCGCGTAGAGACTCGGTTGCGCTCGATGGTCGCGCCGCGGCTCCGACGCGTGATCAACGCCAGCGGGGTGATCCTGCACACAAACCTGGGTCGAGCCCCCCTCTCACGCGCCGCCGCTGAAGCTGCAGCCGCGGCCGGCGGATACAGCAACCTCGAGCTCGACCTGGACACAGGCCGGCGTGGCGAGCGCGCGGCGCTGGTCGCCGGCCCGCTGACCACACTGTTCGGCGCTGAGGCTGCGTTGGTCGTGAACAACAACGCGGCGGCGGTGATGCTGGCCCTGGCGGCGCTGTGCAAGGGGCGCGAAGTCATCGTCTCGCGAGGCCAGCTTGTCGAGATCGGCGGCTCGTTCCGGATGCCCGATGTGATGCGCCTGTCCGGGGCCCGCATGATCGAGGTCGGCACGACCAACCGCACGCGGACGGCCGACTACGAGGAGGCCATCACTGCTCGCACCGCGGCTCTGCTCCGAGTCCACACCTCGAACTTTCGCGTGACCGGCTTTACCGAGTCCGCCCGACTCGCCGACATGGCCACGGTTGCGCGCCGTCATGGTGTGCTTCTCATCGACGACCTCGGCAGCGGCGCGACCGAGCCCTTCGCGGATGAGCCGACGGTGGGCGAATCGATTCGCCTCTGCGACCTCGTCACTTTCTCCGGCGACAAGCTGCTCGGTGGGCCTCAGGCTGGAATCGCGCTTGGTCGGGCCGAGATCGTGCGCAAGCTGGCCCGCCACCCGCTGGCTCGCGCGGTTCGCATCGACAAACTGACGCTGGCCGCGATGGAGGCGACCCTGAGGCAGAGGCTGACCGGACACCTCGATGACATTCCGGTGGAGCGAATGCTGCGCACGCCGATCGCGGAGATCCGCCGGCGGGCGGGGTTTTGGTCGGTGAAGCTCGAGGAACGGGGTGTCCGGACACGCCTGGTGGTGGGGGAGTCTGCAGTGGGCGGTGGGTCACTGCCCGGACACGGCCTGCCGACGACCCTGGTAGCCCTTGCCGGTCCCGCGTCGCGGTTGGCGACAGCACTCCGGCAGGGAAACCCACCCGTGATCGCCCGGATCGAGAAGGACGCCTGCTGCCTGGACCCTCGCACGGTGCTGAAGGGTGAGGACGAGGCGCTCATCGACGCGGTGGAGGTGGCGGAGCGGAGTCTTCAGCGATGACCGCGGACTCAGACTCCCAGTCGCGACTGTCCTCCCTTGAAGCGGAGGGAGGCTTTGTCGTCGGCACGGCGGGGCATATAGACCACGGCAAGTCGACCCTCATCACCGCGTTGACGGGTATCGATCCCGACCGGCTGGCCGAGGAGAAGCGGCGCGGGATGACGATCGATCTGGGCTTTGCCAGCCTGCGGCTTCCAAGCGGACGTGAGGTAGGCATCATCGACGTCCCCGGCCACGCCCGCTTCATCAACAACATGCTGGCTGGAGTACACGGCCTTGACGCCGTGCTGCTGATCGTCGCCGCCGACGAGGGCGTCAGGCCGCAGACGCGCGAGCACCTCGACATCGTCGACCTCTTGGAGGTCCGCCGCGGCCTCGTCGTGCTGACCAAGCTGGACCTGGTCGATGAAGATTGGACCGAGCTGGTGAGTGCCGAAGCGATGGAAGCGCTCAAAGGCACTTCGATGGCGGGGGCGGCCATCGTCCCGGTGTCGGCGCTCACCGGCCAAGGCTTGGACGAGCTCAGGGCCGCTCTCGACCGCCTGCTGGAGGACGCTGCACCTCGCCCGGACCTCAGACGTCCGCGACTTCCGATCGATCGCGTCTTCACGATGAGTGGCTTCGGTACGGTCGTGACTGGGACGCTCGTCGACGGCAGCCTGGCCGTCGGGGAGGAGGTGGAGGTGGCGCCTCGCGGGCGCACCGTTCGCGTGCGCGGCCTGCAGCAGCACAACCAAAAGGTCGAGGTCGCTTCGCCCGGGAGCCGGGTCGCCGCGAACTTGATCGGGATCGAGAAGGACGAACTGGAACGGGGCGACGTCCTCGCGCGTGCAGGTACCCTTCCGTCCACCCGCCGAATCGACGCGCGAGTTCGCGTGCTCGCTTCGGCGCCACGCGCGCTGCGCCAGGGCGCTGAGCTGTTTCTTCACACAGGCACGGTCGCGGTCGGTTGTCGCGCCATCCTCCTCGAAGGCGACGCCATCGAGGCCGGCGCCGAGGGATGGGTCCAGCTCTACCTGGCACGTCCAATCGCCACCGCCGCTCAGGACCGCTTCGTGCTCCGCGTGCCCAGCCCGTCGTTGACGCTCGCCGGCGGGCGGTTTGCGGATGTCGCGCCGCGCAAGCATGTTCGCCAGGACGTCGCCGTGCGCGAGTCCCTCGAGCGTCGCGTCGCCGGCAGCGTCCTGCAAGAGGAGCTGCGCAAGTACCCGCGGGGCGTCACTGTGGCGGCGCTCTTGAGGGCGACCCTGGCTCCGGAAGCAGACGTGGCAGGACTGAATGCACGCCGCGTCGGGGAGTGGCTGTTCTCCAACGAAGCATGGTCCGCACTGGTGGAGCGCGCGGTCAGGGAATTGGAGGCATACCACCGCGCACACTCGCTTCGTTCGGCAATGCCGCGCGAAGAGTTCAGGAACCGCCTCGGGATCGTGCCTGCAGCATTTCCTTCCGTGCTGAAGGCGCTGGTCGAGGAGAGCCTGGTCGAGGAGCGCGACGGAGGGGCCGGGCATGCCGGCGTGGCGCTGCCACAGCACCGCGTCGTGCTCGAAACCGAAGACGGCCCCGCCGCTCGGTTGCTCGAGGTCCTCGGCCGTCAACCATTTGCGCCGCCATCGCTGCCCGACGCGATGGAGACGGCTGGCGCCGGACCGGAGATACTACGCGCCCTTGTGCAGCGTGGCGATCTGATACGACTCAACGATGACATCGCGTTCACGAAGGCTGCGTACGAGAAGGCGGTCGAATTGGTCAGGGCCTTGGTCGCGGATACCGGTTCCGTGACCGTCGCTCAGCTCCGCGACCGTATGGGCGCAAGCCGGCGGCCGGTGCTGGCGCTCCTCGAACATCTGGATGCCGCAAGAGTGACGCGCCGCGTCGGGGATGAGCGCGTTCTGCGGTAACCTTCCGCCGTGCGCATCGTCGACCTGCTGGGCCGCGGACGGCCGACGGTCTCGTTCGAGTTCATGGCGCCTCGCGACGAAAGCGAGGTGGAAGCTCTCGAACGGACGATAGCGACGCTGGCCGGCCACGGCCCCGACTGGGTGTCGGTCACGTACCGAGAACGGACCGGCGAGAAGACGCTGGAGCTGGTGACGCGCATCAAGCGCCACTACCACATCGAGGCGATGGCGCACCTGACGTGCGTCAACACGCGTGATGAGACACGCCGCATCCTCAACTGGATGGAAAGGGAGGGCGTGGCCAACGTGCTCGCGCTGCGGGGAGACCCGCCCAATGCGGGCGAAGTCTTTTCAGCGGCCGATCCCGAGCTCGCGCATGGAAGCGACATGGTCGCGTTCCTGCGAAAACACGGATACCGGTTTGGCATCGGCGCCGCTTGCAGCACGGAAAAGCACCCCGAGAGCCCGGACCTTGCGCACGAGTTCCGCTACATGAAGTTGAAGGTTGAGGCCGGGGCCGACTTCTTGATCACGCAGCTGTTCTTCGACAATCGGTTTTACTTCGACCTTGTCTCCCGCGCGCGGGCGGCCGGCATCAAGGTGCCGATCGTGCCTGGCCTGATGCCGATTCCAAGCCGCCGCTCACTCGCACATATGGCGGCGATGACCGGCGCCACAGTCCCGGCTGCGCTCCAGCAGACGATCGAGCAGCAGCCGGACGACGAGGCGATCAGGAAGCTGGGCGTCAGGCACTGCATCGCCCAGTGCACTGAGCTCCTGGAGGTCGGCGTCCCAGGATTGCACTTCTACACGTTCAATCGCGCCCGTGCCCCCATGGAGATCCTGGCCGAGCTGCGAGGTCAGCAGCTGCTTGCCTCCTGAGCGCCCCCAGTTAACCTAGTGGACCGTAACAGCCGAATGAGGACCATCCGCCGCCCCAGACAGCCGGGAGCCCTGCGGGCTCTGATGCGTGCGTTGCGGGTCCCCGGCGCGCCTCCTCACCCATCTATTGATGGGATCGTCGTTGCGCCCCCCGCGCCTTCGCACCGGCCGCCTGGGACGCCGGCCTGCGGGCCTTCGGCCTGGTCCCCATCCGACCGTTACAGTCCACTAGTCGCGCGATGCTGGCGGGGATAGATCTTGGCGGGACCCAGGTCAGGGTCGCGCTCGCCCGCTCCGACGGGCAGCTGGTGGTCAGCGTCAAGACCAAGACTTCACTGGTCAAGAGCCCCCAGGCGATGGTGGAGTGGGCCGCTGCGGAGATCGAGCGCCTTAGCGGGCGAGAGAAGGTGCGCAGCATCGCGATCGGCGCGCCCGGACCGATCGACATCAAACATGGCATCCTCGTCAATCCGCCGAACCTTCCGGCGTGGCGCAACATCCCTCTCGCCGCACTTCTCAGCCGGGCCACGGGCGCCAAGGTCCACCTGGCCAACGACGCCGACATGGCGGGGCTGGGCGAGTTTCATCGAGGCGCCGGCCGTGGCACACGCAACATGGTCTACATCACCTGGTCGACCGGCGTGGGCGGCGGACTGATCATCGACGGGAGGCTGCATCGCGGCGGCCATGGGACCGCCGGCGAGATCGGGCACATGATCATCGATCCGGACGGACCGCTCGATTCGTGCGGACAGCGCGGTTGCGTGGAAGCCTTCTGCGGGGGCGCCAACCTGGCCCGCGAGACGGGCCACCCCGCGGCTGAGCTCTTCGCTGCCGCCGGGCGCGGCGACAGCCGGGCGCGGATGGTCGTCGAGCGCGCGGCGCGTCATATGGGCCTGGCCCTCATCAGCCTTACCAACGCCATCGATCCCGAGCTGTTCGTAATGGGGGGTGGGGTTACCCACTCGTGGGCTCTGGTCCAGCCGACGATGCTGGAGACCCTTCGCTCGTCGCCCTTCATCAAGCCTGCCCGCCGGCCCCGCCTGCGCCGAGCCCGCCTGGGAGATCGCGCCGGCCAGGTGGGAGCGGTAGAATGGGCACGCATCAATCAGTAGCTGACGCGGACGTACTCCGGCTGCTGAAACAAGCCGCTTCAGAGCTGGGCGCCAAAGCTTGGGTTGTCGGTGGCTATGTGCGCGACCACCTGCTCGGCCGCACTCACCCGGACCTTGACGTCGTGGTCGAGGCGGCTGGCGCCCAACAACTGGCTCAGCGCTTCGCAGAGCTGGCAGGCGCCCCACCGCCGACTGTATTCGAACGATTCGGGACCTCCCAGGTCACGCTGCCGGGTCACCTTATCGAGTTCGTCTCGGCGCGTGCTGAGTCATACACGCCGCAGTCACGGAAGCCGGACGTGCATCCGGCGACGCTGGATGAGGATCTGCGCCGTCGCGACTTCACTGTCAACACGCTGCTCATGGACTTCGAGGGAAACGTCATCGACCGCCTCGGCCGCGGCCGCGCCGACCTCGAAGGTCGAATCCTGCGCACCCCGGCCGACCCGCTCCAGACGTTCAGTGACGACCCGCTGCGTATGCTGCGTGCGATCCGCTTCGCCGCCCAGCTCGGCTTCGAGCTGGCTCCCGACCTGCTGCCGGCGATGGTCCAGATGCGAGGCCGTGCCGCACCTCCCGCATTGTCGGCCGAGCGCATTGCGGTGGAGCTGCGCAAGATGCTCGTGTCGAGCCGGCCGCGGCTGGCGCTGGAACTCCTCGATGCCAGCGGGCTGCTGGATGCGGTCCTTCCCGAGGTGGCGGCCTGCAAGGGCGTCCATCAGGGCGGTTACCACACTCACGACGTCTACGGCCACACGCTCATCGCAGTGGCTTCGACGCCGCCCGACCTGCTGGTGAGGCTCGCCGCGCTGTTTCACGACGTGGGCAAACCGCGAGCTGCGGGCGCCGACGGTTCATTCACTGGCCATGAGGACGTGGGCGCGGAGATGACCAGGGAGGCGTTGGAGCGGCTCCGCTTTGCTCGTGGCGATATCGACTCAGTCGTGAAGCTCGTGCGCCTGCACCTCCGGCCGGTCTACTACCAGTCCGTTTGGTCGGACGGCGCGGTCCGGCGTCTGGCGTGGGACGCAGGCGACCAGCTCGAGCACCTGATGGCGCTCGCCCGTGCTGACCTCGCCGCCTCTGCGTATCCCGAGCCTGAAAAGCTTGACGAGCTGCAGACTCGACTGGAGGCGGTGCTCGCAGAGCGGCCGTCGCGGCTGACGTCACCGGTGAAGGGCGATGACATCATGCTGGTGCGCCACATTCCCGCCGGCCCAGAGGTGGGACGAATCAAAGGACGCCTGACCGAGCTCGTGCTGGACGGCGAGATCGAGCCTTCGCGCGAAGCTGTGCTCCGGTACCTCGAGGCCCATCCCGACCTGTAATCGATCGCACGCTCTTGCCATCAGCAGCCGCTATGCTGCGGTTGGGAGCCAGCATCGATGCTGGAACAAGGGAGGGGCAGATGTCTGATTTGGGTGTGGAGCTGGAGAAGGTCGCGCCTTCTGGGGCCAACGGTGGCCCCGAGGCCCACGCGAGCGAGCCCAGAATGACTGTGCTCGCGCGCGACGACGTTCTCACGGGTCGCCTGCAGGTCAAGGGAAACGGCCAGGTCCAGGGCAGCTTCAGCGGACACGTGGAGTGCGACGGCGACCTTCTGATCGGACCAGACGCTCGTGTCGAGGCGGACATCCGGAGCGCCCGGGTCACGATCGCCGGATTCGTGCGCGGCAACGTGATCGCTGCGAGCAGGCTCAAGATCACCAACAGCGGCCGGCTCGAGGGGGACGCCAGGGTGGGGGCGTTGGTGGTCGAGGAAGGTGGGGTGCACCACGGCGTCATCAGGGTTCACCCCGAGGGCATCCCCGAGTCGGACGCTGAGGTCATCGTCGACCCACTGCCTCGATCTGTGGCCGCGAACCTCAGGACGCTGCCGAACTCGGTGAGCCGGGTCAAGAAGTTCTGGGGTGAGTTCTTCTAAGCAGTCGCCCCGCAAGGGGGGTGTGCCGGGAGCTGGCTCCGCCAGGCCCGGCACCCTCAGGGGGGTTGTCCCCCCTCAGCGAGACGTCCCCCCTCAAAAGGGGCCGGCCGGAGGGCCAGCTGGGCCCGCCAAGGCAAGGCGTGCCAGTAAGCCGGCGCCTCCGACGCTGAAGGCACCGGCTCGCCCGAGCCCACCGGCATCCGCCAGGCTCACCATCAAGCCCGGTCTCAGGCCGGCGCTGGCGCCACTGTCCGCGCTGCCGCCCAGGCCTCGCCCGGGCGGCCTGCGCCGGTTGAGCGAGGTGAGGCTCGAAGAGGACGAGGTGCTGATCGACGGTTTCGACGCCATGCTTGCTGATATCAAGGTCAAGATCACGGCGGTGCTCGAGCGCACGTGCGTCTATGTGAACCGAGAAGGTGACCGGCGCCTGGCGCTCAAGAAGGACCTTTGGGTGGAAGCGGACAAGCTGCCCATCCGGCGCCGCGGCGTGAATTGATGGTCGCCAATTTCGGAGCCCGAGCAGGCCGCTGGAAGAGAAGCGACGGATCTTCGGCGCCCATGCGGCCGCATTGCGTTGTTGCCGCCTCCGCTCCT
>WNFB01000554.1_pt1 | contig 31992 bp, 25 predicted proteins | sample 5400501 | NCBI WGS metagenome assembly WNFB01 (sample SAMN13153341, study PRJNA577476) | soil metagenome | isolation source: 200 cm saprolite under Douglas fir tree site 2 hole 1 | place: USA:California | collected 2015-04-18
GCAGATGAACTCGCATTGTTGAAATCGGTGCGGTTGGTAACACCGCTGTCGATGACGACGACGCCAATGCCACTGCCGTCCAGACCGTAGTTCCAGGCAATCTGCGCATTCACCGCCGCAACTGTGTTGTCCAGATGAGGTTTCAGCAGCCGGTTCGGCGAGATATACCGAACTTCGGGATCGTCGGACAAAGCGGCCAGTCTCGCAGCGGGAACACTGGCGGCAAATGCCTTCACCGAGTGCAGGACGGATTTCACCTCGCCGCCATGGTTGGCGATTTTGGCTTTGTGCTTGTCAGTGGGTGTCGTCGTGAACTGCACAATGACCTCCACGGCATCGCCGCCCTTGCCCTTCAGATCTGGCGAAATCTTCGAATCGTCAGCGAAAGCCGACAAAGACATCGCTGCGAGCAGTAGCAAAACACGCTTCATATCCGGCCTCCGGCGTTTGTAATGCAACCGCCAGTCCAAAAACGTAAGTTATTGACATGATTAGGGGAGCTTGCATTTCGGGCGATTGGTTGGGACACTTTGGCTTGCTGGAGGTTCGGATGTGGCCATTTTGTCTTTGTGTGCAGTCGCGCGCAGTTATGAAAGCATGCTCAGACGGTCGGCATGAAATCCGCTTGATGGAGACCCATTAGGTCATCGTAACGGGACCTTGAGGCCGCGTAGGAAAGGCGCAAATAGATCACATGAATACAACAAAGTACGTCATTCTGGGCGGCGGCATGGTCGCTGGTTACGCAGCCAAGGAAATGGTGAATTGTGGGCTAGACCCCGGCAAACTGGCGATTATTTCTGCCGACAGCGCGCTGCCCTACGAACGGCCCCCGCTCTCAAAGAGCTTTCTCTCGGGTAAGGACAACGAGGCAAGTATCCTCATCAATGGCCGTGACTGGTATCGGGAGCATGGGATTGAGATGAGGCTGCATACTGTCATCGAGCACGTCGATCCCACGAGCAGGCGTATTCGCAGCGGGTCAGGAGAAGAGTTTGGATTCCAGAACCTACTACTGGCTACAGGTGCCCGGGCGCGACAGCTCGATTGCCCTGGAAACGAACTCCACGATGTTTTCTATCTTCGTTCCCTGAAGGATTCCGAGAACATACGTTCGAGAGCTGCAACTGCCAAACAGGCAGTGGTGATAGGGGGCGGATTTATCGGTATGGAAGTGGCGTCTGTGTTGGCGGAGAAGAAAATTCAGACCACACTGATCATTCGCGAGGACAGAGTCTGGAGTCGTATGTTCACACCAGCGATGTCGGCTTTCTTTGAACAATATTACGCTGCACGCGGCGTGCGGATCGTGCGGGGTTGTCGTGAACGAATATTTGGAAGCCAATCAGCCCGGTGTTTATGCTGCGGGGGACGTTGCAAATTATCCCGATCCGATTTTCGGGAAGCGCCGTCGCGTTGAGCACTGGGACAATGCTGTTTCTCAGGGCCAGCACTGGGCGCGTGTTATTCTCGGCGATCGCCAACCATTTGTACACGTTCCGTACTTCTTCTCGGATGTTTTCGATCTCTCATATGAACTCTGGGGTGACTCGGGCGGCTCAACCGAAACGGTTGTTCGTGGCGACCTCAATTCTTCAAGTTTTAGTGTCTGGTGGCTCAAGGATAAGCACCTGGTCGCAGCATTCGTAATGAAGCGTCCCGATGAAGAGCGACAGATCGCACCTGAGTGGATCAAAGCGGGACAGACAGTTTCACCTGAGCATCTCGGCAACCCAAACCGATCTGTTCTGGAAGCCATGCAGCGCTAGGCGGCAGCGAAGCTGGTTAAATTCGCTTTCGATTTCGCAACTAGTGTCGCTGTCCCCAGGTTATGGGTGCAACGACAGAAGGTTTTGCAAAGCCTTTGAATTGAGGCTCTCTTGCGCGGTGTTCCGCCTGAAGCCGAACCAAGTCGTTGTGCGTATTTTGAGAGTACAGCTTGTGAGTTCTTTTTTACTCCGCCTGCTCGCCCGTTGAGGTGCGTCACATCTCACCATGAACAAATATTAATTGTGGATGAACGCAGAATGAAAATCTTTTCATTGATCGTGCCGTACCACCACTCCTTTCTGAACGAGTGATTGCGGTTACCACACGGCGCAAGCGGCAAACGACGCAAAAGAAGGCGTCGCACGCAGATGAGCCGAAAAGCATGTTGTCGCGGTAGGGACGACCATTGCGTATCGCCCCCCGCACAGATCCGTACAAGCGCGTTTACGCATACGGCTCTTCCATGGCATCGCCCCAGGGCTCTCTAACGTCGAGGGCGATGGCGTATGGCAGGCGATGCCAGCTTCGGCATGGATGCGGGTGTCTTGCCTAACTCCGTAAGGCGGTCCCGCTCCGTCTCCTCCAGGAAGATTTTGTATCCGCGAATCTTGGATAACAGCTTCGGGCCTTCGTTAGGCTTGGGCCATTCTTGCGTTGGGCGGGCGCTGAAAACACGGGGGTTTTGAAGCCGGGCAATTTGGTTTGACCGCCCAGCTTCAGGGTAGGGTCCTGCCAGAATTAACAGCGCGTGTTAGGGGCGACCTGAACTGTTTGGGAAGCTTTAAGCTTCTACCCCGTTGAAATCCGATCTGCAACCTGTGATAGTATGCCAGCTCTTTGTGAAAGGGGGCTTCATGAAGCGCATCTATTTGCTGCTCGGGATCGCGTTGGCAGTGAGCGCCGTGCTGGGCTTGTTTGGCAGCCGGATGTTGAGCGCCCAAGAACCGTTGAAGAGCGGCACCGTGCTAGAACGGACGGAGCTGAAGAGCGCCAAGGGAATGGAAGCCATCCTGGTGCTCCGCAACCTGCCACCCGGAGGAGAGAGCGGCAAGCACACCCAGTCCGGCAACGAGATCGTATACATCCTGGAGGGCTCGGTCATCCTGGAGGTTCAGGGCAAGCCCCCCGTGACTCTCAAGGCAGGAGAGGCGTTTAGTACTGTGGCCAGCGAAGTGCACAACGTGAAGAACGCCAGCGCCAGCGCCCCCGGAAAGGCGCTTGCCTTCTACATCGCCAAGAAGGGCACCCGTCTCGAAGACCTTTCCCTTCCGGCAAAGTAAGAACCGCACGCCGTCGTCGGCTTCTGTCCACACAGTCGGGAAAGCTCGGTACGTGGCACCGAACCCCACGGATAAAGTCCTAGAGAGTTCCCGAGCGGTAAGCTTTCGAAGCTGGCTGACCGCATCTCCGAGGCCACGGCGAAAGTGACAAGCCTCAACAAGCGTACACCGTGGCCGGATTCGCCGAGGATCTCGTCTGGCTTTGCCGCCAGCTCGCCGTCGAAAAACCGGTCGTCGTCGGCCACAGCATGGGGGGCAATGTCGCCCTGGAGCTGGCCGCGTCCTATCCAGATTTCGCTGCGGCGATCGTAATGATTGACTCCTGTATCGTGCCGCCGCCAGCCTTGGTCGAGAACCTCAAACGAGCGTCGGAAGCATTGCGCGGCCCACAGTATCGCGAAACTTCGCGCCAAATCATAGAGAGCGTGTGCCTCCCGACGGACGACCAGAAGCGCAAGGGCCGCCTCAAGGACATCATGTCGTCTGCTCCACAGCACGTCATGTCCAGCGCCTTCGACCAGCACATATTGTTGTGGGACGGTGCTGCGGCGGCGGCTGGGTGCAAGGTGCCAGCGCTGTATATTGGCGCGGCGACGCCACTGTCGGACGTCAATCGCTTCCGAGAGTTGTGTCCGCAGCTGATGGTTGGCCAAACTGTGGTGCGGGACACTTCAACAACCAGGAAGTGCCAGAGCAGGTGAACGCGATGATCGAGCGTTTCCTCACCATCGTGGCCAGCCAGATTTCGACAACCTAATCTTTAGAGAATGTCATGGCCGGTGTCGCGCTCAAATTCCCGCCGGTCCTGCAAAGAACGTTGCGCTCGATCGGGCCTCGAGGATGCGGAGTTACTTCAGCTTTGCGTACTCCGCCTTGGCTTGCTTCAGGATGGGAATGTCGGGATCGGCGTCTTTCCAGAAGGCGAAAAAATCCTGATATGCGGTGCGGCTCTTTGTCGTGTCACCTTGCAACGCGTAGGCACGTGCGAGTCCGACATGCGCGAGTGCTCCGGTCATAAAGTTCACCACAATGCCCCGGTGATCAAGCAGCTTCTGGAACTCAGTCGCTGCGGCGGTGCCGTTGTGGGCTGCTAAGTAGGCTTGGCCGCGAATGTAGGCGGGATAGAGCGTCCCTAGCTGGAATTGCGGCGGTTCGCCGAGTTCGTAGGGTGCAGCAGCCTCCAGAAACACCAGGGCTTGAGCGGCATTGTTGGCATTCAGTTCAATCGCTGCCTTGATGGTTGGCAGCCAGTAGACCTTCAGCACCGTTTGCGACGGATAGCTCTTCTCCAGTTCTTCGACAATCGCCTTGGCACGGGCGGCTTCTCCAGCTCGCGCCAGCGTCAGCGCAGCGAACATTTTCACATCCCGACCCGGAGCCAGCGTTAATGCCGCCACAACGCCCTGCTTTGCAGCCGCAGTATTACCGACCTCAGCTTCCCGCAAGGCAGCATTTACCTGCCACAGGGCAGCAGTCTCTTTCGAGTCGGCACGGATGGCCGCGTCCACCGCACGCCGGGAGAAGTCCCGTGCTTTGGTCAGCCGCCCGTAATATGCCTCAGTGTCAGATTGGAACGAGAGCAGGACGTCTTCGGTTCCGGGCTTACCTGCAGCCCACTCCACCTGCCGCCCCATTTCCGCTGCGTCGCCCACGAGGAAAGCTAGTTGATAGATCACCCAGTGTAGGAGGTCGCCCTCGAACTTGCCTGCTTGGGCCTGCTCGATCGTTTTCCGGGCGTCCTCTGGCCGGTTCAGTGCGAGGTAGACCTGTGCGAGATTGAAATAACCAGTTACGTCCGGTTCCAGAAGCTGGCTCTCTTGGTTTTTACTCAAAGCCTTCTCGTACTGCCCAAGTTCGTGGTAAATATCCCCCAAGTTGCCGGGCGGTATCACGTCCTGCGGATAGCTTTTGGCCCAAAGCTCGTAAACTTGGCTGGCCTGCTCTAACTCCCCAGTAACGTGGGAGTAGTACACGGAAGAAATGCGGTACTTTTCCCGTTCGCTGACTCGCTCGCGCAGTGCATATGCCTTCTTGAGATTCTCCGCAGCCAGACTGGCCTGTCCCAAATTTGCGTATGCAACCCCTAGACTGGCATAGGCAGCGGCGAAATTGGCGTCGAGTTCGAGAGCGCGTTTAAAGAACGGAACAGCCGCGGCATTTCCCTTTGTGCGGAAAGTCGTTATGCCCATGCTGAAGGCTTTCAGCGCCTCCAGCGAAGGTGTCGTTGCCTCAACCGGAACGTCGAACTTCTGGATGGTGGAAAGCGATTCGCCGAGTTTGCCCCGCAGACTGGCCGCCGCCTTGCCCAGTGCTTTCAGCACGTCCTGCTTGGTCGCAGCCTCTTCCTGTTCCTTAGCCAGCGCGTCCCCGCTGCTACAACCAATTGCCTCCATATCAATCACATACTGACCTCCTAAGTTAACAATTGATCCCAAGATGATTGCCTTGCTACCCGTACGCACGCACAGCTCCCGCGCTATATCGCGAGTGATGCGTTCATTCGACGTGTGCCCCATCAGGTGCAGCGTGTCTTCCACCTTGCGGTCGGAAAGAATATTGAGAAAGGGAGATTGTCCGAGTTGCACAGCCAACGCCTGCTTCAGTGCATCATCAAAAACGGCGTCGCCTGTCTTGTTGTCGAAGTCGGCCAGCACGATAGTGTCTTTTTCTGTCAGCGGCTTTACGGAACGGGAGCGGAAGTAGAGACCACCGGCGATCAGAGCCGCGACAACTAGCACTGCGGCGGGAATCAGAATCTTCCAGAGTTTACGGCGAGAAGGTACAGGAACTTCGGGGCTTTTCACGGCAGCCGATGACGACGGCGCAACAGCAGAAACGGAACCTAATGCTGGTACGGGCTGCGGGGTCACTACGTGAGAACCGCTATCCTGCGCCACAGCCACCGTTCCCGAACTGGCTACTCCCACCCGCCTTGTCTCCGTGTCGCGCTTTAAGCGTTGCAGTTCCGCTCGCATGTCGGAGGCGTGCTGGTAACGCAAGTTGCGGTCTTTCTCCAGCGCACGGTTGATGATATCTTCTAGCTTGGGTGGGAGATCAGGGTTCAGCCGCAGGGGAGGAACCGGGTCGTGTTCAAGAATGGCGTTGAAGATTACGCCGGAACTTTCACCTCGGAACGGCAACGCTCCCGTGGCCATCTCATAGAGCACCGCCCCAAACGAAAATAAGTCGGTACGTGCATCCAGTTCCTTGGCTCGTACCTGCTCTGGTGACATGTACGCCACCGTGCCCACGGCGGTGCCCGGACTCGTCAGGTGTGGTTCCGCTGTACCCGTTTTTGTGACGTCGGACGCGGGCTTGGTCGCGGTTTCAGCCATCTTCGCCAACCCGAAGTCCAGAATCTTGGCGCGTCCCCGCTTCGTGACAAAGATGTTGGCGGGCTTGATGTCACGATGGACGATGCCCTCACCGTGAGCCGCATCGAGTGCGTCGGCAATCTCGATTCCGAGTGAGAGCAGCGTCTCCAACTCCATCGGGCGGTTGCCGATCATTTGCTTCAGCGTTTGGCCGTCCAGAAACTCCATGGCGATGAACGCCTGGCCATTCTCTTCACCAATGTCGTGAATCGTGCAGATGTTGGGATGGTTGAGGGCGGAAGCTGCCTTCGCTTCACGTCGGAAACGCTCCAGTGCTTGGCGGTCTTGGGCCACGTTCTCAGGAAGAAACTTCAGGGCCACAAAACGGTCGAGCCGCGTGTCCTCGGCCTTGTAGACCACACCCATGCCGCCGCCGCCCAGCTTCTCGACGATGCGGTAGTGTGAGATGGTTCGGCCGATCATGGAAGGGCAACTTCGAAGGTCGGGCCATGTTAGGCGCTCTCAGAAGGCAAGTCAACGAAAGTGGACAGTCCCGGCTGACCTACACGGACGCGCCAATCTCCGACCTGCTTCTAAGCGCGTCTCGACAAGCCAGAAATTGTGCATTATAAGGGAACCGACTGAAGGAGCGCAGCCGTCGCATGAAGAAGGCATTGGTATTCGTCGTCGTGTTTCTGCTCGGGTTCATTTCAGGAGTCCTCTACCATCATTGGACGGGCGGCGCGACAGACCGTGCGCGCATATCGGTGCTAGAGACTGAATTGAAGGCAAGAAACGAAAAGCTGGACAAATGCACAGATGCTCTGATTCAAGGCTTGCACGCGAATACGCCGCCGAGCCTGACGACTCCAAAATAAACTGTTTCGCAACGCTGCCTCTAGCATGATGCGACCTGACTCCTGTTTCCTCGCTGAAGAGTCAAAGCCGCAAGAGATCATTTCTTTGACCTCTTTCATTGAGAGAGCCAATTCGATGTCCTCAGCCTTGTAAACCACACCCATGCCGCCGCCGAGCTTCTCGACGATGCGGTAGTGGGAGATGGTTTGGCCGAGCATTGGGCTGACATGTTAGGAGTGAAGACGGCCCCACTTTGCGTACCAGCTCAGCCAAGCGTGGGTCAGTCGCCCATACCAACTTCGTCTTTTGCGTTCAAGTGTTCCACGTGGAACGTTTTGTACTAGCTATAATGTACTGCTAATTATGTACGTATTACGGTTGCATCTTCATAAAGACAAAATGGTTGGGCGGGCCAAAGGCGGGAGAAGCATGGGCCCCGGGTCGAGCCCCCGGGTCGAGGCTTCCCACATGATCGCGGATTATGGGGAAGCTTCCAGCCTCTCGGCAATCTCGAGTAACTTGGTGACGCTATTCCAGTTTCTGCCGGTTCCGGATGTCTTCAGCGTCTTCTCAATGACCGGCCACGACAATTTCGGGCGCGCCATGCCATTGGGAAAATAGATGTAGAGCTCGCGGCCGTCAATCTTTGATTCCTCAGGATCGGTCTTGATCTTAAGAAGCTTGTCCCGAGCTTCCGGGCCGGGATCGCTGGCAAGGAAGGTGACAAGCAGTTTGCTCGGATCGATGCCGCGCCGCTTGGCGAAAGGGTTTCTGGCAATCACGTCTCTCATTTCGGAAGTGGTGCGTAGAATGACCTGGGAGCGGAAGCCGAACTTCTGCTCGATCCCATTCTCGATCCGCTTGGCGAGTTGAGCGAGGTCCCGCCTTTCCGTCCTGAAAATGACGTTGCCACTTTGTACATAGGTCTGTGGGTCTCGCAGTTTCAGGGATTCATAGAGCGCGCGGAGGGCGTCCATCTTGATCCGGTTGTGGCTACCAAGGTTGACGCCACGGAGCATCGAGATCACCACGGCCATAGCAGGCTTGAGTATATTCCGGAGGGCGGGAGGGGTGGCTTGGGGTGACGATATGGCTCGTCCCTCGGGATGAAAACCCCCGCCCCTTCGGCTCCGCTCAGGGCAGGCTCTGTCTCTCCGACAGCGGGAGAGACAAGGGCAGGGCACCTCCCGAGGATAGTACCGATTGCGAAAGGCCGGGCCAGCCCCCACACCCACCAAGACCGCCAACCCGCGGTCTTTTTCGTTCTATCAATCCGATTTGATAGTGAACTATCCAAAAGGATAGATGAGACCTGCTTCGGGCGGGGTGACCATAATGCCTTACCGCTCACGGCAGATCGACTCTCACTTTTGGAATCAGCAATCTGTATAGGTGGGGTCGAAGCCTTCACTCGCGAATCCTAAACGGGCCTTCGCGTGCTTGTGCACATGATGCTGTCTGAAGTCGTCCGAGACATTCTGGTCTCGACCTGAGGCTCTCAGGAGGGCAGTCCTAAAGCTGAACTCAAGGAGGAGCAAAACCAGAGCGCCGAGGTGCGCGGCATTCACCGTGGAGGTATTCGCCATGAAAGCCCTTCCCACCCTTCTTCTACTACTTGTAACTTTCCTAACTGTCTCCGCCCAAGGACAGTGTGATCCAGATCATCCTTGCCGCTCAGCGAACCCGAACTTCAGTGCGCGAGGCGGCCAGACGTATGATGGGCCAACCACAACCGGCCCCCAACAGCCGTCCATCATCATCGTTCGGCCGCAGCCGCAGCCGATCTTCCCGGATGCTCCTCAGCCCCCCTTTGCTCCCGCCCCTCCCGACTTGAAGAAGTTGCTCGACAAGCACGGCCCACAGTTCGCCGATGTCTTCAGCATGAGCTCGTTTTCTGTGTTGGCCTACGCCAAAGGAGGTTGGCCTCTGGTCATTGATTACCAGCAGGAAAAAGAGAGCTTTGCGTTACTGACAGTGGCCGCTGAGGGTGTCGATCCTTTTTATTATCGTTTGCAAGGCGGCAGTAAGGCTGGCCACTTTCAAGAAATTGTGCACCTTCCCCCGCGCTTCGGAGATAAGCCGGTGGTCGCTCACTATTTCGTTCGAGCCCTGGGCATGAATACGGGTGAGGTCAAGCCGACGCATTTGCACATTCTCGGCCTAGGAGCTGGCGACAAGGCGGTCGCTTCGGTGGGTATCGACAAAATCGTATTTCAGCCCGGTGCCATTCGTCCCCCACAACACGAGAAGGCCGTCTACACCTTCCACTCTGAATTCGACTTCCCGGACGTGGAGGCTGACGTCATGAAGGTGGCCCTCATGAACAGTCAGATCATCGCCGCCCGCGTGAACCAAAACCGTATCAGGGATGGAATCCGGCAAAACGCCGAAATCAGCAAGGACTGGGATGGCAAGCGGGGAGGCAGACCCTGCCAAGGCCAGCACGTGCTTCAAGTCCGCGCCTGGAGAAGCTCGCAAGACGGCGGAGACTGGGTGTCAGCCTGGTCGCAGCAACTCGTAGAGGTGGTTCCGTGAGCCAGCGTCAGACACGCTCGAGCATGGTGGTGAGAGTCGGATTCTTTTGCAGTACAACCATGGCTCGCCTGTGCACATTGTGGCAAAAACGATATGTGCGAGGAGCAGCGGCGCTGTTGGTGCTCCTGCTAGTCGGAGGCCTTGAATACTACCTCGCCAACGTTCCTCTTCCGGCAGCGGTTCCTTCTCGGGTCGTCGCCCAAGGAGAGCGCGAGGTCCTGGTGATCGAAAATCCAGATATCCGCTCCGCCCAGGACATTGTGCTGTCCCATACCGGCCGAAGAGGCGAGGTTGTGGATGTTTACTTTGACGATGCGGTGTTCTCGAGTGAGACCCTTGACCTGTTCAGCGCGTTGGGTCTCGCTCCACCGCGATTGCCTGGACCAATCGCATACATAACCAAGTTCTCCGGCAACGCTAGGAACGATACGTGCCGAAGTTCCGTACGCGGTCGTTTGAGCAGTCCGGGGCAGCCGACAACGCGCCTGAGTTTCTTCCAACCGCAAGCCGACGACGCCGAGCGCCATCGCTATGTCGGCATCAAGGCATCGCGGTCAGAACTGGCAATGGAGATAAACACGATCGGACCTGCGGACGAACATGCATCTCTCGCTCCCTGCACTGTGATGCTGCACGCCGGGAATTGGAGCCAATCCCTCGGCGGCTCGGTACCCGTCACCATTATCGTTTCGCCGGACACTGGCTTTCGTTTTCACTTCGAATCATTGCGTGCCACCGAGTCGTCCTGGGGCGGCACGGAAGACCTGTTCGAGCCGTTTACGCTGGCCGCCGGACCACGCCCACTATTTGCCGAAGGCCTCCGCATCGATTCTGCGTCTGCGTCGGAGTCGGCTCGCCCGACAGCTTCCCGTTTTATCGTGCGTGCTGCCAACGACAAGTCGCTGCTCCTCATTGATCACCTCAAGATTGGGCCTGCGCAAATGGAGATTACGGAATCCGGGAAGGGATGGATAACGGTGGACGGAAAGAAAATGACAGTGGACGTGATGGAGCGGATTTCGAAGAACCCGATCCCCGCGGCTCTGCTGACTGCAGCTACTTCCTGGCTAATCACCTGGTTCTGGCGTATCGTCTCGCCGCGCAAGGAAGAACAGGCCGCTGAAATGGCTACGAGTATCTCGGCACGTGGCTTAGAGGGGATGCAATGATCGCGACGTGCCATCGCAGCACTCCGGGTCTGCAAGTCGCGGCTTGTTGCGAGTACCTACTTTTCTGGCACGGGGTTGAGGTCAAACTTTCCCGGTGACTCCTCGTAAAACAGCGCACCCTCCTTAGGGTCGCCGCTGCTGACGTGACGGTCGCCGCCAGGGATGAAGAGATACTGACCGGGCCCTACCCACTTCTCCTCGCCTTTTTCCGGTTTGTAAATGTACGCTCCCTTCAACACAACGAGGCGGATATCGTTGGTATGAGTGTGTAACGGGTTGTTAAGGCCGGGCGCGAATTTGGTGAACGCGCCGTAGGGCCCCTTGGTGTCGTCCCCCCAGAGCATGACCTTCGAGACACCGGGCCTTAATTGCCGAAAGGCCGCCTTCGCTGAATCGACCTGAACGACCTTGTTCTCCTGTGCCGGACTCTGCGGAATGGCCAGCGCGAGCACGCCCAGCATGACACCCTTGGCGATTGTCTTCATACGTCCTCCACGTTGAAGCTGCTTATCTTAGCATCCTGGGTTTAACTAGAACTGGTTTCATAAATACTCTTACCCCCAAGTCGGGCGTGACCTCAGGGGCTAAAAAGGCTGCTGAAAACCGCGCCTGCGCGACAATTCGTTGCCACAGCGGCTAAAGCCGTCACTGATCCGGAATGGCTTTCGCGGCCCTGAAGGGCCGCTCTTCCACGGTGCTGCACGCATGCGCCAGTTTTTCTGCAGTCTGTAAGCCCAGTCTTTATGGGCTCTCGGCGGCACGGCTGAAGCCGTGCCCTTCCCGAAAGCCATTTATGAAACGCGCACTAAGAGGCTTTCATTGCAGCTTCGCGTACTCTGACTTGGCGTCCTTCAGGATGGGGATGTCGGGATCGGCGTCTTTCCAGAGCGCGAAGAAGTCTTGATAGGAGGTACGGCTCTTGGCGGTGTCGCCTGCGATCGCGTAAGCACGTGCGAGTCCGACATGCGCGAGTGCCCCCAGAGGGAAATTCAGGACGATACCGCGGTGATTAAGAAATTTCTGGAACTCTGCGGCGGCTGCGGTACCGTTGTGGGCCACGAGTTGGGCTTGGCCGCGCAGGTACACAGGGTACAAAGTTCCCTCTTGCGTGGGTGGTGGCTCACCCAGTTCGTAGGGAGCGGCGCCTTCCAGAAATACCAGCGCCTGGGCTGAATTGCCGCTGCTAAGTTCGATGGCTGCCTTGAGAGTGGGTAGCCAATAGATTTTGAGCACCGTATTCGACGAGTCGCTCTTCTCCAACTCCTGGACCATCGCCTTCGCCCGGGCCGTCTCGCCGACCCGCGCCAGCGTCAAAGCTGCCAGCACCTTCACATCCCTGCCCGGGGCCAGCGCCAGAGCTGCCGTGACGCCTTGTTTTGCGGGAGCAACATTGCCGAATTCCGCTTCTCGCAAGGCGGCGTTCACCTGCCACAGAGCCGCCGTCTCCTTAGAGTCGGCACGGACTGCCGAGTCCACCGCCCTTCGGGAAAAGTCTCGTGCTTTTGTCAACCGTCCGTAATACGCCTCAGTGTCGGACTGGGCCGAAAACAGCGGGTCTTCGGCTCCTGGCTTTCCTGTGCCCCAAGCCAACTGCTGCTCCATCTGCGCCGAGTCGCGCTGCAGGAAAGCGAGGTAGTAGATCCACAAACGCAGTAGCCCACCGTCGAGTTTCCGTGCCAGCGCCTGGTCAAATGTCGTCTTGGCGTCATCCGGGCGGTTGAGCGCAATATAGTTCAGCCCCAGGATTTGGTAGACGGGAACAATGTTTGGCCCGAGACGTAGCCCCTCTTGGCTTTCTACCACGGACTTCTCATATTGCCCGAACGCGGCGTAGTTAAAACCCAGATTTACGTGTGGAATGAAGTCGCGGGGATAGCTCTGTATCCACAAACCGTAAGTTTGGGCCTCTTTCTCCAGTTCCCCGGTTGCGAATGCATAGTAGTCAGCAGTGATATGGAATTTTTCCCGCTCACTCACCCGGTCCCGCAATGCGTATGCCTTTTTCAAGTTTTCCGCGGAAAGACCGGGCTGCCCCAGGTTGCCGTACGATACCGCTAATCGTGCGTAAGCCATGGCGAAATTGGGATCTATCTCGATGGCGCGCTTGAAAAAGGGAATCGCTTCGGCGTCCCCTTTTTCAGCCTGGTTTGTAACGCCCATGCTGAAGGTTTTGAGCGCCTCCAGCGAGGGGGTCGTCGCCTCAATGGGAACGTCGAACTTCTGCACGGAGGCCAGCGACTCACCTAGCTTGGTGCGCAGGCTGGAGGTGACGTTGCCCAAGGCCTTTACTACATCTTCCTTACTGGACGCAGCGGACCGTTCTTGGGCCAGAGAATCGCCGCTACCGCAGTTCACCGCCTCCAGCCCCACCATGTACTCGTTGCCCAAGCGGGATATTGAACCTGCCAGGAACGCCTTACTCCCTGTCCGCAGGCAGATTTCTTGTGCTACGTCCCGCGTCACACGCTCATTAGGCAGCCGCCCCATTAACCGCAATGTCTCACCCACCTTGCGGTCGGAGAGGACGTTAAGGAACGGAGACTGTCCCAAATCCACGGCCAGCGCCTGTTTCAGGGCGTCATCAAAAACCGCATCGCCAGTGGTGTTGGCGAAGTCGGCGAGCACGATAGTGTCTTTTTCTGTCAGCGGCGTTGATGGACGCGAGCGGAAGTAGTAGAGGCCGCCTGCAATCAGGGCGACAACTGCGATGATGGCGGTGGGAATGAGAACCTTCCAAAGACGGCTCGGCGGTTGGCCGGCAACGGCTGTTTGTCCATAAGAAGACGCCGCCTTCTGTTTGCCGCTCGAAGCCGGACGACTGGCAGATGCTGTCCTGCTTCCTTCTTCCGCGTATTCCTCCTCTGCGGCAGCAGGTACCGCGGTTCGGCTCGACTCCGTCTCGCGCTTGAGACGCTTCAGATCGGCTCGCATTTCCGACGCGACCTGATAGCGCAAGTCGCGGTCTTTCTCCAATGCCTTGCTGATGATGTCTTCCAGTTTCGGCGGCAGTTCAGGATTGAGCCGCCCTGCGGCCATTGGGGCCTTGTGCAGAATCGAATCGAACAAGTCGGTCGTCGTGGCTCCCCGAAAGGGTAGCTTGCCAGTAGCCATCTCGTACAACACAGCACCAAACGAGAACAGATCGGTGCGCGCATCCAGGTCCTTGCCCCGCGCCTGCTCGGGCGACATGTACGCGGCGGTGCCGACCGCCGTTCCCGGGCTGGTGAGATGCTGTTCGATCGCCCCTGTCTGCGTAGCTTCGACCGAGTGCATGGCCCCCGGCCGCGCCACCTTGGCGAGTCCGAAGTCGAGAATCTTGGCATGACCGCGGTCGGTCACGAAGATGTTTGCGGGCTTGATGTCGCGGTGAACGATACCCTTCGCATGTGCTGCGTCGAGCGCGTCGGAAATCTCAATGGCCAACGAGAGCAGTGTCTCCAATTCCAACGGCTGGCCGCCGATCATGTGCTTCAGAGTTTGGCCGTCCAGGTATTCCATGGCGATGAATGCCTGGCCATCTTGTTCACCAATGTCGTGAATGGTGCAGATGTTGGCATGATTCAAAGCAGAGGCGGCACGGGCTTCTCGGCGGAAACGCTCCAGGGCCTGTGGGTCCTTCGCTACGTCCTCGGGCAGGAATTTCAGTGCTACAAAGCGACCCAGGCGGGTGTCCTCGGCCTTGTAGACGACACCCATGCCGCCGCCGCCGAGCTTCTCGATGATGCGGTAATGCGAGATGGTCTGCCCGATCATTGGGTTGCCATGTTAGGGATGCTGTAGGGCGAAGTCAATGGGAAGCTGGGTCATGCGGCAGGGAGGGTCACAGCCGTGCTCATTTCAGCTTCGCATACTCCGCCTTGGCTTCTTTCAGGATGGGGATGTCAGGGTCGGCGTCCTTCCAGAGGGCGGAGAAGTCCTGGTACGCGGCGCGGCTCTTGACGGTGTCGCCGGAGAGTGTAGGCATCTGGAGGACAAACGCATTCAGGAAAACTAGACGCCTGATTCGTTCAGGGACAGTTTCCGCAACCTTCGAGATGATGGTGCCACCGAAGCTGTGACCCAGCAGAACAATGTCACTGAGAGAATTGTCCACTATGTAGTCCACGATAGACTTGTGTATTGCGCATGGTTCACATTTTTCTGGACTCTTTTCCCATGGCCCGCGATCGTGGGAGCAGATGCCTTGTGTCCTTCGCGTTCCAGGCGCTGGATGGTCGGTTGCCAGGCTGTCCCATCATGCCAGGAACCATGCACCAGGACGAAAGTCGCCATCGCCGGATTCCCCTAATCCCATTTGGGATTTCACAAAAGACTGCCTTGCGATGATGTTAGGATCTGGAAGTCTCTAACGCAGCTTCCATCTCTGCCAGCAGTTCATCGCTCGAGACTACACGTCCGAACAACAGGTCAATGTTCTTCAAAGTTGCCCGGTGCATGGCTTCGTCGAAGGTCGCGTTCAGGTCGCTGGGGAAGACTACCTTATAGTCGCGCATGAAAGCCGAGCGAGCCGTGGATTCGCAGCAAGCATTGGTGGCCGTCCCCGTGATGATCACGGTGTCCACTTGGTGATAGCGCAGGATGGCATCCAGATCGGTTTCGAAGAAGGCGTCGAACTTATGCTTCACAATCCTATATTCGAGTTTTCCTTCCCGCGGTTGCAACATGTGCGGGTACATCTCATAGCTGGGCTCTCCTTGCCACAGAATGTGGTCTTCCGCGATCGCTGGGAATTTGCGCAGCATCAGTCCTCCGTAGGGAGGGCGGTGATCTGATTGGGTCCAGACGATCGGGATTCCGGAGGCGCGAGCAAACTGGATCAAATGCTGCAGGCGGGGAATCATGGTGCGGGCTCTGGGCGTCTCGAAGACTGCACCCTCAGCCACGAAAGCATTCTGCATGTCGATGACAATCAGGGCGCAGCTTCGGGGCTCGATTGTGAAGAAGCTTTTCCCTGAAGCGCTGGGGTTGGACGACATCGGTCTCTCCTTCCGAGTATCTTACGCACCGCTGCCGAACATACGACATCGCTCTTTGGCGAAGATTAGCTTGTTCTCATCTTGCGAGGCGTTCGATGGCTGATTCCAACTCCTGCCTGCCCAGTCCCTGACGCTCGGCTATGGCCTCGAGCTCATCCGGAGATTTCTTCTCCAGAGCATCTACTGCGAGTTCCGCAAGACTCGGCTCTGCCGATTTCATATATTGCAGGCGAACGATGTCGGGACGGGCGTAATGGCCCACCGTATCAATGATGGCCTTCCAGACTTTGATCATGTCAGCCTGGCATTCGGCGTAGAGGATCGTGTCGCCCGATGTCGGAGGAACAAGGGGAATGCCCAGCGGCGCAACGATCTGACTGCCGCCATGCGCGTAATCCAGGTTCACTGTTTCGCGCAGCGGAAAGTCTGGCGGGAGATCGCCCCAGGTCATGTAGCCGCATGCTGAGAGGACAAAAGCCCCGGCTTCCATGGCGTGGGCCCGCGTCAACGTGTGCCCCCAGAAAAAACGGCCCTCCATGTCGGGCTCTTCCAGCTTGGGACCGGTATGAAGAGAGAACGCCCCGGGGAAGACTGAGATGTGAAAGTCCTCTCCTTGCTCGATCATGCGCGCGCGAATCAGAGGCATAAGATGCTCGCCGCAAATGAGGCCCCCAATGCGGCCGATATCAGTTTCGTAAGTGACCAGGTCGGTGCCATCGCCCGGACCCCAAATTGCCCGCTCAACGAAGGTGGGCACGGTCTTGCGATGGCGCCCCAGGATCTTGCCTGTCCGCTCGATGAACAGCAGAGTGTTGTAAATAGTGTGAATGCCACGCCGTGAATCCATTTCGTTGCAGCCGATGACCACGTGGGCATTGGCCTTGGCTGCCGCTTGGCACAGGCGTTCGGTGTCTTCACTGGGAATCAGGAGAGCCTGATCGTAGAACTGAACGCGAACAGGTATCCAGTTCTGGAGTTTCGACTCCCAACCTTCACCCCAATAGGGATAGCCTGCCAGCCAGGTCTCAGTAAAGGCGATGAGTTCGGCGCCGTGGCTTGCAGCTTCGTGAATCTTCTGACAGGCACGGTCCACGCTTTTCTCTCTATCCAGGTAAACCGGCGGCGTCTGCACCACCGCCACTTTGACACTGCTGCGCCCGCCGAGAACTTTGTTTGCCGGCTTCATTTTCCTCACCTGTGCTTCAATGGAGTCGTCCCAACTTCTGACGCGCTTGCTTTAGTCGGCCGCAACCTCCCGGCGCGCGTTCTGAGCCCTCGTCTCGCTAGGACGCCGGTAGATGCCCTTTGCCAGCATCATCTCCACAACCTGATGGCGAATTTTATCGTGGTCGGCGTGACGGCCGGGATGCTTCTCCAAACCAAGATTCTTGGGATAGAGCGCCTGTTCGTAGATGCAACGGAACTGTTCTGTGCGCAAATCCCTGAGCCAGTTGCCCCACAGGGAGCGAGTGCGATACTGGCGCAAAGCCTCTATGTCAAGGATGGCCCCGGCGTAGGAAGGCCCAGCTCCATACCCATGCTCGGAAAGAATTCTGCCCTGATAATCCACGATCATGGACTTTCCGCCGAAAGTATCGAGCGCATCGCCCGATTCCTGGGTGAGGAAATAGTTGGCGGGGTTGGGCGCAACCACGTAGCAGGTGTTGTCCAAAGCTCGCGCCCGGTTCTGAATCTCCCAAAGACCATTCGCCACATACGGCTCTGGATAGGCAGGGCGATAGAGGACTTCCGCGCCATTCATGGCCAGGCCACGGGCAGTTTCAGGGAAAGACCCTTCCATGCAGATTACACAGCCCAGACGTCCGATCGCGGTGTCAGCCACCGGAAAGAATGCACCCAGGCCATCGCCGTAGAGCTCGACCCACTTGTCCCATACGTCATGCGGCACGGTGGAGTGCTCGCGGGCAAAAACCTGGAGCTTGTAGTGTTTGAGAATTACTTCACCGCTGGGGGCGATGATGAAGGCGCCGTTGAAGAATTTTTTAGGGAACTCGGGATGCTTTATCTTGGCTTGCGCGATGATGTAGGCGTTGTGCTGCTTGGCTTTGCGACCCAGGGCTTCGGTCTCTTCTCCAGGGATGTCCAATGCCATTTCAGCCACGTATTTCTCGTGATCCCAGTCGAACACCTCGTCGGTGAAACCCTGCAGACAACCCTCTGGCACGCAGATCAGCCGCACCGGCAGATCAATGGCGCTGAGCCAGACGGCAGCGTCGATCAGTTCCGAAATGTGTCCGATGTTGACGGCAACTTCCGAGCGCTTCCTGCAACCACGCATGGTGGGTTGCAGAGCAAGAGCCATATATTGCTCAATCATGGTGCCCCCTCTGGATCATAGATTTTCGGTCGGGACCGAGCGTCCCATGCCGTCACAGTTTTTAGCTTCGCTCCGTCGTGCACGATAGACGACCATTAAACACTGAAACTACTGTCAAGGAGCCGCGGTCGGCCCGATCCGACACGCGTTGTTGCGCCACTAACGGACTTCCGGCCGTCGTCATTCTGCAATATCAGGATGACGGGTGGCAATGCGGTAGCGGCCGGAATGAAAGACGAGGGGCTCACCCTCGTTGTATTTGTACTGCTCAACTTCACCCACGAGAATGACATGGTCACCGCCATCATACTGACGAACCTTGCGACAGACGAATTGGGCGATCGCGCCATGAAGAAGCGGTACCCCTCCGGCGCCCTCCTCAAATTCGACTCCCGCAAACTTGTCGGGCAAAGGAGTGGAGAATTGCCGTGAAAGATGGTGCTGGCGGGACTCCAGAACGTTCACTGCAAAATGAGTCGCGTTGGTGAAGTCAAGGAAGCTGGGGGTTTGCCGCGAGAGACTCCAGAGGATCAGAGGCGGATCCAGCGAGACGGATGAAAAGGAGTTGACGGTCACACCCACCTTGCGCCCGTCTGAGGCGCGTGCTGTCACTACCGTCACGCCCGTGGCGAACTGACCAAGCGCCCGCCGGTAGTCACGCCGGTCGAAGCGCTCGGCTACTGCCTTAGCTTCCTTTCGCACGAACGCTTCCGCCTCGACTGCATCCATGAACCAGGGGAATAAGGTGCGCGGGTCGTCAAAGCCGTTGACAAAGGCGCTGGCGACAGCACTGATCTTCCCGGCACAGTCGAGGAGCTTGAGAACATGAGAGGGGGGCTTGAGCAGCAAGTTCGTCCACTCCACCACCCATTTCGCGTAGCCCGTCCAGTAGCGGTCGAAGGTATGCTGCATCCATTCGGTGTCGGCTGGTCCATTGCCTCGTTCCACGATACTTTCCAGGTAAATGTCAGCACAGCGGGCCGCGTTGTTCGATCCTTGGCCGGTGAGGGGATCGTTAAGCACAATCGCATCGGCCATCCCGAGAACTTTGCGGCCCGAAGGAAGCGTGCCAAGGGGATTGCGGACGGTTGGGGCAAAACGTCCCGCCAGTATGCCGTTGTCGTCGGTGAGTTCGATATCGCGGCAACGCTCCGCCTCCCAGGGCAGAAAGGTCTCGAGGATCTGCTTGCTGCGGGCGAGATGCTCGGAGGGTGTCTTCACATCCGACCAGCAGTCCATCGGTCCGCCCGGAACTCCTTCAAACACCATAATCTCGCACGCACCGCTGGTGGTCAGCGCGGGAAAGACGAAGTACTCGCCGACATTCGGAATCAGGTTGAAGCAGACCGCCGCATACGGCTCTCGCGGGCGCATATTTCGGACATAGGTCAGCGCCAGGCTGCGTTGCGGTTCGGAGAACGGCGAACGGTGGGCATCACGCTGGAGCAGTTGAGTGATAGTGCCTTTACCGCTGGCGACGATCACCAGATCGTGGCTGCGGGCACAGCGCTCAAGATCGTCGATGTCGGCCGCCTCGATCTGCAGTTTTCCGCCGCGCTTCTGAAAGTCAGCCATCCAGCGGGGTATCTTGAGCCTCTGGTCCACTGATTGGGCGAAATTGTCCAGGCGTGCAGCCCAGTCCATGATCTTGCCGCCGACAGAATCAGGCACCGCGAAGCTAATGCCTTCGACCTTGGGACATTCCTCCTCCCAGTAGTTCAAACCGAGATCTCGTTCCGTCTCCAGAGCCGAATCGAACATGCACTGGCTCGACATCACATGGCCGTGCTGGATGTCGTTCGCCGAGCGATCGGAATATAGAATCACTTCGTAGCCAGCATCCAGCAGGCCGAGCCCGAGTTGCAGGCCAGACTGGCCGGCGCCGACGATGGCGATGCGCTTCATGAGGGTCGGCCCAATCGTTACATTCTCATTCCATGAGCTTGGGAATCGCGGGTGCGGCCATTTCCGGTCCCATGGCCGAGTAACCGCCGTCTACGGCTAGGTCAGTGCCAGTAATAAAAGAGGCGTGGCTGGAGCACAGAAACAGTACGCCCTCGGCCACTTCTTCCGGCTCGCCGATGCGTCCCAGCAGATGGAAAGGGCCGCCGATGCGGTTGGTCTTCTTCTTGTCGCCGTGCGTCAGTTCGTCCATTACCCGGGACCAGGTCCAGCCTGGGGAAACGGAATTAACCCTTATCTTGTCTGTCGCCAGATCCATGGCTTCGTTGCGCGTGAGCTGCAGTGCTGCCGCTTTGGTTACGGGATAGAGCCAGCGCCCGGTCTGCGCCACCTTGGCGCTGATGCTGCCGAAGTTGACCACGGCGCCGCCACCCCGCTTCACCATGTGCGGTTTCACTGCCTTCAGCATCATGACGCCACCCACGACATTGATGTTGTAGCTGTCCAGCCAGTCTTTGCGCGTCGAATTGAGAGCGTCGTCCACATAAACGCAGGCCAGGTTAATCAGGAAATCGATGCCACCGAACTTTGCCACGGTTTGGTCCACGCAGCCGGTGATCTGGGCATCGTCTGCCAGGTCGGTTTTCACGAACTGCACATCCTTACCGAGCGCGCTGGCAACTGCCTGTCCATCTTTGTCGTTGATGTCGGCAATTACTACTTTTGTACCCTCGCGATGAAAAGCGCGGACCACCGCGGCACCGATCATGGTCGCGCCTCCGGTCACGATGGCAACCTTCCCTTTCAGTCCTTCCATGCTTGTCTCCCGGTGAAGAAGCTGGTTTTAGCAGAGGAAAGCTACCACGGGGCTGAGCGGGTCGCAAGGGCCACGGTTCCGTTTGCAAGTTGCCGTTTCGCGAAGTGAGGCCGTCCGCACGAGTGCCATTTTGTTTGGGAGACTTGACGGCATCATTTATAGTTGGGCACTTGGTACGAGGGATTCGGCGCAGGTTGCCAGGTCCTGGAAGCGAACTCCATGAGCAAAATTGCCATCGTAGGTGGCGGTCAGTCGGGGTTGCAGCTGGCATTGGGACTGCTGCAGAACAACTACGAAGTCACGGTCGTTTCCAACCGGACACCGGACCAGATCTTGAGCGGCGGAGTCACTTCCAGCCAGTTCATGTTTCACGACTCTCTGCAGAATGAACGAAACTTGGGAATAAGCTTCTGGGAAAAGCAATGCCCGATCACCGAAGGCATCGCCTTCACCATTCCAGGGCCAGACAAGACCAAGGCCCTTTTCTGGGAGGCCAAGCTCGAAAGGTACGGCCAATCTGTTGACCAGAGGGTGAAGTTCGCAGGCTGGATGAAGGAGTTCGCCAAGCGGGGCGGCAATCTGGTAATCAAAGACGCCGGTCCGCAGGACGTCGACGAATACAGCAAGACCCACGATCTGGTGCTGGTAGCCGCCGGGAAGGGAGAAATCAATCGGATGTTCGAGCGGGATGCGGAAAAGTCTCCCTTCGACCAGCCGATGCGGGCACTGGCGCTGACCTATGTAAAGAACATGGTTCCACGCAAACCTTTTACCGCAGTGTCATTCAACCTGGTGCCAGGAGTGGGTGAATACTTCGTCTTCCCAGCGCTGACCACCACCGGGCCCTGCGAGATCATGGTGTTTGAAGGCGTTCCCGGCGGCCCGATGGACTGCTGGAATGATGTGAAGACTCCGGAAGAACATTTGGCCAAGAGCAAATGGGTTCTGGACACCTTCATGCCGCTCGAAGGGGAACGCTGTCGAGACGTCGAATTGACCGACAACAATGGAATCCTGCTGGGCAGATTCCCGCCGACGGTCCGCAAGCCGATCTGCAAGCTGTCCGCGGGCGGTCTGGCACTCGGCATGGCGGACGTGGTTGCCACCAACGATCCCATTACAGGGCAAGGTTCGAACACGGCCAGCAAGGCGGCCAGCATCTACTTGAAACGGATTCTGGAGCGCGGCAACAAGCCGTTCGATGCCCATTGGATGCAGCAGACCTTCGACATCTTCTGGGACTACGCGCAATGGGTGGTGAGGTGGACGAACTCGCTGCTGGTCCCGCCGGAGCCGCAGATCCTGCAACTGATGGGCGCTGCGAGCCAGATTCCGCCCTTGGCTAGCAAGATCGCAAACGGGTTCAACAATCCGCCTGACTACTCTCCGTGGTGGTTCGACCCAGGGGAAGCCGACAAGATGATCAAGCAGATGGCGGGAGTTGCGGCCTGAGAGAGATCTGGCTAGTCCCGGCCGCCACGGAGTCAGGGAAAATCGATGTTGAGCGGCAGCTTGAGTCCCTCGCGCTGAATCGCACTGGGAGCGATGATGGCACGCGTAAGAATAGTTAAGCCGGAGAAGGTTGACGATCCCGTAGTCCGTGAGATCTTCGACTGGGTCACACAGATGGAAGGTTCAGTGCCCAACCATTTCTATGTGGAGATGAACTTTCCCGAGTTCTTCAAGGCGAAACTGGGTGCTACCAAGGTCCTCTGGCAAATGGGCGAACTCAGCATGGATGAGATCCAGCATGTGGGAATCGCCGTGTCCAAAGCCAACGGCTGTCCGTATTGCACGGCCGCCTTCTGCACAATTCTGAACCACGGCTTAAAGACCGACGAGGGTAAGGTCAGGCAGTTTGTGGCGGAAGGAGCGAAAGCGGTTCCGGATGAACGGCTCCGGACGCTTGTTGAATTTGCACTGAAAGTCAACAAGGATGCCGCCGCCGTCACGGATCAGGAGATTGCGCAGTTGCGGAAGGCAGGGTTGACCGACAAGGGCATCGTGCAGCTCTGCCACCTGGTTAGCGATTTCGCTTCGTACAACAGGCTCAACCTGGCTCTTCAAACCGACTACGACTATCGGGACATGTGGCGGCAGCTTGCTTTTGGAGACAGAACTCTGCCGTTGAGTCAGTAGTTGGAGTGGCTACCGGTGCTTTCTGCTCTAGGCAGCTTCTTCCGGATGCCCCCATAAATGACCTTGACAACCGGTTGACCCCGGTTGTTGAATTGGCCGCTGTTTCGAAGTTTTTCAGGCCCGGTGCATCAAGCGTGTAGGACAGCAGCCTTTCACGAAGTCACTCAGTGCCGGGCAACCATAACCTGGGAGCAGCCACGGGATGCGAATGCCGGAGAAGCTGCAGCAGTAGAACGATCAGTCATTCAGGCTGGCAACATTTCAACCGCGAGGGGGGTCACAATGAAGCGGACTTCGTCTTGGTTAATTGGGATCGTTGTATTGCTGTTGTTGTCGGGCAATGTTCTGGCCCAGGAACTGGCCACCTTGAAGGTGACAGTGAATGACCAGACCGGGGCCGTAATTCTGGGGGCAACCATCACTCTCAAGAATACGGCAACCGGCGCCAAGCGAACCGATGTCACCGAATCGCACGGCCTGGCGGTGATCCCCGGCCTTCCGCCTGGAGGTTACGAACTGACGGCTGACGCAAAGGGATTCACTGCGCGGAAACTCCCCGTCTCCCTCTCGGTCGGCCAGATCGCCTCCCTGGTGGTTACCTTGGGCGTTACGGTCCTTCAAGAGGTGCAGGTGCAAGACGTCGCCCAGGGCATTGACACCGAGAAGTCCGATGTCAGCCAGGTGATCGACACTCCCAAGATCAACGACCTGCCTATTTCCGGGCGCGACTTCATTGATTTCGTCTTGCTCACTCCTTCCGTGAACATAGGCAGAAGCACCGCCGTTGGCGCGCAGTCTCCCTTTACGGAGACGGTTCTGAAACTCAGTTTCGGTGGCGTCCGCGAGAGCCACACTTCCTTCTTCGCTTTGGACGGTATCGATTACACCACCAGCATCTCCGGCGTGCAGCGCATCAGCCCCTCGCAGGACTGGGTGCAGGAGTTCCGCGTAGTGGACAGTCCCTACGCGGCAGACACGGGACGCAACCTCGGTTCCGTGGTTAACACCATCACCAAGTCGGGGACCAATGATGTGCACGGCTCGGTCTACGAATTTTTCCGCAACAACAACCTGGACGCCAAGAACCTGCTCTCCGCCCCGGGGTTCAATACCCTGCGCTTCAACCAGTTCGGAGCCACGCTGGGCGGTCCCATCCGGAAGGGAAAAAACTTCTATTTTCTCGGATACGAAGGGCAGAGGCGAGCGGAGTCGCCACTGTATTCATCTTTCATCCTGCACTGCATTAACACGGAAGGCTGCCTGGGGCCTCGGGGTGACGGCACACTTACGCCCAGCATTAATGAGGTCAAGCAGACGCTTGGCCTTCAGCCAGAAAACCTGGGATCGATCCTGCAAATTGATGATTACGACAAGACCATCGTCAAGAGCACTAATATCCTGGGCGAAAAAACTTCTCTAAACATCATTTATTTGTTCAACGATTCACGCAAGCAGAATGCGCGCGGAGCCGCGCCGGGCGAAGGACTGCCATCTTCTTATCGCGACAATCCCGTGCGGGACCAGACGATCTATGGCAACCTGATTCACGTTTTCACCCACAATTTGACCTCGGAAACGCTGCTTCAGTATGGCAGACGAAACTTCAACCTGAATCCCAAAGGGCTGGGGTTCGAACCGGCGCTCGGGATTCCTGACTTAATGTCTTCCGGCGGCTTTGTGGGCAGTGTTCACTTCTACAAGGAACAGCACTTCCAGGCGGCGGATAACCTGACCTACATCCGCGGCAACCATACCTTCAAGTTTGGCGGTGAGGTCCAGCCGGTCTGGACGGACACACAGGTGACATTGTTCAGCCCGGGCTTCGGCGTGTTTGCCCCGCAAAGTTTCTTCGGCGTTTTCCCATTCGATCCTACCGCGCCTCTCGGCATCCCCGGCACGGGTCCCGGCACGCCGGTGGCCTTTCTATTTCTGGAGCCACGGTCATTGTTCGGCCAGCAGATTCCGCCGCGCGATCCCAATTTCCAGAACGGCCTTTACGCTGGGCCGAGTGAGCAAATATTCAACGACGCAACTTCCGTTTCGTACCGGCACATACTATGGTCGACTTACGTTCAGGATCAGTGGAAGGCCAGATCGAACCTCACTTTCACCGTCGGCGTTCACTATGATGTGGACCAGTTCCCATCGGGATCGGAACTCAAGCAGCAAGGCGGATTCCATCCGACTCAATATGCCAATATCCAGCCGCGCGCCAGTTTTGCTTACGCGTTCAACGGCGGCAAGGGTGTTCTGCGTGGTGGCGCCGGCGTGTTTGTCGCGCCGTTCGTATACAGCGATATTCTAGTGAGTTGGGTAGGCGCTTCAGAATTCAGCTATATGACTCAGCCGTTTCTGCCGGAGTTCGCGAATCCGAGTCAGAATTTGATCGGGTTCGGGCCATCGGGCGCCGTGGGAGAAGCTCCGATCCCGCCGCTATTGAGGGCAGATTTCATCAATTTCGCTACAACTGGGACATATCCTTCTCCGAATTTCCTGGCGCAAGTTCCGCTGGGCTATGCCAAAAAGAATTTCCCCTTCCCCTTTTCAGAGCAGGCTAGCCTTGAGGTGGAACACCAAGTCGGGAACGACTGGTATCTTTCTGTGGGATATCAATGGATGCACGCCTCGCGCTTGCCGGTGTATTCCAGCATTAATGGTGATCCGCAGTCCGGGTGCGACCCACTCATCACCAGTGGTTGCAAAGAGCACTTTGCTCCTTTCAATGAGCCGTTCGGCTTTGTGTTGTACGTGAAGCCCATAGGTTTTTCGCTCTACAACGCCGGAACTGCCAGCTTACGCAAAACTTTTTCGCACCACTTCAACCTCCTGGCGAACTATACATACTCCAAGTCCATCGATATCTCGACAACGATCAACCTCCCCAATACCCCGGAGAACTACCTCCATCCCGAATTTGACCGCGCTCTTGGCGACAACGATGTCCGCCACCGCTTCACTCTGGCTTTTCTGACTGAATCGCCCAAGGAATGGCCGATTGTTGTGCGCGACTTCAAGTTCTCACTGCTCAGCAGTCTGCAAAGTGCGCGCTATTTCTCCATGAATGCCGGATTCGATACCAACGGCGATTCGTTCCCGTTCAACGACCGCGTAGGAGTCAGTGCGCGCAATAGCTACAAGGGCGATCCGTTCTACGACGTCGATCTGCGCCTGCAGCGAGTAATTCCTTTTACCGAGCGCATTAAGGGAGAAGCGAGCATAGAGGTGTTCAACCTATTCAATCGGCCTAACGTGGAAGACGTGGACCACGTGTACGGTCTGCCCGATTTCGTAGGGCCGGTACCAAAGGAGTTCGGAGACCATATTGCGCCTCCCCCTCCGGGCAATACCGGTTTCGGCTCGCCGAAATTCGTGTCGCCGGCGCGTCAGCTTCAGCTTTCGTTTCGGATCAACTTTTAGTCGTTTGCGAGCGAGGAGCTCAGAGCCTTTTTGGACCACCGCCTTGCAGCGCTGCCGGTCGGCCAGCGCTATCCAGCGAGGGAGAGAATCTTGGTGAAACCATATACCGCTGTCGGACTTATTCCTGCAGTTCGGGGGATTCGCCGCCGCAAAGACATCAAGATCAATCTCGAGCATCTACAGCATCTTGTAAAAGCCGCCAGCTGGCTTTCGGCGCTTGATATTCCGGTGCGGCTGATTGCTTTTCCCGAAGGCGCCCTGCAGGCTTTCAACGACGAGGTGCTTGATCTGGACCACGTGAAGTTCGCGCGCGAGTGCGCCATTGACATTCCTGGCGAGGAAACGGAAGAACTGGGGAAGATTGCGCGCGAGTACGACGCGTTCATCATGGCGCAGGCCAAGGCGCGTCACTCCGACCTGAAGGATCGCTTCTTCAACGTCGGCTTCATTATCAACCCTAAAGGAAAAGTGATTCTCACACACTACAAGGTTTCACCGCTATTCCCGGTGGAACATTCGGTGTGCCCGCATGACGTATACGACTGGTGGATCGAAAAGTACGGGCGCAATCTGGGCGCGTTCTGGCCGGTGGCGGATACAGCGATCGGCCGCTTGGGTATCATGATGGCCAACGAGGGTTCGTATCCGGAGAATGCGCGTGCTTTAGCGCTGAACGGGGCGGAGGTCGTGTATCGCGCTTCCTACCCGCACCCTGCTACGGGAAACGAAATCTTTGAAATCCAGAGCCGGGCACGCGCATTGGACAACAACATGTATATCGTTGCCCCCAACCTGGGGACTTATTACTTGTTCCCGGAGGAAACCACCCCGATCGACACTTTCGGCGGACGGTCCTTCATCATTAACTACAAAGGCCAGATTGTGGGACGCCAGGACTACGGCGGGGGCTCAACCTATGTGGCAGGAGTGATCGATATTGAGGCCCTGCGTGACCACCGGGCGCGGGCGCAGTGGGACAACTGGCTGAAAGACCTGCGCACCGAGCTTTACCAGATACTTTACGAGAAGCCGATCTATCCCAAGAACCTCTATCTGAAACGGGAACCGATGAAGCACAGGGAATACCGTGAGAAAGTGATCAAGCGCCAGATCCGGCTTATGCACGATCGCGGCATCTGGAAGAAGCCAGAACGCTAGTCTAGCCACGCGGGTGTCAATGTCCTTGACGCGCTCACGGATGATAGAGGGAAATCTAAGGTGATCGCTAGTGAGTTCTTCAGTTCGCGTAGTAGTGAATATTGTTACGAACCAGAGCGAATATGCATGTAAAGAACTTGAAGTGAGACAGCCTGCCTGCGTCGGTTTGCCACTCCTGTTCGCCGCAGAGTCCATATTCGGAGAGGTTAAGTTATGGCCCATAATGATACATTGGCTCCCCGGGCTGAGGCTCCAGTAGGAGTTTGTAGAGCGGGTCGCTCGTCCCCATCAGAATCCCGCCGGTGACGGTCTTCGTTTGGCAGGTTCGCGCGTAACTTCGCTACGAACGCAATCAACCTCCGGAACATATCGTCGTTTAACAATCTCGTGGGGAACATGAGAATTGACGTGGACCGTTCTGGCCCACAAAGCGAGGACATGGCTGCATTAACAAAAAAGACGATCGTCTTGCCTCCGCCTGTGGGCGCACGAACCACCGTTACCGGGTCGTAATGGTTGTCCAGGTCCTGGTCGAGTTCGACGACCTTGTCGGTCTCATGCTGCTCCAGGAAGGGTCTGGCCTTGTTGTCGAACCACTCTTTCAGGCGCGCTACCGGATCTGTCATGGGTGAATGAGGTCGCGATGATAGACACAGGATACTCCATGTTTTGCCACGACCTATCGTTGTTGCAATGCTCGATTGACCTTAAGTTGTTTGAGCGTGGTATCAATTGTGTGCAGTCGGTCCGAATATCGTTATTGCATATCGCCCCGGGAATCGAATACACAGGTATCCTTGGGCAGAAACAGTAAGGACCAAGGAACTGTGGCGGAGAAATTAATGTGACATGCGCGTTACGTAAAGGTTGGCGATAGAGCGCGTCAATCCGTAAACATAGTACTTGCCATCAGGAGTAAGAAGGACGGTCTTGAATTCGCGAATCCCGGCCGGATCGGCAGGGCTCAATTCTTTCCACAGGCTCCGCTTGCCGGTGGAAGGGTCCAGTCGGTAAATCTTTACTGGTAGTTCTGTATTCTCGAGTACGAAAAGAGAGCGCCCGTCGCCGCTCCAGCGTAGTACCCGATCATTCTCATTGAGGCCAGCAATCGGGCGCGGGGCGCCACCGCCAAGTGGATAGAGCAATTTCTTGTTGTGCTCGTCGACGGAAATCAAATATTTTCCATCGGGAGAAACCAAAGTCCCGGTAACCCCTTCCGGGGTGATTGGATGTGGCATGCCACCGTTAATGTCCTGCAGGTAACTTCGCAGCGCGTGGCCGCGCTCACGTGCAATGAACAGAATCTTTGTTCCATCGGGTACCCAACTCGCTCCCAGGCCGAATTCTTCAATGCTACCGACTGGCAGTTTCTTCACTTCTCCGGCGCCTATCGGAAGCAAATTGATCTGCGCCGGATCCACGAGGATCGAAATAACCCACTTCTCATCAGGTGATAATGCCCATCCGCTGCCTTCGCCGAGGCGCACGGCGTTGGGGCTGTCAGTTTTTCTCAAATAGACGCTATAGTTCTTGCCGCTCTTCTCTCCGAAGTGGCTAAAAATAAGCGTCCTGCCGTCGGGCGAGAGATCGCGAATGGCGCCCCAGTCGAGCCAGGAGAGATCGTGCTCTTTATGGGTGCCGGGAGTAAAGCCAACGAACTCTGATGACTCATTTCCACTGGACAAAAGCACGTAGCCATCACGAGAAACATCACACAGCATCAAGTTAATGGGTGCAGTAGCAAGAACGCGGAGCTTGCCGGAGAGGGTAACAGCGTAAAGCGAGTTCGTCCCGCCCGACTGGTTGGCAGTGAACCAAACCTCGGTACCATCAGGAGCCCAGGCCAGTCCCTCCTCTCCCGCCCATTCGCTCGAGAGTATCGTCCGTTTTCCGGCAAGGTCGACAACCGAAACCCACCCCCGGTTGTCTCCAAGTACGGGATGTTCCAGAAATGCGACTCTGTCGCCCTTCGGCGAAACGCGCGGATCGCTGATCCAGCCATCGGGTTGTTAGAGCAGCTTGCCCGCGGGAAACTCAAGCCGATTCCTGCTTCCTTCCTGCCGAACCACTGCCAAGTCCGTGCCATTCGGGCGCCCAGTCGGCTTGCTGGACAGCGTCCATGATTTCGCGCGGAGTTCCGCCAAGGATGGGGAGCTCGGCGAGTGTACCCAAACCCACATGGTGACTTAAGTAGGTCCGTCGCACCAGGACTGCCATTTCTCCAGACGAAGAAATCGCCAGAATCTGGGCATTTTCCAGGCCCTGAGGCCGAGATTCCAAGGCTTCCAGCCGGGTAGTAAAGATGGCCATCGGCGCTCCGTTCCAGGATGCGCTGTAGAAAACGGTGTGCCGGTCCGGACCGAAGCGTGCCGACCACACCGTGCCATGCTGGAAGGTCAGCCTCTGGTAAGAAGGAACGGAATTTGGTCTAGGGCGCCAAAGCAAAATTGCAAGCGCGAGCGCCGCAACTACAGCAAGTAGTATCAGCCAGGATGAGTACTGCCTCGCGACAAGCGTCGGAGTGGCTGGTGCCTCGAACTGCAATCCCGACAATTCCTCCAGATCGAAGGCCAGATCGTCAACCGACTGATATCGCCGCTCGGGCTCCTTCTCCAGACAATGCCGAATAATTCTCTGAATCGCGACCGGCATTGTGGCTTGGTTTTCCGGCAGGGTCTCTGGCTCATCGCGCAAAATTGCGCTGATCGTATCGGCGGACGTGCTGCCGTGAAACGCGCGTTTGCCGGAAAACATCTCGAAGAGCATTGCGCCGAAGCTGAAGATGTCGCTGCGGTGGTCTATCTGTCCATTGCGAACCTGCTCCGGCGACATATAGCCCACTGTCCCCAGGAACGCGCCCGAGCTGGTTGCGAGAGTGACGGCATCGCTCCCAGGTCCGGATCCGGCAGCCACCGCTTCTTCGGGCTGGGTCAGCTTGGCCAGACCAAAATCCAGAATCTTTATGCGTCCATCTTGAGTAATGAAGATGTTCTCCGGCTTCAAATCGCGGTGAACGATGCCCTTAGCGTGCGCCGCGCTCAATCCGTGCGCGATCTCCACCGCGTACTCAGTCGCAAAACGGCGTGGCAGCAATCCCGCCAGCAACTTGTCGCGCAGGGTTTCGCCGTGGAGCAACTCAGAAACGATATAAGGACAGTCATCGTCCGTGCCTACATCGTAGATAGCGAGAATGTTGGGATGGTTGAGAGCGGCCGCAGAGCGAGCTTCTCTCTCGAACCTTTGTAATCTTTCCCGGTCGCGCGTAAACAGGGACGGGAGAATTTTGATGGCAACTTCGCGGTGTAAGCGGGAATCACGCGCGCGATAGACCTCTCCCATGCCGCCAGCACCAAGGGGAGCTGTGACTTCGTAGGGACCCAGCGTTTTTCCAACTGAGATGGGCATCGGCCGAGATTATAACCGTTTGGGGAATACAATCCTGATTGGAACCGAACTTAAAAATCGCGAGTGGGGCCACAGCGACACCGACTCTGTTCAAACCGCTCAAAACCGGATTTACTTCATGAGACTCGTGGCCCCCCTGCCGCTTAAGCGGCATGAAGCGAGATTTGTCGCTGGGCGCAAGCGAGGCAGTCAAGGCGGAGAAAGCGAGTAGTGAAGCGGGGTGAAGCGGGCAATGAGAGCGCCGGGTTTTTATTTTGCGTCATCCCTTATTGTCAGATTCCTCCAAGGCCTCAATGCGTTCCTGGTAATCGGTAGTTTCTATCGCTTTCAAAAGCGCAGTACCCAGATATGCGATTACGCTCCCAATCCTGGGCTCTAATCGACCGGCGTGGATACCAGCCATGTCCGATGCCGGCCCTAGTTGAGCTGCTCTCTTGGGATCGGCGTCAAATGCGCAGAGACGCTCCGTCCACAGTCACCGCTTTGCAGGGCTTGCTGGCTTTGTTCGCGCTGGGCAATGTTTGCTCACACTCTCCTCCGATCACCTCGCTCGATCTTGCCAGCGTCGTCTTACCCCAGTCGACACTATTGGATCACGCTTGAGCCGCAAGACGAGTTTTCCACGAGTGCCTCCTCGGCTGGCCACAATTCGGGCGGGAAGCTGGTAAACCACGCCTTGCGGTACTGTTCGCCGTGGTGGCTCCACAGGCCTTCCTAGAGTTTGGCTCGAAGCCATGCAGATACATAGATGAAGAATCGCGGCTTAACAGAGTGCTGAAAAACTCATATGCATTCCACAGGCGAATGAGGTAAGAAGCAGGAATGCGAGGAGACGATCAACAGCAGGATGCGGTGTTTAGCTATGTGAGTTTGGAACAGCGAGTCCCCGGCGACCATCCGTTGCGGGCGATTCG
>WNFB01000501.1_pt1 | contig 31978 bp, 27 predicted proteins | sample 5400501 | NCBI WGS metagenome assembly WNFB01 (sample SAMN13153341, study PRJNA577476) | soil metagenome | isolation source: 200 cm saprolite under Douglas fir tree site 2 hole 1 | place: USA:California | collected 2015-04-18
CACCACGGCAGCAATTAATGCCGCCGAGAGCAGCGCCACGCTCATACCTTTGATCAACAATCGGTAGCGGCGCAAGGCAACACAGAGCAGAACACAGGAAACTGCCCCGGCCACAATCCCTGCGCGCGCAAAGCTGAAGAACAGAAGGAGAAGCGACAGTGCGAATGCAAGAATCCTGCGCCGGCGTATTGTCTTGTCTTCACTCACCAGGACTCCCCACACCATGAGCGGCGCGACCACTACGCCCATAACGGCGCCCAAAGAGTTGGGGTTCCCGAAAGGCCGAAGGCCCAGGACGAAATAGGCGATTGTAGCGCTGTAAACCAGGATCTCGCAGCCCAGCAGCAATCCGGAAAAGAATTTTGCTGCCCGGCCGACAATCGCCAGCCGGGCTCCCGCAGCCCCGTAGAGAAACAGGAGAAGCAGGCTCAGTGCCTTCAGGACCGCCAGGGACGGGTAAGGAGAAACCATGGCGGAAATCAGCGCCGCCAAAACACAAACGAAGGCCACCAAATGAAATGTCCCAAAATGCTGGTGGCGGCCCTTCGCATAAAGGATAAAACCCGCGACCGCACCGACAGCCAGAACAAACCATCGGCCGGAGGTCCAGACAGTCTCCAAGGGCACGTCCATACCAGCCCAGAGAAAAACCACAAGCAGAAGCGGGAGGAATCTCTGCCGGTAATCCCAAAGCGCTGCCAGCACGACCTGCAAGAAGATCAGTCCGCCGAGATAGGAGGCGCTGCTGAGGTAGTCGGGACGGAAGATGGCTATGTACACCGCGAAGAGGCAGCAGCCCAGCAGCGCCATGGGCAGGAGAAGGCGGGAGGAGCCATTATTCATGGCGTGAACCTCCGCACGACAAGACCGCCCCGGCGACACCCGCGGCCCATGCCTCAGGTGAGTATCGGAGTATACGTTCTCTGCTGCGCTGGCCCATCCGCAATCGCAGTTCCCCATCACGCGCCAGTTCTTCCATGGCGGACGCGAGTTGGCTGGTCTCACCCGCGTGAATCACGCGACCATTCCGATTGTCTTCCACCAGGTCCTCAGTGCATCCTGCCGCATCGCTGGAAATGACAGGTAAACCACAAGCCATGGCTTCATTCACGACCAGCCCCCAAGGATCCGTGTGGGTAGGAAAAACGAGAACCTCCGCCAGTGCGTAGTAGGCTGCTAGCTGTTCCTGTTGTGCAAAACCCGCAAATCCCACAAACCCCGGCGTAATGGCAGCAGCCTGCTGAGAAAGTCTGGACCGAGCCGCTCCATCGCCCACAAACACGAGGCCGATTTTCGTTCTGAGTTCAGGAGCCAGTGTGCCATAGGCCTGCAGAAGATCAAACACTCCTTTTTCCGCCACCAACCGCCCTACAAAAAGAAAGAAGCGGGAGGGCAGTTGCAGCGCTTGGCGGAGCATGGTGGCATCCTTGCGGGCCGCCTCCGCGCGGCGCGCAAACTGTTCTATGTCGACCGCGTTCGGAGCGGTGAAGATGATTTCCTCCGCAGTCCCGTAGTTCCTCAGGTATTCGAAAGCGGACTTTCCCGGCACGATGAACGCACTACAGCGGCGCATGAATTTTGTTTTCACGGATTCTATCAGGGCGAGGTTGCCACGCAGATCTTTGGCAGTACTTTCCACCCACAGAAGAAACGGCACATGATTCCGCCGGGCCCACGACATCGCCTGCCAGGATGCAATGTAGTTGTAACCTCCACAGAGGATGGCATCGGGGGCCGTCCGCCGCAACGCCGCCTTCAATCCCCAGTTGAGCAGGAAGTTGTATTTTCCCAACCTGCGCCTCCAGGATGGAAGGATCTGATAGGGAAAACGGATCTCATCCTTGTACACCCGCCACTGGCGCAGCGCGGGATCGCTTTCAGCCAGAAAGATGACGTGCAAATCGATCCCGTCCCGCTCCGCCAAGGCATTGAAAACCGGTATGCGGTAGGGCGCGATAATCTCAGTGAGGACGACGAGCCGCCGGCTCATGCCAGGCACTCCCGGTAGAGCCGGACCAGCCGGCCGGCCTGGTGCGCCAGGGTAAAGCCCTGCAGGATGGTATCGCGCGCAGCGCTGCCGATCTGCCTGCGAAGCTGGACGTTCTGTAGCAGTGTGGAAAGGGCATCGGTTAGCCCGTGCAGGTCGTCCGGATCGACCAGCCAACCGTTGCTGCCATGCTGGATTACTTCCTCGATGCCCTGCCCTCGACAAGCGATCACGGGTTTCCCTGCGGACATCGCCTCCAGGTATACGCAACCCAGGCCCTCGTACCGGCTGGGCAAAGCAAAAAGATTCGAGCGTCGCATGGCTTCGGCAACCTGGCTCCGACTCTGACGTCCAAGGAAGCGGGCCCTGTCGGCAATGCTAAGTTCACCGGCCAGCCCCTCCAGGCGCGAGCGTTCCGGGCCATCGCCAATAATTTCGCAGGAGAGATCTGGGCAACGGGAGGGCAGTGCAGCAAACGCACGCAGCAGTAGTTCGTGGCTTTTGGTCGGAATCAAGTTGCCAACGCTGAGGATGGCCTCAGGCGCACCGGGGTTTTTCGAGGGAGAAAAAATCTGCGGGTCCACGCCGTTGTAGACCACTGAAGTGTTCACCGGCGCAGCCCTCTCCATCACCTGTTCACGAACCTTTTCGCTGATGCAAATCACCCTCCTCGCCGAGCGATAGACCATTTCCGAGACGCGCCTGCACCACTTCCCGGTGTACCCACCGACCTGCTGGGTGGAAAACGCGTCCAGACCGTGGACAGTAACCACAAAGGGGATTCCCAATTCCCGGCTGAGCAGGGCCGCGGCATGTCCACAGGGCAAGGCGGAATGGGCGTGAATCACAGCGACAGGGTTGGCCTGATGCAAGCGACGGACTTCGGGGAGAACGCTGGCGAACAGGAACGCTCCAGACGTGGGCAGACCGAAGCCTCCCGGAAGCGTGAAGAAATGACTCCAGCGTGCCGGGACTGCGGTGTTGCCGGCTCGTGCGCGGTCGCGGTAAAAGGGCTGCACCGCGAGCACAGTATTCTCCACTCCCAGTTGCTCTACCCAAGGCAAAGGCTCGGCGACGAAGCAGCCTCGCGCATCATCTCCCAGCACGGGATAAAAGGGGGTCAGAGTGAGGACGTGCAGCCCCTCCCCTGGTTGGGTATGTGCTTCGGCTGACATGGGCAGGTTGGCGACCATCATGCCCCGCGACCCGTCACCTTCTGCGACGTCAGGCGGAGGAAAATTTCCTCCCACTGCCGCGTAATGTGGCTCCAGTCGAACTGTTCGCTGAGCTTTCGGCCGGCCTGTCCAAGCATCCCACGGAAATCCGGGCGACTGAGCAATTCTTCGAGGCGGACAAATAGTTCGTCATCCGAGGCGACCAGATAGCCGGTCTGGCCATCAACCACGGTTTCCGGTTGATAGTTCTTGCGCGCGATGACCGGCAGGCCGCAGGCAGCGGCTTCAAGAATTACTTTAGGCGATCCTTCCCAAGTCGACGGGAAGAGGAACACATCAGCCTGCTGATATTGCCGCCTCAAGTCCTCCACTACCAGCAATCCTGCTAACCGCACATTCGTGAGTTTTTCTCGCTGTACCCGGTCTTTCAACTCCGCCGCCATAAAACCGTCGCCGGCCAAAACAAAGTCTGCTTGCGGAAAGCGCGCCGCAGCATCCAGCAGCAGTTGCGGCTGCTTGAAGGGACGCAGCGACCCGACAAACAGAATCCGAGTCCGCGAATTCGCCGGACGATCCCAGACCGGGGTGAAGAATTTCGTATCCACCCCGGTAGGCACGACCTCGCTGGGCAGGCCGTATTCCGACTCCAAACTTTGCTTAGCCGCGTGTGAGTTGCTAAAGAGGTAATCGCAACGCAGCACGGTCTGTTCCCAGAGGCGCACGGCTTCCGGGGCGATCGTGGGCTGGTTGCGTAGATCGGACTGAGATTCCACTGTGCCGACGGTAATCCGATTATCCCTCCACTGCCGCCGCAGCCTCAGGTACCACTTACTGGCGGGAGAAGATTTCACATAGAACAGGATGTCGTGGCGACCCAGAACAAATTCTCTAATGATCCTGACTGTCTGCCTGCGCAGCGGCAACTGGATCAGCCGGGTATTGGGGCGCTCGGCTATGAGGGGATCGGGCTCGCCGAGACGGAATACGCTCACATGAAACCGCGCCGGATCCAGGCGTCGTATGATTTCCCGGGCATTGCCCATCTGCGCGTTGGGAAGGCCCTTGTCGGCAAAGCTGTCTACCAGGATGCGACAGAGATTCATGCGCCCGTTGCTGTAAGGTGGCGTTGCGCCACGCGAAATGCGGTCATGTTAATTGGAAACCCTGGTGGTTGAGTTGGCCCATTCTAGCCGAATATCGCGCATGCGCGCACTAAGGCGGCGGCCAGGATCGCGCGACTGTAGCGAATCGGCGAGGTGCTGGCGGCCTCGCTCGAGCAGCCGCCGGCGCGCCGGCTTTGCTGCATTAGAGGGCAGCGGACGAGACTCAGCGGGGTCCGCGTCAAGATCAAACAACTGTTCTTTCGAGGAACTGAAGTCCAGCACAAGCTTGTAACGCGCTTCACGGATGGCAAGAATACGCGCCCCAAGCCGGTGGTCAGCGCGGAACGGATTAGTACAGCCGGTAATGCATTCGATGACCGCTGGCTTTTCCCAACTTCCTCCTTTTTTCAGTTCCGACCAGTAACTTCGGCCACGAAAATCCGTGGGGGCCGGGACCCTCACCGCTTCCAGAAGCGTGGGAACGAGGTGTAGGAGGCTGAACGGTACCTTGGTGGGTTGCGTCCTGCTGAGCCCGGGCAAACGCAGCAACAGTGGCACACGGATCAACTCTTCCGTGACCTTCGAGGGAGGATGATAGCGGCCGCCATGGTCCAGAAATTCTTCACCGTGGTCGGCAGTGAGCGCAAGCGCGCAGTTTTCCCAACGGCCGAATTGGCGAAGCATACCAACCAACCGCGCCACCTGCGCATCCACCCAGCGGATGCCGGCGTCGTAGAGCGCGATGACCTCGTCGCAGTGCCGCTTGAGGCGTTTTGCCCCGAGGTCGCCGCGATTCCAGTAGGAGTTCAGGTAGCGCGCACGGGAAGCATCGAGCTTACCGTCACCCATCCATTCCAGTGCTTTCTTCGGCGGATAGTACGGCGAGTGCGGATCCATGAAATGCAACCACAGGAAAAAAGGTGCGCCGGCAACGCCCGCGAGCCAATCGCGAGCCTGCTCCACGATCACATCCGCACCGGGAAAGCGCCGAAGCATGTCGAGAGATTGCGCGGGCGAGGAGGCCAGTCGCTGGCAATATTGGAAGTAAACTTCATCGTAGAGAGAACCGACCAGCCCCAGATTATGGCAAGCTTTTGCCAGGCGGCGGTTCCAGCGGCTACGCCGGCTGGGGGTGTCTGCTCCATCAGAGTCGTCCGAAAGCGGACCGCGCTCTGCCTCGAGAAAATCGCGAAAGGTATCGAAACCCGCGTCATAGCCAAAGCGGCGCGAGAGATAGGGATTGCCAGCGAGGAAGGCGCCTGTAGCATAGCCCGACTGCTTCAGAACCGAAACCAGCGTTGGTTCATCCGGCGCCAAGCCAACCACGTCACGGCCCAGCGCGAGCGGATATCGGGAAGCCACGATCGCCGGAAAGGAATAATAGGTCGGAGCACCCGCCACAATCGCGTTGGAAAACACCAGGCTTTCCGCGGCGAGCGAATCCAGGAAAGGTGTGGTGGGGCGATTGTAGCCAAGGAAGCCGACGTGGTCGGCGCGCAGGCAATCCACGGTAATCAGCACCAGTGAATGCGGCGTACTCATCTACTTCGTTCCCCGGCCCGCGGAACGCGACTTCGTGGTGTCTCGCTGCTTCACCGTAACGGAAACCGGCCCATGTGTCGCCTCGAACCGGCCTCGGGTTACGATTTTGTATAGGTCTTGGTCATGGAGGTATAGCAAATCGGAGTGCTTGGCTTCAAGCGCAGAAAGGAAGCGATCCAGAGTGCGGAGCGTCGGTTCGCGAAAATTTCTTAACGAGGAGTGAAAATTTATGGAATGCACCGACAAGATGGCTGGCACACCGCGCGCAAAACAGTCGTCGGCAAGTTCCACGTATTTGTCGATGGGCAGCCCCCGCTGAGCGGGCTCGAAATCGATGGTACGGTGAAGATTCAGAATCTCACATTCATCGAAGTGCGGCGGCAAAGGCGCGCCACTGCCGTTTTGGGCAACGTGGATGCCCCATTTGGACCATGTTTCGTGCGTGTCCCGATTCGCGCGATAGCCCGGTGCGCAGGCTGATGCGGGAAACACGGAGAAAAACCTGGCGAAGCCCTCCGCCGCCCGACGAATCAACGTTTCTTGCACTTCTGCGGAAAGGAAACCGGCCTTGGGTTTTTCTGAATTACAGTACTCATAACCCACCCAAGGCATTCGCCAATAAATGTAGGGCGTTTCCGCTTTCCAGAGTGTCCGGAGCAATTCTCCCCGCTCGCCATTTTCCCCCAGGCTGTACTCCACCGCCGGGCTGCAGAAGTGGGTCAGGCCGTGAAGTGCAGGATAGAAGACTCCGTCGGCGGCCCCCTGCCGGTAAGCTTCAAAGAGCCCTGGCCGCTTCCACTTCCCAGGCACCCCTTGTGCCAGGGGCAGAAGATGAATTTGCCGGAAACCGCTTTCGGCAATCTTCGGGAAGTCCAGGTTGGCCATCACAAAATTCATCACCAGGCATGGTGAACGGCCGGTCGAATCGCGGTGACTTTTCAGCATGTCGTGAAGGGCAATGACGTCCTCGGCAGTTTCCAGGGTATAGAAGTCGTAGGGACGCTCGCCCAGGCGGATCCCGCTGGCACGAAGCAGTTCGTAGCCCTCGCGGTCCCGTACGCCAACACGTCCCCAATCGTCGCTCTGCAGAAGAACCAGGGGGCGGTCGAAAGAGAATTCCGGAGCGTGAGCGCCGGACTTGTTTTGACCCCAGAGCCGGTGCGCAAAATTCAACATGAGACTTCCGTCGTCTGCGGCCCGCGCAGAATCAGCATCTCACAACCACCTTCGGTCAACCGCTGGAACAACAGCGCGGCCCAAGTGATCAGACCCCCCAACCCAGGCAATCGTGCTGCCTTGGCAACGAAACGGGCACGACGGCTCGTGAAGGAGACGTCGGCGCACTTTTTTAGAAATCGTTCGCGATGCAGGTCAATGACGGTACACTCCGTCCCCAGCCCATGAAAGAGCGCCCTCAGTCGGCCGTTTGTGGTGTAGGTGAGCTGGTCCAGCAAGACTGGGTTGCGTCCGCGAAGTTTCAAGTACCAACGCCCGATCGGCTTAGGCAAGAGCGGAAACCAAAACAACTTGTAATGCGGCTCATAGAACCGAAGATAATTTGGGCAAGCAACATATAGCGCGCCCCCGTCCCTGAGCACTCGCACAGCCTCGCGGACTACGGCGACTGGATCCGAAACGTGCTCGACCACCTGATTCATGGTGACAAGATCGAAGCTGCGATCGGCAAAGGGCAGGCTCTCGCCAACAGCGACGGCAAACGCCAAGTCCTCCAGCCGGCGCTTTGCAATTTGAATTGACGTGAGACTTGCTCCCCGGCCGATTCGGTCCGGTTCGACGCCGAACGCAAGTAATCCCCGTCGCCGACACGCCACCACGAAGCTGCCCACACCAGATCCAATATCCAGCACACGGGCGCGGGAGGGCATCTGCCAGAAGCCTGCAAGTTGCTGCAGCACAGCTTGCCCGTCATCCCGTAGGATGTCATCGACAATGCGTTCCTGCCACTGCGATGTCTGAATACCCCTCCAGTTTTCCTCGCGGTATTGCAGCAATAGAGTACGCAGTTCAGAGTCGCTCAAAACCATAAATTTCTGAATAGGTATCGAACTCATTTTTGAGCCAGGACGCTGAAATTTGCGGTGAAACGATCGTCGGCACTCGATGTCAGGAATTGTAAGAGAGCGCCCAGGATATTAAGCAACGGAACGAGGCTAAAACATAGCAGCCTATCTAGCCCTGGAGGTTTGGCGAATGAGACTAGCCAAACATTTGCCGTGCGAATGAAGCCAATCAGGCTGTTTCCCTCAGCCGCCAAATTGATGTGGGAGAAGCTTGACAACAACTGTTTCAACCCACAAGGCAGAAAACGCCAGTATTCTTTTTCAGAATCACGAGGAAAGACCGCGGGAGCACTCAGCAATAGAAATCCCCCCGCTTTCAGCGCACGATGGATCTCGTTCAGGGCCAGTTGCGGATCAGGAACATACTCTAACACCTGTGTGCAGAAGATGAGATCGAATTGCTGGCTCGCGAATGGCAACTGCTCGGCCGTCCCCACTACATCGACTAGCGGACCCGGGCGCACATCGACAGCTACATACCTCGCACATCTGCTTCCCAGCAAAACCCGATAGGGCTGAATTCGGCCGCCGACATCGAGCACAGACAAATCTCCGGGCGGCATATTTGTCAGCCATTCGAGAAACAGTTCCCGCCGCTTCCGCAACACCAGCCAGTTCGGGTTGGTGAGAGACGGATAGAGCCGTTCCCTGCCCGCCCTCCGGACCTGCTCCAGCGTTTCCGTTTGTGACATGAAATTCAGAAATATCGTACCGGCTGGGAGCGCCCGTCAAATGTAACCCAGGTCCCTCAATCTTTCTTCGAGGATGCGCTGCTCAGCCTGGTCCATTTGAGCAGCATCGTCGCGAAGCAGCTCCTGTAATACGAGAACGAGGATCTGCTCCAGGCTTCCGAAACGCGCTCCATAGCGCTGCTCCGCCGCCAGGCAAAGCTCGGAGGGCAGCCGGACCTCGCGCATGCTATCCGACATCAGGCATTCACCTCGGCTCGCTGAAATACGCCGCGCATCCGCGACCAGACAGCGCGGGCTATGAGTTGGTCGTCCGAATCGAGACCGAACGCTAACGCGACGCCGATAAACGCCACGTAACCAAGCACGACACCCATCACGATCACCATCCATTCCGGATGGACCGCGCTGAGCGTTCCCTTGAGCAACAGCAACACGATAAAGTTTCCGAAAAGCGGCAGTAGCAAACGTAAGTAACTGCGGCTGTACGGGAACAAACCTAATGTGCGCCGCACCTCTCTGAGATACCACACATTGCTGACGGCGCTCGTAAGAGCTGCAGCCACCGCAGCACCAGTAATGCCCCATCTCGGAATCAGCACGAGGTTTAGCGCTACCATCACGGGGGCCATGACCGACTGGATCCTGATCAGACGATGCTGGTTGCCAGACATGAGCAGCAGGTATCCTACGGAACCAACCCCGCAGTTTACCAGTTGCCCGACGGTGCCGATGACCAAGATCGGCCAGCCTGCTTCAAAGTCATGGCCGAAGATGCGCATCAGGGGAAGGGCAAATATGATCATCACTGCCGCCAGGGGAAACGTAAGCCCCAGGATCCACTTGGTGAGGGTTTGGAAGATACGGCCCAGCAATTCGTGTTGCCCCCGTGCATAAAGGTCCGCGATGGTGGGTGAGAATATCTGGTTTACAGACTGCAGGATGATCGGGACGAACGCTACCAAAGCCGCGGCCATGGCATAGATTCCTACGTCGCGAGCATCGAGATAGAAACCGATCAGAACCTTATCGGCTTGCGCCATCAGGAATTCCAGGAAACCCATGCCGAAAACCACCGCCGAAAAGGAGAGTACTTCTTTTTGGAGAGGCGGCAAACCGGCGGAAAACGAGCGGGCGGCCCTGGGTGTCAGTCTCCACACCGTGGCTATCAGAAGCATCAACACCACAGCCGCGCTGGCTACCTGAGCAAAGATGTAGCCCCAGAGGCCCAACCCCGATGCGACTAATCCCAAGGTAAAGATCATCATCGCGGGGCTGCCGATGAAATTGGTAATGACGGTGCGACGTGTGACGTCCTTATAGCCCGCCAGCACCTGGCCGAGGAACGTGTTCAACGCCCCGAAGAGCATGATGAGGGCGAATAATCCCAGGTACGCATGCAGTGCCGGAGTGTGGTAGAAGTGAACGGCAACCCACGGCCCCACCAGCAGCACCGCCCCTCCCAGCAACAAGTTGGAAACCAGCAGAAGAACGATGCTGCGAGCGAGAAATCCGCGTAGCAAGTCCATCTTCGCGGTGGCACAGTAAGCCGCAACAAAGCGCACCGCGGCTTGCCGGAGCCCAAAAGGGTTGAAGACACCGAACAAGCTTACGATCGTCATGCCCAGGGCGTAGATGCCAAGGGCCTCGGCGCCCAGTACCCTTGCGAGATACACCTTGAACAGATAACCGGCTGACGCGGTAAAAATTGTGCCCGCAAAGAACACGGACGACTGGCGTGAGATGTGGGCCATTTGCTGCCGAAACTGCTGCGTGTCCAGAGCACTGGGCTGCACTTCGGGAATTACGTTGGGAGGCGGCATATTTTCTTTGCTGCTGAGGAGCCGAACATATCACCGGCAACGTTTCACGCCCTTAAGCCTTGATCCACCGCCGGCAAAGAGTAAGCCCCGGAAAGCAGCCCCCTCAAGCTTCCCGGGATCCAAAGGTTTGCCACAATCTGCCTTCGAGCGGACGCTCTCCGCCTTAACCACGAGCGTCGTCGGATCTATTCCCTCTCCATTGCTCACCGGTGGAATGCCTTCAGAGTCAGCATTGTGGTTTCTTGCCGAGGGCAGGCATCACAGATGGTGTTGTCTTTCCTGTCGCGAGGCAAGGTCGGCTCTAGCCAGCCAGTCTTTCGAGGTCACTGCCAAACGGGTTCGTGGCAAGGATGCCAGGACGCCGCCAAACCATCGGTACGCGGTCAGTTTCAGTCTTGCCTTCCTCTGCATGTTACGCCGGATTGCTCCGGAACCCATCTGTTCGTAAAGTGAACGCCCTTTGTCACGGGCAAGCTCCTCCTCTCGGCCGAGTGTACAAGCACTCTGAAGTTGTACTGGATAGCCCAGGGAATTCATTTCCGCTGCCAAAAACTCTTCCACGAGGGCGACCTGCGAAGGCGTGAAGGCTTCGCGATATCGTCCGACGCGTTCCGTGGTGGCAGGTCGACTCAGGAGCTTGTGATGGCGGCCTTCAGAGAAATCGCGCTCGACGTTGCCATACTGACGGTAGAACTCGAGCATTCCGGGCTCGAATTCCAGACCGAGGAATCGACAGATGTCCCGCAGTACCGTGGAAGGTTGCGCGGTCAGGGCTTCATATTTCACCCAGAAGATTTGCTCTGGCGGGAACCCGGGGGAGCTTAAGAGATGACTGAGATAGTGGCGTACCTGGGCTGCCGCCTTCATGAGGAACGCGGTGTCGTGGTTTCCGCCGCCCCAGCGCTCATCGTAGGAGAGCAAGACGTCCCGCGGGTCACGAATGCTGACCAGTATATGGGCCTTCGGGAAGAGCTTATGTATCTGGGGAAGCCACAAAACATGTCCGGGGGTCTTCTCACCCCAGATGCGCGCACTGCGAGTCCTGGCATAGGCCTTCCCGAGCAACTCCAGCAGAGGCGCGGTTGGTCCGGCGTATCTGGGCTGCTTTGCCGCTTCCGTGGCCACGACCCGCGCTGCAGGGTCCTTGTAGCTATGCAGGGATTCCCAGATTTCATTCAGAAAGAGGATGTATTGCCAGTGGTCAGTGAATTCTTCGAGACAGCCCAGTAAGTCCAACCGTACGTAGCACCAGGTCTCAGGAAATATTGCCAGAGCGGAGTGAGCGTCGAGCATTCTCGCCAGCAGGGTACTGCCGGAACGGCCCAAGCCCACAATGAAGACTGGCGAGCATACGTTGATTTCAGAGCAAGGCCCGGCAGCAGGTTGTAGGTGAGAAATGATCGGCTGCGGTGGCACGTGACTAACTAACCTCCAGCATCGTTGGCTTTACGACGTCTTCCGTCGGGTGTCCCCCAAGCATCCCTTTCAGGACTCCCGGGGTGATCCGGCTTGCAAGTTTCTCCCGAATCTCCGAACGAAATTCGTACCGTGAGAGCATTTGCGGGACGCGTTCCAAGTCCACGGGTGAGTTCAGTGTTTGCCCGATCCCGAAGCTGGCGTACTGGGGCAGGTAAGCGTTGTACGGATCCCGCAACCAGGAACAAAGGAATACCGGGATCCCCAAACACGTACACTCCAATGCGACCGTAGATTGCACAGTCAGTGCAAATCGCGTGTTCTGCCAGAGCTGGGGCGATGGTGGCCCCGCCAGCACGCCGATCTGACGCGCTTCCTCCTCCGGCAGATGCCGGCGCAGCAAGCGGCGGTGACTTTTGACGCTCTCAAAAGGGTGAATCTTGAAAACCAGCTTGAGCCCGCAGGTTTGAGCCAGGGAGGACAATCGGGGCAAGAGGTCACGGTAAACCTCGTCTCTGCGCCACGCCCACGCCTCATAAGGCTCAGTAAAGAAAACCAGCCAAGGTCTGTGTGCTTCGTTGCGGTGCTCCAGCGGCGCCAGGCTGGCGTTCGGCGCACCGATCACAATCGTTTCGCCGGCAAGCTGACACACGCGCAACAAGTAGTCCCGTTCCATTTCGCCCTTGGCCAGATAGAAGTCTGCGTGCTGGGTCTTCGTTGCCATCCAGGAATCCATAGCGCCATGATGGCACGCAATCGCCGGGAGTCCGCGTTTCTTTGCGAGAATCAGCGGAATTCGCGTATAGGGATTGCTGTCATCGGCACAGAGACATGCGACAAAGGTTTCTGATTCGAAGACCCGCTTCCAGGCATTGCACACCGCCACACCCCATCGAATTAGCGAGGGCATGCGCCTCAGTACCCCCACCGCATCCGCAGCCCTGAACTCTTCGGCGCTGGCGATGAGCCGAATCTTCAGGCGTGCCCAGGATTGGAACAGTGATGCGATTTCCTGCTGGTCGGCAGGAATGAAGTACGAGTCTAACGATGTCATGCTGACGTTTGCTGGCAAATCTTTCAACTTGGCGGTATTCCTGGCGCAGACCAGAAGAAACTGCTGGCTCGGGAGCACCGCGGCATAAGCGACCGCGGTCCGAGAAACATTTACGTAAGCCGAAGGCAGCAAGACCAGAGGCTGTCCCGAGCTGTGCCAGCGGCGGGCCAGCCGGCGGCGAACTGAGTGCTCCCTATCGAACTTGTCCTGGAAAACCTGGGCGAGTTGCACCGCGTCGAGCCGTGGGACAACGTCGAGGTAGTGCCGCGCCCCGCGCAATCCTCGCTGAAAGCGATCCTCCAGATTAATCAGCTCCCCGCCGAGGAGAACCTGCAGAGCTGTGGCCAGAGGACCAGGACGGCTCGAATATAGCTCGCAATCTCGGTTCAGTTCTTTGGCAAGCCGGTGAATCAGCATCATCTGCTGGAGATCAGGCTCGATCTCGAGAGAGAGCACGTCCCACCAATCAATGCCGCACCGATCCACGATCTGGCCCATGCCTGGTTGCAACAGATTCCTGGTACGGTGGAGATCCTTGATCTCCTCAGCAAATTCGTACAGGCTGATCACCCGGCAGCCCGCTTCCCGGCTCCAGCTCTCATAGGTGGAGACCGGGGCGCGGCCGAAATCGACCACCAGGTCCCAACGGCTCGCTGGCCCAGATGGCGGGAATTTGTCCTCCGGATGTAGCAGAAGAACCTTCATATTTGTGTATTCTCCGCGGAGGCGCGCCCCATCAGTCGTCGAACCCAATATTCCAGCCGAGGAGCACACTTGATGGCGGATGCAGCGTGATAGCGCACGGTTTCCTGGAGGCGCCGGGCAGTCGAGCTGGTGACCGTAACGTGCACAGTCTGCCGGACACCTGTGGCAAAGCGCTCCTTGTAGCCCTCCGCACCCAGTCCAAGATCGACCAACTGGATTTCCGGCTGGTCGCATGCATCTTCCAGAATTTTCGAGAGGAGACAGAATCCCGGAGAAAACTGCTGCAAGTCGATGTCAAACGTGGGTTGGTAGTAAAACCAGCTTCCCTCGAACTGGAATCCGTAGTTCCAAGCAACCGGGCGGTCACCAACCAGCATACGAGTAAGCACCACCCAACCGGCATTAGAGAGCAACTCGGCCAATTCGGTGAGGAAGGTTTGCCGTTCCGGATGGGCCAGATTGCTGATCCGGCCAGTAGCTATGAACCTGGCGACATGAGCTTTCATGAACCGCGGCAGGACGGGCTGGATATCATCCCACCTCTTGAGATGATCAATTGTCACGGGACCGTGCTTTCCCAAGCCCTGGAGGGAATAGCGCAGCGCCTTCCTTTTGACTACGGACTGCTTCAGCGTTTGCCGCTGTTCGGAAGAGCCCAGCACGATCCGGGCACATAGGTAGGCCGGCCGGGAAAATAAAGAATACCCGTGGTTGCATGCGGCGGTTCTGAGCGCGTGGGATGTGGCAGAGTCAGCTGGCAGATTCGCCAGAAGGAGCATAGACAAGTTCAACCTTCGCAGCTCGGCGAGAACCGCATCCACCAGTTCTGCCCGGCGCTGGGGGGGGCACACTAAATCGCAGTAGTCTGCCGTCGAGCCCGCCAAAAAAGAAGCCTTTTGCTGCGCGCCGTCGGTAGCCAGCGCGACAAGGCCCACCAGCGAGTCTCCCTCATATCCCAGCAGCAGCAGGGGTGTTAAAGAAGAGCGATAGGCGCGGTCCATGGCCAGCGCCCACTCGTAGGTATAGAACACCTCCGGACGCTCCATCCGCCGCACCAGGTCATTCCAGTGGCGGCGGAGGGTTTCGTCTTCCGGAATCCTTCTGTGCAAAACTAGGTGCAAGATTCTCCACTCGCGGAACACACAGTTTTTGCAAGCGCTAGTCTGTCACAAACGCGCAGCTTTCTCACGATAATCATCTCGGAGACTGTATGATTGGTTCTGCCCTTAACCGCGAAGCATCCCCGCATCTTCAGACTCGCGCAGAAAACGCTGCCGCAACGTTCGATAAAATCCTGAAACATGAGCCTCGAATTCCGCCATGCCCATCTCGGCCGTGACATGCACTCGCGGCAGGGCGAAGCGCGGTGTCTGAGCTCCGCAACCGCCGCCTACATTCAGGAACGCGCAGGTAAAGCCTGCCTGCTCGGCCATTTCCAACTCTCGCCCGGTTACCGAAGACAAATCGCCGAAGGGATACGCCAGCGCCCAAACCGGCCTGCCCAAGGCCTGTTCGAGGCTGCGGCGGCCCTCTGAGATTTCGTTCCACGCCAACTCAGTCGAAACCTGCGAGAGCATGGGGTGAGAGAGCGTGTGAGCGCCGACGCACATCCCTGCCGCCGTCAGCCGTCGCAACTCCGGCACACTCAGCACGAAAAACCGGCAGCCGCGCACCGGATCTTCAAGATATTCCGCATTCCAATCTTCCGAGAAGCCAAGCTGGATTCTTACTTGTTCCAGAAGTGCCCGGCGGGCGTCGAGCTCATATCGCGAAAGACTTTTCACCAGACTCCACCATAGCCAACGTTTTTCCTGCCGGCCGGTTGCGCGCGCGTTCACGCCGATTTCTGGAAGCCCCAACGTGAAGGTCTCCGGAGCCGCCAAAATCATCAGGTGAAGTTCCTCATACCAGAGCATGGATGGCGTATCCCGTAGAGAAGCACCTGTGACGAAGAATAAGCAGGAGAGGTCCAGTTCCTGGAGGATGGGCACCATCTCGGTCAGCGTGTTGCGCAGGCCGTCATCACAGGTCAGCATCACGGAACGCAGGGGCAAATCCTGCTTCGACTCGCACCAGCGGAGAAACTGCTCCGGGGAAATAAGGTGGTATTGCTCTTTCAGGAGCTTGAGTTGCCGCCGAAAAGACTCGGCACTCACCAGGCTGCCGTCGAGATCGGGATCGGTGACCCGGTACCCGGCAGGCAAGACACCGTGATAGGTCACCACAGCCGGCTCGGGACCAGCACTGCGGCGAAGGTATCCAGTTTTTGCAAGGCTGGGATACACCACGCGCTTCAATAGGGGGCTTATCATCCTCATTTGTCGTCAATCAGGTCCCAGCTTAACGGCGTGCCGCGTTCCACGTCTCGCGACGCGCATTTGCCGATGATCTGCTGGAGGTGTCGCGTGTGCAATCCGTGGCCCGGCCGAATCGAGCGAACATTCCTCGCAGTGAAAGTTTCCCCTTGTTTTATGTTGTCGACGACAAAGAGCGAACGGCGAAAGACGCGGCTGCTCTCCTCATGAGCGCTGGTTCCGAAGTGGATTTCGCCCAGGGCCCTTTCCGTGGTGCGTACGGCCTCCACCATGGCTTTGAACTCCTGGGGCTCCAGGGAAAACGCGCTGTCGGGACCCTTGAGCGAGCGGGACAAAGTAATGTGCTTTTCGACGATGCAGGCGCCCAGCGCCGCGGCCGCGACCGGGACTGCAATGCCCATCGTGTGGTCCGACAAGCCGGCCGGGACTTCAAACCTCCGCTCCAGCTCGGGTATGGTCCGCAGGTTCATCTCGTCGGGTGAAGCGGGATACGCGCTGGTGCACTTGAGCAAAGCGATCTGCGTTGCGCCTGCCCCGCGGGCTGCCTGGACCGCTTCGTCGATTTCCTCTATTGTCGCCATGCCGGTTGACATGATGAGCGGTTTCCCGGTGCGGGCCATTTTCTGGATGAGCGGAATGTCCACTAGTTCAAAGGAAGCCACCTTATGCGCCGGAACGCTCATCTCTTCCAGAAAATCCACCGCGCTTGCATCAAACGCGCTGGAGAAGAGATCCAGTCCAAGCTCGCTGGCACACTGCTTTAGCTTAGGCTGCCACTCCCAGGGTGTGTAGGCCTCGCCGTAGAGCTCGTAGAGGGTGCGGCCGTCCCAAAGAGTGCCTCCGCCGATACGAAATTGCTCGCGGTCGCTCGCGATAGTGATTGTGTCGGGCGTGTAGGTTTGCAGCTTGACAGCGTCCGCCCCCGCGTCCTTGGCGGCCTGAATGAGGCGCGCAGCCTGATCGAAGTCCTGGTGGTGGTTGGCGGAGACTTCGGCGACCATGTAGACGGGATGACCCGAACCGATCAACCTACTGCCGATTTTGAAAAGGCCCGTCATCCGGCCTTCGTTTCTTCCCCGGCACGAACAGCCACATCCTCGGGCAGAAAAGGTGTTTTCCTTCCGCTCCGGAGGATATGTAGAGATCGGTCCCCCTCATTAAAGAGCAAATCGACCACCGAGGCGTATGGGCAAAAAGGCGGAAACTGCTGGCCATACTCTGGATGTTCGTAGTGCTGGAAGGCGACATCGATTCCCCTGTCGCTAAATGCTTGCTTCTCATCCAAGAGGTAGGCCGCAGAGCCTAACGGAGAAAGATAGAGCTTCGCTCCGAGTGACTGGCAAATATTAGCCAGTAATTCAGTTCGCTTCCCTTCCTGCTTCATGCTCGAAGAGCGGAGAAGGGGCGTTCGGAGACACAGTACTTTCATAAACCATTCGATCAGCCCTACGTTTAGGTCCACGAGAAGGGAACCGGCAGGAAACGACCGCCGCAACGAACTCAGATCAGGAAAATAGGTGTGGAAAAAGGGGGAGCGGCGGTAATTCAGTTCAATGGCGCGTAGATGCTTGCGCCAGAAGTTCGGCTCGCGGATCTCGACATCTTTTATCGACTGACGAAGCCCTCCAGGAAAGGCCACCGGGACCGTGAGCCATTGAAGTCCTGCGGGTGTTTTGATCCGGTTTCGCTGCTGCCAGGACCGTTTCTCAAACTGCACACTGTCGAGAAAGACAAAAGCATCAACCTGGTCGATCAGGTCGAAATAGCCGAGCCACGGCAGGTAAGTCGGTTGCGAGATGGCAACTTTCACTTGCCTCCATCCGTCAGCACAAAGCGCTCGGTAACCTTGCGGAACCCGAGCGATTTCCATAGTTCCGCCGCCGCCGTATTACCTTCCGCTACTTCCAACTGGATCTTGGATGGGGCAAACGCCTGTAACTCGCGGATGGCTTGCCGGGCGCAAGCTCTGGCGACGCCCTTACGGCGATGGGCAGACGCCACGTAGAGCTCGTAGATGGCCCCTGTTTTTCGGGGAAGGAAGCGGTGACTCTCCAATCCGAATAAGATAAAGCCTGCGTGTTCCCCGCGCACGATAATCCAGCGCAGAAAAAAATCGGGGTTCGACTGGATCTTCTCAAAGTAGCTTCTCTTCCACTCCTCGTGGGGCACGAACGCGGGGTCCAGCTCTCGGAAATGTTGTTCAGCCATGCACAGAAATTCTTCGCGATCGGCAGGCGTGACTGGCATCATCTCCATTGCGAAACCCCACTTCGAGTCCACCTATGTGCCGAGCGCTTGCAGCACTCGTGCCGCTCCTTGGCCGTCCACTATCCGCCTACCCGCGCCGGCCATCTGTTCCCGGAGAATCTTGGACTCGGCAATCTCACGCAGAGTAGAGTTCAGCCGGCCGCCATCCGACTCCGGCGCGGCGCCCAGATTGCGTACTGTTCCGCGCCGTTCTAAATCGGAGATCACCTGGGCCTGTATCGGGTTTCTAGCATAGCTCAACACAGCGCAACCCATATAGAGCAGCTCCCAGAGTGTCACGCCCGCCGCAATCACCGCCACGTCGGAGCTGAACATCAACTCGGGCATATTTCTCGGGTCGACCAGAATGCGCATGTTGGAGGAGCCACAAGCGGCGGCTCGCTTGATGTCGGGCAAGCGGCGATCCAAGCAACCCACGACCACGGTCGTTTCAAGGCCTGGGATTTCGGCCATCTCCAGAGATTGCAGTACGAGGAGTGTTAGGTTCTTGGGATCGGTTCCCCCCAACGTCACCAATAGCCTACGTCCGACCTCCGGGAACTCGCGCCTTCCTCTTCTCCCAGAGGTGAACTCGCGGCGCAACAGGGCGTAGCTGGTTCCTAGCAAAAGGCGAGTATATGGCTTCCGGCTACGATACTGGCTTTCGTCCGCACCAAGGTTCTGATTCAAGATTATGTCTGCAGGATTGTCTGAGGCGTTGCCGAAATCGTCGATCTGCAGAACTCTGAGGCCGGCTGCCTTCATCCCGAGCACGAAGGATGCATCAAAGCTTGGTCCATCCACCACCACCCACTCAGCGTGACGGCCGCGCGCGAGCTCCACCACCTGCTCAGCAGCCCGCCGACTGTCATCTGCAGCCGCCACATGGAAGACTCCCATATGCTCTGAACGCAGTTGGTCTTCAACACTTGGAGTCGATTGCGCCATGGCGAAGACAACATCTCCGCCCGCATCCTGCCAGGCCTGGGCCAGTGCCAGACAGCGCATCGTGTGGCCAGTACCAATGGCGAGGCTGGCGTCGGCGCGAATGATGAGAGTCCCGGCTGCCATCAATTTCCATGAAGGGACTTCTGCGTTACTACCACCGGGTAAATGAAAAGTACCCACAGCGAGATTATCACCATGCCGTCCATCCTCCGTCCACCGGAAGATTAATGCCGGTGACATAAGAAGACGCATCCGAGGCCAGGAACAGCAAAGGACCCTGGAGTTCGCGCGGATCGCCGGTGCGGCGCATGGGATCCTTCGCCTTCAACCGATCGTGAAATCCGGGATCCCGATCCAAATAGTGCGCGGCCGGAAACGGCCCCGGGCTGATGCAGTTGACCCGAATGCGATCTGGCGCCAGGTGACACGCGGCGTAACGCGTGAGTTGGATCAGGCCTGCTTTGGCGGCTCCGTAGTGTGGCGGGTTATTCGCCCCGCTTGTCCCATAGATCGACGGATCTGGACTCACGCTGCCGTACATGGAAGCAATGTTGATTACTGAAGCTCCGCCCCGTGTGCGGCTGGCCGTGTCCCTCAGAATAGGGAGTGCAGCCTGCAGGATCAGAAACGCTGCGACCACATTCACGCGGTAGGTCTGATCAAAGTCTTGGGCGGTCGCACTGTCGATTGTGCCAGTCCGTCCCGAGCTGGCATTGTTAACCAATATATCCAGCCGCCCATGCTCGCTGCCGATGCGCGCGATGTGGTCACGTACCGCGGCTTCGTCGGTCACGTCAAAACATGCGATCGACGCTTTGTGTCCAAGGCGGATCAATGCATCGGCGAGGGTCGCAAGAGCCTCTTGGCGGCGCGCGTTGAGCACGACGTGAGCGCCAGCAGCAGCCAACGCCTCGGCCATGGGGCGACCAAGCTGTCCAGTCGCTCCTGAAAGAAAAGCCACCCGTCCGTCGAGACTGAATCGCGACAGGAGATCAGCGCCGGACGCTTGCGGATTGCTCATGAGCTAGATTCCATTTCGAGGGGTTCAGAAGAGCTTCGGGAGCGAAAGGCAAGGCATGCTCGAGTTCATCACACTGTACCGCACTGAGCTTCGGCAATCGGAAAAGCCTTAGGTTCTCGTCGAGTTGCGACATGGTCTCGCATCCCACAACCACACTCGTAATCCAGGGCTGCGAACGGACATACGCCAGGCACAGATCAGCAACACTTCCCCGGTTGAACCGATGTGCTAATGCTCTCAGTTGCTGTACGCAAGGCGCCGGATCATAGTCGTCTATCGTGGGCCAGCGCGCTGCCGGATGCAGCAATATGCCCTGAAGGAAGGCGCTGCGGGCGTGCACCACCACATCTTTGCGGTCGACAATTGCGGCGTCCACCCCACTCGCTTTCCAGCGCCGGTCAAGAATGTTCATTGGGATCTGCAAGTGCTGGATCGCGGGATCTCGCAGCGCATCGAGTGCCTCAGCCGGTTCATAGACCGAGGCACCGAGGATGGCAATGGTACCCCGGTCGCGCAATTCCAGAAGCCGTCTCCATGCCGCACCTCCCCACGAGTGATAGTGGTGCCAGTGATGCAGCAGCAAGGTTGACAATTGCTTCGTTCCCAACCCTTGGCACGACCGGTCAACACTCTCGTCCACGGCAGCTCGCACCATAGCCATATCTGCGTCCGCCGAAAGCCAAGAAAGCGTATCCAGTTTTGTAACGACCTCGACGCGCGACCGCCAGGCACCGGAAAGCGCTTCGCCCAAGACCTGCTCCGCTTCGTCGTAGCTGCGCGCGGTATCCAAGGACGTGACACCGTGTGCGATCGCACGCCGGACCATGGCAATCGCTACCGGCTTTGAAGGTTTGCCCGTGGAGTTAACGATCCCATATTCCATGCCCAATTGGACCGTGCCCAGCGTCAACTCGCTGTGCACCCGACCGCAGATAACTCTATACGGCACGCGAAATGAAGGTTCTCCCGGAAGCGAAGCAAGTCTCCGCATCAGTTCCTGCCAGCCGATCCGGATGGGGTCTGAGACGCCCGCAAATAGGCGCACGACCTGTTGATGGTCTTCTTCGTCATCGATAGTGCAGCGAAGGTGGCTGTAATCGGCCCCGCCGAGCAACCGCGGAGTGTAGATCGCCGACTTGCAGTTCCGGCTGATCCACGAACCCACATGTTCGCGGTCACTGGGGCTGGTCGCGGCAGCATGGGCTTTTCGCAGCGCAGCTACGGAGAAAGCCTCCCCTCCAAGTCCATAAGGAAGCCGGCTTTGCGGCGAGCTCTCGGCAAGATATTCGAAGCCGGACTCGGCAAATGCCGAGGCCAGTTCCTGCACAAGCCGGCCGTCCGGAACCACGTTGTCGCCCGTGAGGCGGACCACGATGCAGTCGTCGGGAAGACTGGCAGCAGCCAGATAGTACCGTCCAAGGACATCATGGAGGGGACCGCGAACCACGCCGATGCCGTAGCTGCGGAGCTTTTCTGCCAACGCATCATCGGACGAGTCGCTAGAGGTCGCAACTAGAGTTTCGTTGCCCAAGTTGCTTGCACGCAACGCGGCCAGGACCGCGCTGGGATATCCCGCCACCGGCAGCAAAGCTTTTCCCGGAAGGCGCGCGCTGCTGGTACGCGCCTGCATGATGATGACGGCTCTCATCGCAAATTTGTGGACAACACGATTCTCAGCGACAAAACGCGGCCACAACTTTTGTGACAGCGTGAATAACATCCTCCACATCGCCATCGCTCATAGCGTGGAACATGGGCAGGCTGATGAGTCGCTCATAAGCGTCCTCCGCCACCGGACACTCTCCGCCCCGGTAGCCAAAGCGATCGCGGTAATAGGGATGAAGATGTACCGGGATGTAATGCACGTTCACTCCAATGTTTTCCGCACGAAGCGCTCGGAAGACCTGGCCCCGGTCCGCCGACAGTTTTGCCAGGTCGAGACGAATTGGGTATAGGTGCCAGGCCGGATTAGCTTCTGAGCGAACCGAGGGCGGAATGATTCCCCGGATTTGGCGAAACGCCGCCGTGTAGCGGCCCGCGATTTCTCTGCGCCGCGCCAGATTCGCTTCCAGCCTGCCGAGCTGCTGCATCCCCAAAGCACAAGCGATGTCTGTAAGGCGGTAATTGAAGCCCAATAAAACCATTTCGTAGTACCACTGGCCGGCGGTCTGCCGTTGCCGCGCGTCGCTGCTGATTCCGTGATTGCGGAAGCGGCGAAGCGTTTCCGCGAACTCTGGGTTGCCGGTGGTGACCATACCTCCTTCCCCGGTGGTCAGGTGCTTCACAGGATGAAAGCTGAAGACGGTCATGTGGGCGAGGCTTCCGACCCGTCGACCCCGGTATTCCGCACCCAGCGCATGACAGGCGTCTTCGATTATCACCAACCCTTTGCGCTCGGCTATTTGCTGAATGGGATCCAAATCCGCGGGATGGCCAGCATAGTCGACGGGTAGAATCGCCCTGGTTCGGGGTGTGATTCGGGAAGTTGCCCGCTCAGGATCGAGATTCAGCGTATCCGGCGAGACATCAGCAAAAACCGGAGTTGCGCCTTGATAGAGGACGCAGTTGGCTGTCGCTGCAAAGGTCAGGGGTGAAGTGAGGGCTTCGTCGCCTGGTTTCAATCCGGCGGCAAACGCAGCCGCGTGCAGTGCGGCCGTGCCGGAACTGAAACTGACTGCGTATTTCGCCCCTACCCATGCCGCAATTGCTTCCTCAAACTCCGCAACCCTGGGCCCCGTAGTCAACCAATCGGAGCGCAGTGCGTCCACCACAGCCTGAATGTCGCTCTCATCGATGGACTGACGCCCGTAGGGCAGCAGGGTTGGCCTGACCGGCGGCCCGCCGTGGATTGCCAGCACTTGCCTGATTGCCGGAGTGACAGTCATGAGCTCTCCTAGGCCGACGCGCGCTGCGGCTCGACCACCCGAAGCTTCTCAGCCGCCGGAGACTCCGCCGCGATGAGCTCATGTAGTTCCTCCGGAGTGAGCCACTGCGGGTTGGAATCGCTGGTATAGCGGAACCCGTCGGGCAGCGCGTGGGCTTCATTCCAATTTTCCCTGCGCCACCAGGAGTGGGAGGGCTGGATCACGTACATGTCATCCAGCTCAAGCGTATTCCGGGCTTCATCCTCTGAGACCAATACCTCGTGCAGCTTTTCGCCCGGCCGGATCCCGATATATTCCACCTCGCAACCAGGGGCGAGCGCCTCCGCTATTTCCACCAGCTTCATGCTGGGAATCTTGGGCACAAAGATCTCGCCACCATGCATCTGTTCGATGCAGCGGATTACAAACCTGACCCCGTGTTCGAGCGTGAGCCAGAACCGGGTCATACGCGGATCGGTAACGGTAATTTTGCCGCGCCTGCGTTGTTCCAGAAACACTGGAATCACGCTGCCGCGGCTGCCGACGACGTTGCCGTAGCGGGCACAACTGAAGCGGGTATCCTGTGCGCCGGCATAGGCATTGGCCTGCACGAACATCTTCTCCGCGCAAAGCTTGGTTGCACCGTAAAGATTGATGGGGTTTACGGCCTTGTCCGTACTGAGGGCCAGAATGCGGTGCACGCCCTTGTTGATAGCCGCATCGATCACATTGCGGCCGCCCATGATGTTGGTCTGGATGGCCTCGAACGGGTTGTATTCGCAAGCCGGAACCTGCTTGAGAGCAGCAGCGTGGACCACCACCGTCACTCCCGCGAGGGCGCGTTCCAAACGCTGCACATCGCGCACATCTCCGATGAAGTAGCGCAGGCTGGGATGGTCAAAACCCGCAGCCCGCATATCGTGCTGCTTGAGTTCGTCACGACTGAAGACAATCAGCCTCTGCGGATGGTACTCGCGCAGCATCAATTCCAAGAATTTCTTACCGAAGGACCCTGTCCCGCCGGTGATCAGCACAACCTGTTCCACCCAGTTCATTTACGCTGCCTCTTGAAGTGACTCGGGATTAGACTCCCGCATGCTAAGCCGGCACCCATCAGCTACTCCGTTCAGGAAGACGAAACCAGTAAGCGGTAGTATAGCGGAGGCGTGAGCAGAACGCGCCCCCGTTCTGAGAACTACGCTCGTACTCTCGGACCTGAGAAATTAAGGTCAATGTCTTTGAGCGCAGTGCTAGAATGTGCGCAATCGTTGAACGACCGAATGGCGAGACGAATTTTTTGGGGTGCGGCTGTGCCCGGCAACCGAAGGTTGGGCCGCGGTCGTGATGGTTCCTCCCCGACCACTAGTCGATTTCTCGAGGAGTTTGGATGGATTCGGGACCCTTGATTCCGGCAAACGGCCAGATCCTACGCGAAGTTCAGCCCGCCTATCCGATTGAGTTCAACCGGCAACTGGGGCCGGGCATGTATCCCGCGCTTCCGCTGCAGGATTCCGTGCTACGGGAATATATTCGTGTCCTGATCAAGCGCAAGTGGGTAGTAATCGGCAGTGTGGCGATCATCTTCGGGGTGGTTGCGATTGCAACTTTGAGGAGCACCCGGATCTACGACGCCGGGGGCAGCATCTCCATCGGCAAAGTGGATCCGATGATGTTTAATCTTAAGGAGTCTCCGAACGGCGGCGTGGACTACTACGATTCCACCGATCTGGAGACAGAGGCGAGTATTCTCAGAAGCGATTTGCTAGCTCTACAGGTGATCAAACAACTGAATTTGGATAAGCAGCGGGAATTCGGCGGCAGTGCAGAAACTCCAACGACATCTTTAGGGCTGACCACCGACGAGCTTCAGCCCGATTCCGCCAGGACCTCGGCATTGCTCGGCGCCTTCAAAGGCAGCCTGCGAGTCACAGTGAGACCCAACAACCGCATCATCGACATTCACTACCGGAGTGCGGACAAGGAGCTGGCTGCCCGCGTGGTTAACACCTTGATCCACACCTACATCGAGCAGAACTTTAAGACGCGCTTTGAATCCACGATGCAGGCCTCCGACTGGCTTTCTAAACAATTGGTGGACCTGCAGATCAAAGTCGAGACTTCGCAAGAGAAGCTGGTCAAGTACCAGAAGGAACATGAGATCCTCGGTATCGACGAAAAGCAAAACATCACCACGGCCAAGCTGGACGAACTGAACAAGGAGTTGACCTCCGCGGAATCAGATCGGATGCAACGGGAGGCGGTCTATCAACTGGTGCAATCCGGGGACCCGGATACGGCGGCTGCCGCAGCCATCAGTGCTGACACCGGCACCGCCAACGCAGCCGCCAGTTCATCCATGCTGGAAAGGTTGCGCGGGGTGCAAGGCGATTTGAAAGTCCAGGTTGCGCAACTGAGCACACAGTTCGGACCCTCTTATCCGAAAGTGATCCAACTGAGCAGCCAATTGAAGGAAGTAGAGGTGCAGATCCAAGCCGAGATGAAGAGGGTTGTGTCGCGCGTGCGCAGCGAATACCTGACCTCGCTGCAGCGGGAAAACATGCTGCGCAACGCTTTGGAGAAACAGAAGCAGGAAGCCAACAAGCTGAATGAAAGCGCTATCGAGTACAGCCTGTTGAAACGCGACCTGGACACCAACCGCACACTGTACGAAGGACTGCTGGAAAAACTGAAAGAAGCGGGTGTCACCGCCGGGCTCAGGTCGAACAACATCCGCCCGGTGGATGAAGCCCGCGTCCCGACTGCGCCGGCAGAGCCAAACGTTCCGCGAAATCTTTCTTTTGCGCTGGCGCTCGGCCTCACGACGGGTGTGGGGCTTGCTTTCCTTTTGGAGGGCATCGACAACACGGTGCGGACGCCGGAGCAGGCACAAGCCATTTCCGCTCTACCCTCCTTGGGCATGATTCCTCTCGGCTCAAAGAATGGCATAGAGACCAGCGCCAAGCGGCTTTCGGTTGCTTCGTCCTCAGTCGTTTCTTCCAAGGAAGCGGTGGAACTGGTGAGCCAATCGCGACCCCACTCGCAGATGGCGGAGTCTTACCGCGCCTTGCGGACTTCCCTGTTGCTCACGTCCCTGGGAGCGCCCCCCAAAGTGATCCTGATCACCAGCGCGCTTCCCCAGGAAGGCAAGACCACCACCAGCATCAACACCGCAATCGTCTTGGCGCAGAAGGGGACCCGGGTGCTGCTGATCGACGCGGACCTGCGTCGCCCGAGTATTCACAAGACCCTCGGCATGGGCCCAAGAACTGGACTGAGCAATGTACTGACAGGGAGCGCCACCCTGCAGCAGGCGACGGTTCGCTCCACCCTGCTGCCCGCGCTTTTTGTGCTTCCGGCGGGAACGCCGCCGCCCAATCCGGCGGAACTCCTGGCTTCCACTAACATGAAAGACGTCCTCGAGGAACTGCGCGCACAATATGACCACATCGTGGTGGACACGCCACCTACCCTGTCGGTCACTGACGCCGTAGTCGTGTCCCCCCGGGCAGACGCGGTAGTTCTGGTAATCCGCTCCGGACAAACCACAAAGCAGGCTCTCCGCCGCGCCCGCGACATCCTGATGCAGGTTAACGCCCGAGTGTCGGGTGTTCTGCTGAATGCGGTCGATCTCAGTTCTCCCGACTATTACTACTATTACGAATACCAGGGGAAATACGGCCACCGCTACTACCAGGAAGACGAGTTGACCAGCGCGGAGGAGTCCCTTCCCAAGGCCAGCTCCAGCAGTGCATAAGGTCAGGGCCGCTCGGGCATGTCGCCCTCGTCCCCAAACGCTCACAAGACGCCCACATGCGAATACCGCTGCCGAGCCCAGCCAGGAAAGTCTTCTTGCTGTTGCCATCTCTGCTCCTGGCCGCCGTGTATATCGGCTACGCAGCCACGCAATACCTCGCACACTATTTCTCGGAGAAACCTGACTTGGTGAGTCTGCAAAGAGCAGCCAAACTGCAGCCGGGGAATGCGGATTATCGCTACCGGGTTGGACGCTACTTTCTGCTGGTGGAACGATCTCCGGAAGCGGCGGTGCGGTCGTATAGCGTTGCTGTTGCCTTAAATCCACATAAAGCTCGCTACTGGTTTGATCTGGCCGCCGCTTACCAGTTGCTGGGCGATAGGGATGAACAGAAAAACGCCCTGGAGCACGCACTCCGAGCCGATCCCAACACTCCCGACTTCGCTTGGGAGGCGGCCAATCTCTATCTGGTTCAGGGCGAGACCGATAAGGCGCTGCGGGAATTCCGAGTTGTGATCGAGAACGACCCGTACCTGCCACAGGCCGCCTTGCAACTTTGCTGGCGGGTCAAGCCCGATGCGGACGCCCTCCTGCGCGACGCTATACCGCCGACCCCCGCCGCCTACTCGTCTTTTTTGGATTTGTTGATTTCGAAAAAAGAGACAGCAGCGGCGGCGAAGGTATGGGCACAGCTCGTGCAGTTGCACCAGCCGGTCGAGGCGGGCTGGGCTTTCGTTTACATCCGGTACTTGATCGCCCAGGGTGAAGTTGATCAGGCTCGCCTCGTCTGGCAACAGGCGGCAAACCTTTGCGGGCTTTCCGCTTACCAGCCGTCATCCGAGAACCTGGTGATCAATGGCGATTTCAGTCTGAATGTCCTCAATGGCGGATTCGACTGGCTTTATCATCGGTCGAAGGATGTCTCGCTCGCTCTGGATCCTACCCAGTCTCACAGCGGACACCGCTCTCTGGCGATTGTTTTTGACAGCCGGGGCATCGAAGATGCGGGCATCCGGCAGCTGATTCCCGTGCAACCGAATACAACTTATGATTTTTCCGCGTACTTCAAAGCCGAAGACATCCAGGGCGCTGGCGGGCCACGATTCGCCATCCAAGACTTGTATAGCGCGACCGCATACTTCGTCAGCGACGAGCTGAAAGACGCAGACTTCTGGAAGCCGGTGAGCGGAACTTTTACCACCGCGCCTGATGCAAAGCTGCTGGTATTGCGCGTACAGCGCGTCCCGGCCGGAAGTCCCATTAAAGGCAAACTCTGGATTGATGGCGTTCGTTTGGTCCAAAAGGAGCCGTAAGGACGGCAGGCCGCAAAATCACCCATGTCGATTGCGCCCACCACCAAAGCAGCCCCTCAAGCAGTCATGAACCGGCAGTCGTCCGGTTCACTCCTAGACTCCGTAGTCTTCTACGGAGTATTTGGCCTGCTGCTGTTCGGGCCGCTGGCCTTCGGCGCGGCGGACCCATGGTCCATTCTCGTTATGGAAGTGGGCGCGGTCGTGCTGTTCATGCTTTGGCTGGTTCGGCAAGCCACATCGGGCGAGCTGCGGATCGCCGGTAGCCCGCTGTTTCCCCCCATGCTGGCTTTTGCCGCTCTGGTCATCCTCCAGCTTGCAAGCGGCCGAACGGGATACCGCTATGCAACCTTGCGGGGCGCGATGTTGTATGTCGCCTACGGCCTGCTTTGTTTACTGGTGGTCCAATGCCTGCGCAGAACATCACAGGTCAAAACTCTGGCGATAGCATTCTCTGCATATGGGTTCGCGCTGGCGATATTTGCCCTGATTCAGAGCATGTCGCTTAACGGCAGAGTGTACTGGGCCAGAACTCCGCGCTTCGGCGGCTGGATCTACGGCCCTTACGTAAACCACAACCATTACGCCGGTCTCATGGAAATGCTGGCGCCGATTCCCCTGGTGTTTTCGCTGACGCGCCACGCCCGTGGAGGGCGCCGCACGGTGGCGGCCGTGGCCGCAGCCGTGATGGCCAGCACCATTTTTCTCTCTGGATCGCGCGGCGGTATGGCTGCCTTTTCCATACAGATGGCGGTCCTGGCTGCCGTCCTCATCAGTAGGCGGAAAAGTCGCAGGATAGCCCTGGCTCTGGGTGTTTTCCTGGTAATTGCGGTCGGACTGCTCGCCTGGCTTGGCGGCGGTGAACTGACCAGGCGCATGGCCAGCATTCACAGCGAAGCCCGCAGGGAGCTATCCGGCGGAATGCGCATGGGTGTTAATCGTGACGGGCTAAAAATGTTCGCCCGCAAACCGCTCCTGGGATGGGGGCTGGGCGTATTTCCCGACGTCTATCCTCAGTTCCGGAGTTTCTATACCAACTTTTTTGTCAATGAAGCTCACGACGACTATCTGCAATTACTGGTAGAGATGGGAGCGCTGGGGTTTGCCACGATGCTCTGGTTTGTGATGGTCGTGTATCGCAGCGCGATGAAGAAACTGGGTAATTGGCCAGAGGACACCAATGGAGCAGTGGCACTGGCGGCGGTGCTCGGTGTCACCGGAATCCTGGTTCACAGCTTCGTCGATTTCAACCTGCAGATCCCGGCCAATGCGGCGCTGTTTTATGTGCTCTGCGTTGTGGCCGCGATGGAGCCTCGCTTTGGCCTCTCCCGCCGCAAACCTGTGCGCCGGTCTGAGGTCGTCCCCGAACTTAACAGTACTAGATAGGCATATTCTTTAGCAGGAGGCCAGCAATGATTACCGGTGCCCACGTAATCGTCTACAGCATGGATCCCGAAGCTGACCGCGCGTTCTTTCGCGACGTTCTCAAGTTCTCGTCGGTGGACGCTGGCCATGGCTGGCTGATCTTTGCGCTGCCGCCTGCTGAGGCTGCGTTTCATCCTTCCGAAAAAAACGACGTACACGAGCTGTTTTTCATGTGCGACGACCTGAGGGGGATGATGGAGTCGTTCAGGGGAAAGAAGGTGAAGTGCAGTGCGGTGAGAAAAGAACGCTGGGGGAATCTGACCAAGATCACCCTTCCCGGTGGCGGCCACATCGGCCTGTATGAGCCGAACCACCCGACGGCGATTGGGCGCTAATCGGGTCGAGCCCAGTCTACTGAGCAACAAGAGAAGTCAAACTCCTCTTCTGTGGATGAACGCGGATGCCGCGTGATTGTTACCCTATTCTGCATAGGAGGTGAACGGAGGAGGGGTCCCATGGAGATACACACAATCGGGGCATCGATCTGACCTGCTTAATTCACGAGAGGCAAGATTTGCGTGATTGACAGCGCTGTGACGAGTCTTATTTCCTCGGGTCCGTAACCCAAATTGATTCGGACCGCAGACTTAGCCGCCGTCACGCTATTTCATCTTCGAAGGACTGGCCGGTTCGTCTCCCTGCACCAAGACCCAAGTCACCAATCCGCCGACCGCTGCCGCGCCGATCCCGATGGCGTAAGGAGAATCCAATACCCCCCCGGCCGCCGCTGGGGCCGCGCCACCTGCTCTTCTCTTCTTCTTGCTGCTGCCTTGCGACTCATCGCGAGTGGTCTGCTCTCCCTGCGGCAGGGTGGAGGTCTGTGATCCGTCACTGACGCTCACGTCGCCCTTACGCGCCACGATTTGAACCCGTCCGTTCACATCGGTCACTTCAAATTCCGTCCAGGCACTGGAGGCGGGAGCTACGGTAACGTCGCCGGCGCGAGTGCTCATACCTTTGGAAGTGGCCACGGTGACGCTCCCGTGTTCAATCGAAACGGCGTTGCCTTCGAACTTGACCAGGGAATCGGACAGGATCATCACGCTGGATCCCGGGGCATTGATATTGGCAACGGACGCGGGTTTCGTCTGCACCAGGTCGCCGGGGAAAATCGCTGAGGAACGCGGTACTGTACTGCCATTGAGCCATGCCGTGCCTTTGGCATAGAGCATAGCTGCGCCGGAATCAGCGGCCATCAGCGACGCGGGAAAAATAGCGATCATCGTCCAGCAAAAAATGTTGCGCAGAATGGACGCATGCATCCCTGACTCCGATCGTAGGCAAGTATTTCCGCTCATCCTAGCCTGGACCCTATCAGTAGTCAATTGTCTTTCTGGTCACTAGATGCGGCAACAACCGGCGTCGGTCGAGTGCTACCGCCAGCGGTCAACCACTTCCCACCATACCAGCCGCAGCCACTCGTAGAAATTCGTCTTGGCCCACTCGCGGTGTCGCCACCATGCGATCCCAAACTCACGCGGATCGAAGACGGCCGCTACGCTGTAATCGTAATTGGGCGCTTCCCGGCTGAAGGTGCTGAGCACCCTTCGGGTGTGATAATCGGAGGTTACCAACAGAACGCTTCGTCCGCCAACGCTCTCCAGACAGCGGCCTGCTTCTCGGGCTTCTTCCCGTGTCGAGAGCCCATAAATCGGACAGGTAGTGATTGACTTCGCCTGGGGTAGCCCCTGGACATACTTTTGTGCGAGTTCCGTCTGGGTCCACTGATAGACCGTGACCCCCGCCGGAACATCAAGAACCAGTCGTGCGGCGTAACCCTGATTGAGCAGCTCCAAGGCACCCGCCGGGCGCCGGTCCGTTTCTCCGGCAAGGACCACGATGACATCAGACTTGCGGGGATGATCCACCACCAGGAACCGGCCAGAACCCGCAACCATCGTCAATACAAGCAGCCCCGCCAGTGTGTACGCGACTCGGGCCTTGGGTTTTGATTGCCCCGTCGATCCTCTGAATTTCCGCCACGGCAAGCCACTAGATTACCGGAGTAATCGAGATTACGCGAAATCATTCACCGGGCAAGAACGACCCTGCGAATCTGCTAGATGCCCTGGCGCAGGAACAGCAACGCAGCATGCTAAAATCGGAGCGTCCACGATGACGACCCACTCCGCGCCCGCCACTCTTTTTTCCGAGCTGAAGAACAAGATTGAACTCCGCCAGGCGCGAGTTGCCGTCATTGGGCTAGGCTATGTGGGCCTGCCCTTGGCTCTGCTTTACAGCGAGCAGAAGTTCCCCGTGACCGGGTTCGATATCGACCAGCGCAAGGTGGCCACGCTGGCACAGGGTGGGTCCTATATCTATCGCATCCAGGCGACAGAGATACAGGAAGCTCGGGCGCGTGGCTTTGACGCCACCTCCGACTATTCCGGCCTGACCCGCATGGACGCGATCATCATCTGCGTTCCTACGCCGCTCAACGAATACCACGAACCCGATCTGAGCTATATCACCGATACGGCGCAGGCCATTGCTCCCCATTTGCGCGCCGGCCAGTTAGT
>WNFB01001565.1_pt1 | contig 31952 bp, 26 predicted proteins | sample 5400501 | NCBI WGS metagenome assembly WNFB01 (sample SAMN13153341, study PRJNA577476) | soil metagenome | isolation source: 200 cm saprolite under Douglas fir tree site 2 hole 1 | place: USA:California | collected 2015-04-18
AGCGCGTTGAAATCGGGCTGCGAGATCGTGGTCGGGAACGGCACCGTCTCGACGTCCTCGCGCGATTTGAGCACTTCGACCCCGCCCGCCCCCAGGATGTTCGGAACCAGAAGCCGCTTCTTGTTGCTTGCCACCTACTCCTCCCGACATTTTCTAGCGATCCGTCGCGGACTACGCTCGACGACGGATCGCACTGGCCGGCCGCACAGTGCCGGTGCGCGCCCGCAAGGGCAAGGCCCGAATCGGACGGCCGGGCTTGTACCTGCCATGCGCGGCTCTAGTCTCGGGGCGAAAGCAGGAGGGAATGACGCATGAAAGTCACAGGTCTCGAGACGCTGCACTGCGATGCGGGCTGGCGCAACTACAGCTTCCTCAAGCTCTCGACCGACGAAGGGATCGTCGGGTGGAGCGAGTTCGACGAGGGGTTCGGCTCGCCGGGGGTGAGCACGGTGATCGAGCAACTGGCCGAGCGCGTCGTCGGGCAGCAGGTTGGGGCGCACGAGCGTGTCTATACCGAGCTTTACTGCATCACCCGGCCGGCCGCCGGCGGCGTCGTCGCCGAGGCCATGGGGGCGATCGAGAACGCCTTGCTCGATGCCAAGGCCAGGCACCTCGGCGTGCCGTGCTACGAGCTGCTCGGCGGCAAGGTGCGCGACCGCATCCGCCTCTACTGGTCGCATTGCGCCACCTGGCGGATCAATCATCCCGACTGGTACAAGCCGGCGATCACCGACCTTGCCGGCGTCAAGGCGATCGGCCGCGAGGTGCGCGACAAAGGGTTCGGCGCGCTCAAGACCAACATCTTCATCTACCAGGACGGCAAGCCGCAGGGCTGGCGGCCCGGCTTCGGGCGGCCGTTCTATCCGGAGCTCAACGTCGACAAGAAGGTGCTGCGGAACCTGCGCATGCACCTCGAGGCGATCGACGACGGCGCCGGTCCGGACGTCGACCTCCTGCTCGACCTCAACTTCAACGCCAAGACCGAGGGCTATCTCAAGATCCTGCGCGAGCTCGCCAACTTCGACATGTTCTGGATCGAGATCGACACTTACAGCCCGGAGGCGCTCGGCTACATCCGCCGGAAATCGCCGCACCCGATCTCGTCGTGCGAGACGCTGTTCGGGCTGCGCGAGTTCATGCCCTATTTCCGCGCGCAGGCGGTCGACGTCGCCATCATCGACATCGTGTGGAACGGGGCGTGGCAGGGCCTGAAGATCGCCGCCGCCGCCGACGCGCACGAGGTGAACGTCGCGCCGCACAACTTTTACGGACACCTGTGCACGATGATGAACGCGCACTTCGCCGCCGCGGTACCAAATCTGCGCATCATGGAGATCGACATCGACCGGCTCGCCTGGGACGACGAGCTGTTCACGTCCGTGCCGAAGATCGAGAACGGCCATCTGGTGGTGCCCGACACCCCCGGCTGGGGCACCGAGCCCAACGAGGCGGCGCTCCGCGCGCATCCGCCCAAGCCCTACGGCGGTCTCGATTTTCGGAAGAAAAGATAAAGCCTGGACGTTCCCCGGATGCGGCGCAGCGTGGAGCGAAGCGGAACGGTGCGCCGCTGACCCGGGGGCCAGGCTGGCCCCCGGGTCTGCACCGCACCACTCCGCTGCGCTACGTGCTGCGGTGCGCCCGGGGAACGGGCGCACACCCCCGCTGACAAACCGATCCGATTCGTCCTAAGCTGCCGGCGGCGACGGAAACGAATGCGGGCGGGGCCTCGGCCGAACGGCCGAGGCCCCGGCACAACACCGCCACGGCCACACGGATCCAGAGGGGAAAGCATGATACGCAGCAAGTTCACGCGACGCCGTTTTCTCGCGACCAGCGCGGCCGTCGCGCTCGCCGCGCCCTACGTGCGCGGGGCGCATGCGGCCGGCAAGCTGTCGGTCGGTTTCTGGGATCATTGGGTGCCGGGCGGCAACGCCGCCTCCAAGGCGCTGGCCGAGGAATGGGCGGCCCAGGAAAAGGTCGACATTTCGATCGATTTCATCCCGTCGCAAGGCAACAAGCTGCTGCTGACCATCGCGGCCGAGGCGCAGGCGAAATCGGGCCACGACGTCCTCGCCATGTCCACCTGGCTGCCGGCCGACCACGCCAACCAGCTCGAGCGGGTCGACGACGTGATGGAGCCGCTGATCAACCAGAACGGCGCCGTAAACGGGACCTCCGAATACCTCGGCAAGTCGCAGGGCCATTGGATCGCCGTGCCGGCCACGGTCGCGAGCCAGATCAAGGGGCCGTGCTCGCGCATCGACCTGATGAAGCAGCATGCCGGCATCGACGTGCAGGCGCTCTATCCGGCAGGCGCCCCGCCGAAGGCCGACGCCTGGACCCTCGACGCGCTGCTCAAGGCCGCCGAGGCATGCCACAAGGCGGGCAGCCCGTTCGGCATCGGGCTCGGCACCACGGCGGACTCGGTCGATACCGCCGGCGCGATCTTTCATGCCTTCGGCGCCGCGTTGGTCGACGCCAAGGGCAACGTCACGGTCAAGACCGACGCGGTGCGCCAGGCCCTCGACTATTACACGCGGCTCGCGCGCTTCTTCCCGCCCGACGCGCCGGCATGGGACGACGCCTCCAACAACAAATGGCTGGTCGCCGGCAAGGGCGCGCTCATCATGAACCCGCCGAGCGCCTGGGCGGTGGCCAAGCGCGACGCCCCGCGGGTCGCCGCGCAGCTGTGGACGCACGGCTTCCCGTCCGGCCCGAATGGACGCTTCGCGCCGTGCGTGCCCTATTTCTGGGGCATCTGGAACTTCAGCAAGAACAAGTCGGCGGCGAAGAGCCTGCTCACCCATCTGTCGTCGCGATCATCGGTGGAGAAGATGGTGGCGGCGAGCCAGGGTTACGACCTGCCGCCGTTCGCGAGCTTCACCGACTTCAAGACCTGGGCCGAGGAAGAGCCGCCCAAGGGCACGCTCTATCACTATCCCAATCCGCACAATCACCAGGTCCTGTCGATCGCCGGCGCGCCGGCCCCGCCCAAGATCGCCGTGCAGATCTACATCCAGGGCCTGATGACCAAGATGACGGTGCGTCACCTGCAGGGCGAGCCCATGGAGAAGACCCTCTCATGGGCCGAGGGCGAGGTCGAAGGCTACATGCGCACGTGAGAGACTTTCCCCGGATGCGGCGCAGCGTGGAGCGAAGCGTAACGGTGCGCCGCTGATCCGGGGTCCAGCGTTGCAACATTTGGACCCCGGGTCTGCACCACTCCGCTGTGCTACGTGCTGCGCTGCGCCCGGGGAATGATGAGAGGTAGGATCTCCCATGGCCGATCTGGTGCTTGGCAGGATCCACGCGGCGGCGGGCGCGCGGCGGCGCTCGAGCCTGCGCAAGGCGATGCAGCGCAAGTCGACCACCGCCTTCCTCATGACCTTGCCGCTCATCCTGTTGATCGCGCTGCTCGTGGTCTACCCCGCGTTCTATTCCGTGCACCTCGCCACGCTCAACCGCTCGATGGAGCGCTTCGTCGGCCTTGGCAATTTCGAATTCCTGTTCAAGCGCGAAACCTTCTGGATGGTGGTGAAGCAGTCGTGCATCTTCGCCCTCACCGCGGTGCTGTTCAAAGCGCTGCTCGGCTTCATCATCGCCCACTTCGTCCACAACATTCCGGCCAAGGGCCAGCGCAAGTGGCGCGGCATGCTGCTCGTGCCGTGGGTGATCCCGCCGGCGATGAGCACCCTCGCTTGGCTGTGGCTGTTCGATCCTTCCTACAGCGCGTTCAACTGGATCATCGACAAGCTCGGCGGCGGTCCGATCCCGTGGACCGGCGACGCGATGTGGGCCCGCTTCTCGATCATCCTGGTCAATATCTGGATCGGCGCGCCGTTCTTCATGATCATGTATCTCGCCGCGCTCAAGTCGGTGCCCGAGCAGCTCTATGAGGCCGCAGCGGTCGACGGCGCCAACTTCTGGCAGCGCACCTGGTACGTGACGCTGCCGATGATGCGCAACATCATCGCCATCACCGCCCTGTTCTCGCTGATCGTGACCTTCGCCAATTTCGACATCGTACGCATCCTCACCGCCGGCGGCCCGATCGACCTGACGCACATTTTCGGCACCTGGTCGTTCCGCGTCGGCATCGAGGTCGGCGATATTCCGCTCGGCGCCAGCGTGTCGCTGTTCATGGTGCCCATCCTCGCCTTCGCGGCGATCTTCATCCTGCGCGACATCCACCGGCGGGGGAACGAGTCATGACCGCGATCACCGCCCCGGCCGCAACCGCGCCCGCCGCGACGCGCCGACGCAGCGGCAGCCTCAGCCGCGAGCGCCGCTGGGCGCTGCGCTGGTCGTACTTCTTTCTCGTCCTGTTCGTGATCTTCTTCCTGACGCCGCCGGTCTACATGCTGATCACCTCGCTCAAGACCAGCGCCGAGATTTCCGCCGCCACCAATCCATGGTGGGTGTTCGGTCCCACGCTGGGCAACTACGTCGAGCTGCTCTCATCCCAACAGTACCTCACGTTCTTCCGCAATTCGGCAATGGTCTCGCTCGTCGTCGTCATCGCCACCATGCTGATCGCCGTGCCCGCCGCCTTCGCGCTGTCGCGCATGCGCTTCTGGGGTTCGGCCACCTTGGCGACCGGCGTTTTTCTCACCTACCTGATCCCCGAGACCCTGCTGTTCATCCCGCTGTTCAAGATGTTCACCGTGATCACCGACTGGACCGGCATCGAGCTGATCAATCGCTGGTATGTGCTGCTGATCGTCTATCCGACCCTGACCGTGCCGTTCTGCACCTGGGTGATGATCGGCTACTTCGCCTCGATCCCGCGCGAGCTCGACGAGGCGGCGCTGATCGACGGTGCCAACTACCGCCAGGTCCTGCTCCGGGTGTTCATCCCGGTGGCGCTGCCGGGCCTGATCGCCGCGACCATCTTCGCCTTCACGGTGAGCTGGGCGCAGTTCCTCTATCCGCTCGCCTTCACCACCTCGACCGACCAGCTGGTGCTGCCCGTGGGCATCATCACGTCGTTGATCAAGGGCGACGTGTTCAACTGGGGCCAGATCATGACCGGCGCGCTGCTCGGCGCCGCCCCGCCGCTGATCATCTATGCGTTCCTGATGGATTATTACATCGCCGGCCTCACGGCAGGGGCGACGAAGGGGTAGGGGCGTTTCCCGGGCGCGCCGCAGCACGAAGTGGTGCGGCGCAGACCCCGGGGTCCAAATGACGAGATAACAAACCTGGACCCCGGATCAGCGGTGCACCGTGCCGCTTCGCTCCACGCTGCACCGCATCCGGGGAACGCCGCGTCAGCCTCTCCGCCCCGGCACCATGAAATCGAAATCGCAGCCCTCGTCGGCCTGCAGCACGGCCTCTTGGAACAGCCGCGCGTAGCCGCGTTCGGCGCCGGGACGGATAGGCGGCGGCGCGGCTGCCTTGGCGCGCTTTGCCAGCTCGGCGTCGTCGACCAGAAGCTCGATCCGGCGCGCGGGGACGTCGAGGCGGATGCGGTCGCCGGTCTTGACCAGCGCGAGCGGGCCGCCGGCCGCGGATTCCGGCGTGACGTGCAGCACGATGGTGCCGAACGCGGTGCCGCTCATGCGCGCGTCGGAAATGCGCACCATGTCCTTGACGCCCTGCTGCGCCAGCTTCTTGGGGATCGGCAGGTAGCCGGCCTCCGGCATGCCGGGCGCGCCCTTGGGGCCGGCATTGCGCAGCACCAGCACGTCCTCGGCACTGACGTCGAGCGCCGGATCGTCCATGCGGGCGGTCATGTCCTCGATCGAGTCGAACACGACCGCGCGGCCCGTGTGCTGCATCAGCTTGGGGGTCGCGGCGGATTGCTTGATGACGGCACCGCGCGGGGCGAGGTTGCCGCGCAGCACGCACATGGCGCCTTCCTGCTTGAGCGGATTGACGCGCGGGCGGATCACGGTCTGGCCGGGCACCTGCTCGGCGCCCGCGACGGCGTCGGCGAGCGTGCCGGCGACCGTCGGCGTGTCGAGGTCGAGCAGGTCGGCGATCTCCGCCATCAGCCGCGGCACGCCGCCGGCATGATGGAAATGCTCCATGTAATGATCGCCCGACGGCTTGAGGTCGATCAGCACCGGCACGTCGCGCGACAGCTTGTCGAACTGATCGAGATCGATCGGGTGCCCGACGCGGCCGGCGATCGCCGCGAGATGCACGATGCCGTTGGTCGAGCCGCCGATCGCCTGCAGCACCACCATGGCGTTGCGCAGGGCCGCCGGGGTGATGATCTCGCGCGGCCGCGGGCCCTGCTTGGCCATCTCGGCGGCGCGCTTGCCTGTCGCCTCGGCACAGCGGATGCGCTCGGCGTGGGTCGCCGGAATCGCGGCGCTGCCCGGGAGCGACAGGCCGAGCGCCTCGATCACGCACGCCATGGTGCTCGCCGTGCCCATCACCATGCAGGTGCCGACCGAGGGCGCGAGCCGGCCGCTGATGGTGTCGATCTCCTGCTCGTCGAGCGCGCCGGCGCGGAAGCTTGCCCACAGGCGGCGGCAATCGGTGCAGGCGCCGAGCACCTCGCCCTTGTAGTGGCCGACCACCATCGGGCCGGTGGCGAGCACGATCGCCGGCAGGTCGACACTCGCCGCCGCCATCACCTGCGCCGGCAGGGTCTTGTCGCAGCCGCCGATCAGCACCACCGCGTCCATCGGCTGCGCGCGGATCATCTCCTCGGTGTCCATCGCCATCAGGTTGCGCAGGAACATGCTGGTCGGATGCGAGAACGACTCGTGGATCGAGATGGTGGGGAACTCCATCGGCAGCCCGCCGGCGAGCATCACGCCGCGCTTCGCCGCCTCGATCAGCTGCGGCACGTTGCCGTGGCACGGATTGAAATCGCTGTAGGTGTCGGTGATGCCGACGATCGGCCGGTCGAGCGCGTCGTCGGAATAGCCCTTGGCCTTGATGAAGGCCTTGCGCAGGAACAGCGAAAAGCCCGGATCGCCGTAGCTCGTCAAACCTTTGCGCAGGCCGCTGGTCACGCCGAGAACTCCTTGTCGCTTCTATGCGATGTCCTCTCCGTTGTCATCGCCCGGGTTGACCGGGCGATCCAGTCCCACGGAACGTTGGGTGTGTACTGGATTGCCCGCCTGCGCGGGCAATGACAGCGACAGTGTGTGCGAGACCACTCACTTTGCCGCAAGTTCCTGTATTGTCGCCGCCACGCGCTCGCCGAACGCCTTGGTGCCGAGCGGCCCGCCGAGATCGGGCGTGCGCCATTGCGGCACCGCGATCACGTTGTCGAGCGCCTGCTCGATCAGGGCAGCGGCGTCGCGCAGCGGCTTGTCGTTGCGGCGCTCGCCCAGCCACGCAAGCAGCATGGCGGCGGAGCCGATCAGCGACGTCGGATTGGCGATGCCCTTGCCGGCGATGTCGGGCGCGGAGCCGTGCTGCGCCTGCGCCACCGCGTGATCGGTTCCGGCGTTGAGGGATTCGGCCAGGCCCAGGCTGCCGGCGATCTCCGACGCCTCGTCCGACAAGATGTCGCCGAACATGTTGGTGGTGACGATTACGTCGAACCGGCTGGCGTCGCGCACCAGCATCGCCGCCATGGCGTCGACGATGCGCTCCTCGTAGGCGACCTGCGGATAATTTTTTGCGATCGCGCGCACGCAGTCGAGATATAGCCCTTCCGAGACATGCAGCACGTTCGCCTTGTGCACCGCCGTCACGTGGCTGCGCCGGCGCACGGCCAGTCGGAACGCCGCCTCGGCGATGCGGGTCGAGCCCTCGCGGGTGATCTTGCGGATCGACAGCGCGAGGTCCGCCGTCGGCATGAACTCGCCGTTGCCCCCGAACATCGAGCGGTCGGCGTAGAACCCTTCGGTGTTCTCGCGCACGATGACGAGATCGATCGGCTTGCCGCAGCGCGGCGGAAAACCCGGGCGCGAGCGCGCCGGGCGGATGTTGGCGAAGAGGTCGAGCCGCTTGCGCAAGTTCCCCGACGGATTGATCCCGCCTTGCGAGGCCGGCGGATAGTCATGATGCGACACCGGCCCGAGGATCACGCCGTCGGCCGCCTTCGCCTTCTCGAACGAATCCTCCGGCAGCGTGGTGCCGCACGATCTCAGCGCCGCGAGCCCGATCGGCACTTCCTCGAACACGAGGTTGAGCGGCAGCATGCGGTCGAGCGCGCGCAGCACCGTAAGCGTCGCGGCGCTGATCTCCGGCCCGATGCCGTCGCCCTGCATGACGACGAGGCGGACCGGCGCCGGGGCGTTGGGGGCGGAACTCGCCATGTGTCGGTCTTTGTTTGCAGGGTGGGTCAGGCGCGGAGCGCCGTAACCCACCATGGCTGCGCGACCATTGGTGGGTTACGCGCCTTCGGCGCTAACCCACCCTACTGTCCCGCGTTCGCCTTGTCGACGTAGCGCTCGTCGTAGGTCGTCGCCACGTCGATCTTGATCGCCTTCACGGCGGGGTCGAACGCGGCCAGCACCTTGTAGGCGGTCTCGGCGCCCTCGCGGCCGAAGCGGCCGTCGGGCGAATACATCGGCACGCTGTTGCGGATCGACTGCACGTAGAGCGCCTTGTTGCCGATGGCGAACTCCTCCGGCATCACCTGGGCGATCTCCTCGGGGCCATGGCCCTTGACCCATTTGAGCGCGCGCACGAATGCGTTGGCGAGCCCTTGCGCGGCCTTCGGATTTCTCTCGACGAATTGCGGCTGGGCGTAGAGCACCGCCGCCGTGTAGGCGCCGCCATAGACCTTGCGGGTTCCCTCGAGCGTGCGCGTGTCGGCCACCACCTTGATGAGGCCGTCGTTCTCCAGCAGCGTGATCACCGGATCGGTGTTGACGAGCCCGTCGATCTCGCCGCGCCTGACCGCCGCGACCGCGCTCGCCGACGCGCCGACCCCGATATAGGACGCATCGTCCGGGCTGAGCCCGGCGCGCGCCATGATGTACTTGACCATGAAATGCGTGCTCGAGCCCGGCGCCGTGATGCCGATCTTGAGTCCTTTGAGGTCCTTCGGGCCGCTATAGGCGGATGCTTTCGCGGGCGACAGGCCGAGCGCGTAGCCGGGAAACTGGCCGATCTCGACGAGCCCGATCACCGGCTGGTTCTGCGCGCGCATCTGCACGATGTGGTCATAGGCGCCGGTGACCACGTCGGCCGAGCCGCCGACCAGGGCCTGCAATGCCTTGGCGCCGCCGGGGAAATCGGAAATCTCGACGTCGAGGCCTTCGTCCTTGAAGTAGCCGAGCCGCTCGGCGACCGTGAGCGGCAGGTAGAACAGGGACGGTTTGCCGCCGACCGCGAGCCGCACCTTTATGGCTTGCGCCTGCGCGGCGCCGACCATCGCGGCACATGCAAGGATCGCCGCCAGAATTTTGAGAACCTTCATCGAGCCTTCCTTCCTACAGCACGACGGCGCGCGGCGCCGCGTGTTTCGCCACGCGGTCCGCGCCGGCGCCGGCATCCTTGATGCCGGCGGGCGGTCGTGACGTAATTCGGGGGATGTTAACGGGGCGGCGGCGTCCGCGCCATGCGCGGCGCCGCCGGAGACAGCGGGAGGAAGCCGATGCCATCGCCGTTCGACCTCACCGGCAAGGTCGCCATCGTCACCGGATCGAGCAAAGGCATCGGCAAGGCGATCGTCGAATGCATGGCCGGCCAGGGCGCCAAGGTCGTGGTGTCGAGCCGCAAGGCGGATGCGTGCGAGGCGGTGGCGGCGGGCATCCGGGCGAAGGGCGGCGAGGCCACGGTCATCCCGTGCAACGTGTCGCGCCGGCCCGAGGTCGAGGCGCTGGTCGGCAGCACGCTCGCCAAGTACGGCCGCGTCGACATCCTGGTGTGCAACGCCGCGGTCAACCCGGTTTACGGCCCGCTCGCCCAGCTCTCCGACGAGGCGTTCGACAAGATCATGGGGGCGAACGTCAAGAGCACCATCTGGCTCGCCAACCTGGCGCTGCCCGGCATGGCCGAGCGCGGCGGCGGCGCCCTCGTCATCATCTCGTCGATCGGCGGCATGCGCGGCAGCGAGATGCTCGGCGCCTACGGCATCTCCAAGGCGGCGGATTTTTCCCTCGCGCGCAGCCTCGCGGTCGAGTGGGGCCCGCGCAACATCCGCGTCAACTGCATCGCGCCCGGCCTGGTCAAGACCGACTTCGCCCGCGCGCTATGGGAGAACGAGGCCGCGGTCGCCAAGCGCAACGAGCGCACCCCGCTGCGCCGTCTCGGCACGCCGGACGAGATCGGCGCGGTCGCCGCCTTCCTCGCCTCGCCGGCCGCGAGCTACATCACCGGCCAGGTCATCGTCGCCGACGGCGGGGTGACGATTGCGGGCGGATGATGCGGATACGTTCCCCGGACGCGGCGCAGCGTGGAGCGAAGCGGAACGGTGCGCCGCTGATCCGGGGTCCACGCTTGCTTCTGGACCCCGGGTCTGCAGCGCATCACTTCGTGCTGCGCTGCGCCCGGGGAACGCCGCCTTGGTGTTTTCACAATGCGGGCAGTTCAATCGCGTGCCAGGAGGCGATCCATGCGCGCCGTTCGATCGATCATCGTCGCGCTCGCGTGCACCATCTGGGCCGCGCCAGCGCTTGCGGCGGGCTGCCAGACCGGCAGCTTCGAGGCGTGGCTCGAGACCTTCAAGCGCGAGACGGCGGCCAAGGGCGTGTCGCCGCGCGGGCTCGCGGCGCTCGACGGCGTGGCCTACGATGCATCGGTCGTGTCGCGCGACCGCCGGCAGGGCGTGTTCCGCCAGAGTTTTGAGGAATTCTCCGGGCGCATGATCTCGCCCGACCGCCTGCGCGTCGGCGCGCGCAAACTCAAGCAACATGCCGCGACGTTCGCCCGCATCGAACAGGCCTATGGCGTCCCTGGCCCGGTCCTCGTCGCCATCTGGGGCCTGGAAACCGACTTTGGCGTCAACCAGGGCAACTTCTCGGTCATCCGGGCGCTGGCGTCGCTCGGCTACGACTGCCGCCGCTCGGAGAAATTCCAGGCCGAGCTGATGGACGCGTTGCGCATCGTCGAGCGCGGCGATCTTTCGCCGCACGAGATGCGGGGCGCCTGGGCTGGCGAGATCGGCCAGACCCAATTCCTGCCGTCGTCCTATCTCAAGTACGCGGTCGATTTCGACGGCGACGGGCGGCGCGATCTCATCCGCAGCGTCCCCGACGCGCTTGCCTCGACCGCCAACTATCTGAGGGGCTACGGCTGGAAGCACGGTCAGGGGTGGGAGCCCGGCGCGGCCAATTTCGACGTGCTGCTGCAGTGGAACAAGTCGCAGGTCTATTCGAAGACCATCGCGGCCTTCGCGACGCGACTGCAAGAAGCCCGATGAAAACCTCTCCCCGCTTGCGGGGAGAGGTCGACGCGCGTTCTTACGCGCGTCGGGTGAGGGGGACTTTCCACAAGCCGAGTTCGCGGAGAGTCCCCCTCACCCCGACCCTCTCCCCGCAAGCGGGGAGAGGGAGTCTCACCGCACGTTCGCGCTGGTCGCCACGTATTTGGCGAGCTCCATCTTGGCGATGGTCTCGCGGTGCACCTCGTCGGGGCCGTCGGCGAGGCGCAGCGTGCGCGAGTGCGCATAGGCGCTGGCGAGGTGGAACTCCTGCGACACGCCGCCGCCGCCGTGCACCTGGATGGCGCGGTCGATCACCTTGGTGGCCACGTTGGGCGCCACCACCTTGATCATGGCGATCTCGGCGCGCGCCGCCTTGTTGCCGACCGTGTCCATCTTGTGGGCGGCATAGAGGGTGAGCAGGCGCGCCTGGTCGATCTCCATGCGCGACTCGGCGATCCAGTGGCGGTTCACGCTGTGCTCGGCGATGGTGCGGCCGAATGCGGTACGCGACACCGCGCGCTGGCACAGGGTCTCGAGCGCCCGCTCGGCGACGCCGATCGAGCGCATGCAGTGATGGATGCGCCCCGGTCCCAGCCGCCCCTGGGCGATCTCGAAGCCGCGGCCCTCGCCGAGCAGAATGTTGGAGGCGGGCACGCGCACGTTCTCGAACAGCACCTCGGCGTGGCCGTGCGGCGCGTCGTCGTAGCCGAACACGTTGAGCGCGCGCATCACCTTGACGCCGGGCGTGTCGAGCGGCACCAGGATCATCGACTGGCGCTGATGACGCGGGCCTTCCGGGTCGGTCAGCCCCATGAAGATCGCGATCTTGCACCGCTTGTCCATGGCGCCCGATGTCCACCACTTGCGCCCGTTGACGACGTAATGGTCGCCGTCGCGCTTGATCTCCGAGCGGATATTTGTGGCGTCCGACGAGGCGACCGCCGGCTCGGTCATGGCGAAGCACGAGCGGATCTTTCCTTCCATCAGCGGCGCGAGCCAGCGCTTCTTCTGATCGTCGCTCCCGTAGAGGATCAGCGTCTCCATGTTGCCGGTGTCGGGCGCCGAGCAGTTGAACGATTCCGGGCCGATCGGCGAGCGGCCCATGATCTCGCACAGCGGCGCGTATTCGAGATTGGTCAGCTCCATCACCGGCGGCACGTCCCACCGGTCCTTCGCCTCGTCGAGCTGGCGCTTGTACGCGCCCTCGGCCGGATAGACGTGCTTGTCCATGAACTCGGCGACGCGGCGGCCAAGCTCCTTCGAGCGCTCTGACTGGGGCGGGAACATGCGGGCCCTCCTGGTTACGATAGGGACGGCACCAGGCCGTCCGTGCGCGCGAGCGCGCCGAGGTGATGATCGGCGTCGCCGAACGTAGTGTCGATCGCGGTGACGCGCTTGAAGTAATGGCCGACCTTGTACTCCATGGTCATGCCGATGCCGCCGTGCAGCTGGATGGCGCCGTGTCCGACGATTCGGCCGGAGCGGCCGATCTGCACCTTGGCGGCGGCGATCGCCTTGCGACGCTCGGCCGCGTCGGGCTCCTCGGCCATCATGGTGGCGAGCATCGCCATGCTGCGCGCCTGCTCCAGCGCGACGAACATGTCGACCGCGCGGTGCTGCAGCACCTGAAAGCTGCCGATCGGCCTGTCGAACTGCCGGCGCGTGCGCAGGTAATCGACGGTCAGCTCGTGCATGACCGCCATGGCGCCGACCGCCTCGGCCGCGAGTGCGGCGATCGCCTCGTCGACGACGCGCTCGATCAGCGGCAACGCGGCGCCCGCCTCGCCGACCACGCCCTCCGCGCCGACCTTCACCTGCGCGAACGAGATGTCCGCCGCGCGCAGGCCGTCGACGGTCTCGTAGCCGCGCCGCGTCACACCGGGCGCGCCGGCATCGACGATGAACAGGGCAAGCCCGTCGCGCTCGCGCCGGTTGCCGGCAACCCGCGCGGAGACGATCAGCTTGTCGGCCGCCTCGCCATTGAGCACGACGCTCTTCTCGGCGTTGATGACGAATGCCGCGCCGTCGCGCTTGGCGGTGGCGCCGACGTCGGCGAGGTCGTAGCGCGACTGGCGCTCCATGTGGGCGAACGCGAGCAGCAGGCTGCCGTCCGCCACCTTGGGCAGGATGGCGCCGCGCTGTTCGTTCGTGCCCCCGTGGCGCAGCAGGCCGCCGGCGAGCACCACGGTCGGCAGATAAGGCTCGAGCGCGAGCGCGCGGCCGAACGCCTCCGCGACGATCATGGTCTCGACCGCGCCGCCGCCGGAGCCGCCATGCTTCTCGTCGAACGGCAACCCGAGGATGCCGAGCTCGGCGTAGCGCCGCCACATGTCGCGGTGAAAACCGTCCGGCTCCTTCATGTAGGCCTTGCGCTGCTCGAATTCGTAGTGGTCGGACAGCAGGCGTTCGACGCTGTCCTTGAGCAGCCGCTGCTCCTCGTTCAGTTCGAAGTCCATCTTCACCCTCGACGTTTCTTACCTCTCCCCGCTTGCGGGGAGAGGCCGACGCGCGAAGCGCGTCGGGTGAGGGGGCCTCTACGCAAGCGCATTCCCTCAGAGGCCCCCTCACCCCGACCCTCTCCCCGCAAGCGGGGAGAGGGAGTTCACAACCCCAGTATCGCCTTGGCGACGATGTTCTTCTGGATTTCGTTGGTGCCGCCGTAGATCGAGACCTTGCGCATGTTGAAGTAGCTGGGCGCGAGCGACGGCGCCCAGTCGGGGCCGATCGGCGGCTCGTTCCGGCGCTCGTCCTCGAGATATTCCGGCTGATAGGGCAGCGCATAGGGCCCGACCACTTCGAGCAGCAATTCGGCGATGGTCTGCTGGATCTCCGAGCCCTTGATCTTGAGGATGGAGGAGGCCGGGTCGGGCTTGTTGCCCTTGCGGTTGCGCTCCGCCGCGACGACGCGCAGCTGCGTCATCTCCAGCGCCTTCAGCTCGACCTCGACCGCCGCGACCTTGGCGCAGAAGCGCTCGTCCTCGATCAGCGGACGGTCGCCCGCGCGCTCGAGCGCCGCCAGCTCGCGCAGGCGGCGGATGCGCTCCTTCGACATGCCGACGCGGGCGATGCCGGAGCGCTCGTTGCCGAGCAGGAATTTCGCGCAGTCCCAGCCCTTGTTCTCCTGCCCGACCAGATTCTCGAGCGGCACCCGCACGTCATCGAAGAACACTTCGTTCACTTCGCGCCCGCCGTCGATCGTCTGGATCGGCCGTACGGTGATGCCCGGCGTCTTCATGTCGATCAGCAGGAAGGAGATGCCCTCCTGCTTTTTCGCCGCCGCCGGGTCGGTGCGCACCAGGCAGAAGATCCAGTCGGCATATTGGGCGGTGGTCGTCCATGTCTTCTGGCCGTTGACCACGTAATGGTCGCCGTCGCGCCGCGCCGAAGTCTTGAGCGACGCGAGGTCGGAGCCGGAGCCCGGCTCGGAAAAGCCCTGGCACCACCAGTCGTCCAGGTTGGCGATGCGCGGCAGGTAGCGCTTCTTCTGCGTCTCGTTGCCGAAGGCGATGATCACCGGGCCGACCATGGTGACGCCGAAGCCGAGCGGCGGCGGCGCCGGCGCCTGCTGCAGCTCCTCGAGATAGATGTATTGCTGCACCGGGCTCCAGTCCTGGCCGCCCCATTCGACCGGCCAGTTCACCACCGCCCAGCCCTTGGCGTTGAGGATGCGCTGCCAGGCGACGATGTCGTCCTTGGTCACGCGGCGGCCCTCGACCAGTTTGCGGCGGATCTCCGGCGGCAGCGCGGTGCGCATGAAGGTGCGCACCTCGTCGCGGAACTTCATCTCCTCGGCAGTGAAACGCAGGTCCATGGTGCTCTCCTCGGCGTTTCCTGGGCGCGGCGCAGCACGAAAGTGGTGCGCCGCAGACCCGGGATCGATCGTTTGTTCACAACTGGACCCCGGATCAGCGGCGCACCGTTACACGCTGCGCCGCATCCGGGGCATGCCCTTCAATGAATCTCGAACAGGCCGGCAGCGCCCATGCCGCCGCCGATGCACATGGTGACGACGGCGCGCTGGGCCTTGCGCCGGCGGCCCTCGATCAGGATGTGGCCCATCATGCGCGCGCCGCTCATGCCGTAGGGATGGCCGATCGAGATCGAGCCGCCGTCGACGTTCAGGTTCTCCTGCGGGATGCCGAGGCGGTCGCGGCAGTAGAGCACCTGGCTGGCGAAGGCCTCGTTGAGCTCCCACAGGTCGATGTCGTCCATCGCCAAACCTTGCTGCTGGAGCAGCTTCGGCACCGCGAACACCGGCCCGATGCCCATCTCGTCCGGCTCGCAGCCGGCCACCGCCAGCGCGCGGAAGGTGCCGAGCGGCTCGAGCCCGCGCTTTTCCGCGAGCCGGGCCTCCATCACCACGCAGGCCGAGGCGCCGTCGGAGAGCTGGCTCGCATTGCCGGCGGTGATGTAGCCGCCCTCGCGCACCGGCTTGAGCGACGCCAGGCCCTCGAGCGTGGTGTCGGGCCGATTGCCTTCGTCGCTCTTCAGCGTGACGGGCTCGAGGCTCTCGGCCTTCGTCTCTTTGTCGATCACCTTCTTGATCGTCGGCAGCGGCACGATCTCGTCGGCGAAGCGGCCGGCCTGCTGGCCGGACGCGGTGCGCCGCTGGCTCTCGAGCGCGTAGGCATCCTGCGCGTCGCGGGCCACGCCGTAGCGGGCCGCCACGATGTCGGCGGTCTCGATCATCGGCATCCATAGCTGCGGCTTATGGTCCTTGAGCCAGTCCTCGTAGACCGGCTGGCGGTTGGGATCCTGCACCAGGCTGATGCTTTCGAGGCCGCCGCCGACCATCACCTTGGTCTCGCCGAGCATCACCCGATGCGCCGCCATGGCGATCGCCTGCAGGCCCGAGCTGCAGAAGCGGTTGACGGTGGTGCCCGACACGGTGACCGGCAGCCCGGCGCGGATGGCGGCGAGCCGCGCGACGTTCTGCCCGGTCGCGCGCTCCGGCATGGCGCAGCCGAGGATCACGTCCTCGATCTCGCTTGGCTCGATGCCGGCGCGTTCGACCGCGTGGCGGATCACATGGCCGCCCAGCACGGCGCCATGGGTGTGGTTGAAGGCGCCGCGATAGGCTTTGCCGATCGGGGTGCGGGCGGTGGAAACGATGACGGCCTCGGGCATCATGACCTCGCGCGATTTGAACTCTGCTCTCTCAAATCCCTCCCCCGCTTGCGGGGGAGGGTAGGGTGGGGGCCCGCAAGCGGGGGAGGATTCCGTCTCTGCCTCTCTTCCGCGACAAGCTCCTTCTTGGACAGCTTGCCGACGGCGGTGCGCGGCAGGGCGTCGCGAATCTCGAGCGCGGCCGGCATCTCGTGCCGGCCGACCTTGTCGGCGAGAAATTCGCGCAGCTCATCGATGGTCAGCGCCGAGGCGCCCCCGCGCAGCTTCACGAAGGCCTTGGCGGCCTCGCCACGATAGTCGTCCGGCACGCCGATGACGATCACTTCTTCCACATCGGGATGCTCGAAGATCGCCTCCTCGATGACGTGCGGATAGACGTTGAACCCGCCGGAGATGATCAAATCCTTCTTGCGGTCGACCAGGAAGAAATAGCCGTCCTCGTCCATATAGCCGAGGTCGCCGGTGAGAAAGAAGCCGTCGACGAACGCGGCGCGCGTCTCCTCGCGCCGGTTCCAGTAGCCCGTCATCACGTTGGGGCCGCTGATGCGGAACTCGCCTATCTCGTTGGGGCCGAGCAGGCGGCGCGGATCGTCGAGCGCGACCACCTGCATGGCGATGCCGGGCAGCGGCAGGCCGATCGATCCGGGTTTCGTCGGGCCTTCGCGCGGGAGCGCCGTACCGGGGGCGGAGGTTTCGGTCATGCCAAAGCCGTTGCCGAGCCGTCCTCCGATCAGCCGCTCGACCCGTTGCGTCACCTCGACCGGCAGCGGCGCGCCGCCCGAGCCGCACAGCCGCAACGACGACAGGTCGCGCGTCTCGATCCCCGGATAGGCAGCGAGCGCGATCCACATGGTCGGCACACCGGGAAACACGGTGGCGCGCTTGACTTCGATGTCGCGGATCGTCGTCTCGACGTCGAAGCGCGGCCGCAGCAGCAGTTCGTTGCCGGCGGCGAGGCTGCGCAGCATCACCACGCAGAAGGCGTAGATGTGGAACAGCGGCAGGACGCAGATGACGCGTTCCTCGCCCGGCATGCTCAAATGCTGTCCCTGCATCCATTCCTCGACGCTCGACACCGCCGCGGTCAGGTTGGCGTGGGTGAGCATCGCGCCCTTGGGCGCGCCGGTGGTGCCGCCGGTATATTGCAGCAGCATGACGTCATCGCCGCCAACCGCGGGCCAAGTGCGGATCAAATTGTCGGGCTTTTGCCTGCGCGCCATGAGGGTCGCAAACGAGACGCAGGTTTCCGTCTCGGCGAACGGCTCGGGCGGCGCCGGCGAGGGACCCCACGCCGCGTCGTCGCCGACGATCACCCGATCGACGTGGCCGCCTGCCAGCAGTTTCTGCGCCATCGGCAGCAGCCAAGCCTGCCGCGCGGTGACGAGGATGCGCGCGCCGCTGTCATGAAGCTTATGCACAAGCTCGCGCTCCGCATCGAGCGGGCTCAGGTGCACGATGCGCGCGCCGCAGCGCGCCACGCCGAACGCCGCGATCGGATGGTACGGCGTGTTGGCCAGATAGAGCGCAACGGTCGTGTCGCGGCCGACGCCGAGATCGAGGAAGGACGCCGCGGCGCGATCGGCAAAATCGCCAAGTTCGCGGTAGCTGATGCGCCGGTCGCGGTATTCGAGCGCCGGCCTGTCGCCGAACCGCGCCACCGCGCGGTCGAGCAGCGCCGGCAAGGTCGAGGTCGCAATCGGCGCATCCCAGCGCACGCCCGGCGGATAGGAGCGTTCCCACGCAAACGGCCGGGCGGGGGTCATCACATCGGTCCGTGCCCCGTGCGCAGCGCAGCACGAAGTGATGCGCTGCAGACACGGGGTCCAAAATTTTTGCGCAACCTGGGTCCCGGATCAGCGGTGCACCGCTCCGCTGCGCTGCGCGCTGCACCGCATCCGGGACACGCCCCCATCACCTGCATTGGCCTCATCATGCCGATTTGGCCGCGTAGGTGCCGAACTTGCCGCCGGTCTGCGCGAGGCGCAGCAACAGCGGCGCGGGCTCCAACTGCTTGATGCCGGCGTTGGCGGCGATCTCCTTGAGCCGGTCGCGGATGTAGGCCAAGCCGACGTTGTCCGCATAATGCATCGGGCCGCCGCGCCAGATCGGCCAGCCATAGCCGTAGATCCAGATCACGTCGACGTCGCCCGAGCGCGTGGCGATGCCTTCGTCGAGAATGCGCGCACCCTCGTTGATCAGCGGAAAGATCAGCCGCTCGAAGATCTCCTTGCGGTCGATGGTGCGGCGCTTGATGCCGTGGCGCATCGACGCCTCGACGATGAGATGCTCCGTGTCCGCATCCGGAAGCGGCGAGCGCGAGCCCGCCTCGTAGCGATAGAATCCCCTGGCGGTCTTCTGCCCGTAGTGCCCGGCCTCGACCAGGGCGTCGGCGATTTCGGCCTTGGCGCCCGAGGCCTTGCGCACGCGCCAACCCACGTCGAGGCCGGCGAGGTCGCTCATGGCGAACGGTCCCATGGGGAAGCCGAATTCGGTGAGCGCGCCGTCGACGTCCTGGGGCAGCGCGCCTTCCAGCAGCATGCGCTCGGCCTCGATGCCGCGCGCGTGCAGCATGCGGTTGCCGACGAAGCCGTGGCAGACGCCGACCACCGCCGGCACCTTGCCGATGCGGCGGCCGACCGCGACGGCGGTGGCGAGCACGTCGGGCGCGGTCTGCGCGCCGCGCACGATCTCCAAGAGCCGCATCACGTTCGCCGGGCTGAAGAAGTGCATGCCGAGCACGGAGCGCGGCCGCTGCGTCGCCTTGGCGATCTCGTCGACGTTGAGATAGGACGTGTTGGTCGCGAGCACCGCGTCCGGCTTGGCGATCCGGTCGAGCTTGCCGAACACCTGCTTCTTCAAATCCATTTCCTCGAACACCGCCTCGATGACGATGTCCGCCTCCGCCGCCGCCTCGAGCTCGGTCACCCCGTTGAGCAGCTTGAGCCGGCGCTCCATCTCGTCGGCCGCGAGCCCGCCGCGCGCCACCGTGTTGCGGTAGTTCTTGCCGACGGTGTCGAGCCCGCGCGTCAGCGCGTCGCGGTTGACCTCGATGATGTTCACCGGAATGCCCGCGTTGGCGAAGCACATGGCGATGCCGCCGCCCATGGTGCCGGCGCCGAGCACGGCGGCGCGCTTGATCTCGCGCGGCTTGGTGCCGGCGGGCATGTCGGGCACTTTCGCCGCCTCGCGCTCGGCGAAGAAGATGTGCCGCTGCGCCTTCGACTGCTCGCCCTCGCGCAGCACCTGGAATTTCTCACGAACGCGGCGCTCGGCTTCCTCCATCGGCACCTCGAACGACCAGCGCACCGCCTCGATGGCGGCGGCCGGCGCGGCAAGCCCGCGCGTGCGCTTGGCCGACTTGGCGACGACTTCGTCGTACGCCCCCCGGTTGGCGCGATAGAACTCGAGCTTGTCCTCCAGGTCGCGGGTGCGCCGCAGCGGCCGCTTTTCCGCGACGATCCGGCGCGCGAACGCGATGGCCCCCTGGGTCACGTCGCCCTCGACGATCTCGTCGACGAGGCCGTTCGCCAGCGCCTCCTTCGCCGAAATCGGATCGCCGCTGAGGATCATCGGCAGCGCCTTGTCGACGCCGATCAGGCGCGGCAGCCGCTGGGTGCCGCCGGCGCCGGGGATCAGGCCGAGCTTGATCTCGGGCAGCCCCAGGCGGGTGCCGGGCGCCGCCACGCGGTAATGGCAGGCGAGCGCGACTTCGAGCCCGCCGCCGAGCGGCGTGCCGTGCAGCGCGGCGACGATCGGCTTCTTGCTCGTGTCCATGGCGTCGAGCACCTCGACCAGGCCCGGCGGGCGCGGCGTCTTGTCGAACTCGGTGATGTCGGCGCCGGCGATGAAGGTGCGCCCGGCTGCGGCGAGCACGATCGCGTCGATGCTGTTGTCGTCGCGCGCCTGGGTGAAGGCGTCCAGCAATCCGGCGCGCACCTCCTGCCGGAGCGCATTGACGGGCGGGTTGTCGACGAGGACGACGGCGACGGCGCCGGGGCGCAGTTCGACGAAACTGGACAAGATTTCCTCCCTGCAGAGTTTCGCGGCGCGAAACTCTGTTCTGCATTATTGACCGGAACGCTAGGAAGTGGTGCCATCGCTGTCAACATTGGGACACGCAACAACGGTCCAGGGGATGGCTGCATACGAGAGCCTCAAGGCCGGCGGCGGCCGCTTGAGCGAACCGATCCCGGCCCACGATCGCAAGTTCGTGGTGGCGCTGGCGCGCGGGCTCGACGTCCTGCGGGCGTTCACGCCGAACGAGGGACTGCTCGGCAACCAGGAGATCGTCACCCGCACCGGGCTGCCCAAGGCGACGGTGTCGCGCCTGACCTACACGCTCACCAAGCTCGGCTATCTCTCGCATATCGAGCGGCTCGGCAAGTACCAGCTGGCGCCCGCGGCGCTGTCGATCGGCTACTCCACCTTGGCGAACATGCGCATCCGCCAGGTGGCGCGGCCCTACATGCAGGAGCTTGCCAACTACGCCGGCGCCTCGGTGTCGCTCGGCAGCCGCGACCGGCTGAGCCTCATCTATGTCGAGCATTGCCGCAGCAAGGCGGCGGTGATGCTGCGCCTCGACATGGGCTCGCGCATTCCGATCGCCACCACCGCCATGGGACGCGCCCTGATCGCCGCCCTGCCGGAGCGGGAACGCGACTGGCTGCTCAGCCACATCGCGCGCCGCGAGGGCGAGCGGTGGCCGAAAATCCGCAGCGGCATCGACCGCGCCATCAAGGATCTGGCGGCGCGCGGCTTCACCGTGTCGGCCGGCGACTGGCAGCCGGACGTGTTCGCGGTCGGCGTGCCGCTGATCGCCAGCGACGGCTCGGGCGTATTCGCCTTCAATTGCGGCGGGCCCGCGTTCCAAATCAACAAGGAGCGGCTGGAGACCGATATCGGCCCGCGGCTCGTCAACATGGTGAGAAACGTCGAAGCTGCCATGAACGGCCATTGAGGCATTTCCCGGCGGCGCGTGCAGCGCTTCGCCGGCGGAAGCGGCAAGAAGAAGCCGGGGCGATCATCGGAGGGGACGGCCAATGGGCGCCAGCGCGGGCGCAAGCGATGCGGTGTTGGCCAGAGCGCTTTCCGATTCAATCGAATCGGAAACGCGCTCTTGCTTTTTGACTTTGTCGCATTTTCTGCGGAAAACCGGTGTCCACTTTTCCGGAAAATGCTCCAGCGCGGCACGCGGGGGCGGCGCATGATGGCGGCAGCCGCCCTCGCGCTTGGCGCGCCCAACGAGCACGCGGCGCCGTTGCTGCGCGTCACCGATGTGGGCGTGCGCTTCGGCGGCATCGTCGCGCTTGACAGCGTCTCGTTCGATCTCGCAGGCGGGCAGATGCTCGGGCTGATCGGCCCGAACGGCGCCGGCAAGACCACCCTGTTCAATTGCTTCAGCCGGCTGTACACGCCGGTGCGCGGCGACATCCTGTTCGAGGGCTCGAGCATCCTCGACAAGGCGCCCCACCGCATCGCCGATATCGGCATCGGCCGCACGTTTCAGAACCTCGCCTTGTTCAGCCGCATGTCGGTCATCGACAACGTCCGGGTCGGCGGCCATCGCCTGGGGCGCAGCGATTTCCTCAGCGACGCCCTGCGTCTGCGATGGGTGACCCGGCAGGACGCGGCGCTCACCGACGCGGCGCGCGAGCTGATCGACTATCTCGATCTTGCCGACGTCGCCGAGCGGCGGGTGGCCGACCTGCCGTTCGGCGTGCAGAAGCGCGTCGAGCTGGCGCGCGCGCTCGCGGTCAAGCCCAAGCTCCTGCTGCTCGACGAGCCGGCCGGCGGGCTCAACCATTTCGAGGTCGAGGAGCTGGGGCGCCTGATCCGCCGCATCCGCGACGAGCGCGACGTCACCGTGCTGCTGGTCGAGCATCACATGAACCTCGTCATGTCGGTGTGCGACCGCGTGGTCGCGCTCGATTTCGGCCGCAAGATCGCCGACGGCACGCCCGCCGAGGTGCAGCGCAATCCCGACGTGATCGCCGCCTACCTGGGGACCGCCGCATGACGGCGATGCTGCTCGAAGCCAGCGCGTTGTGCGCGTTCTACGGCGCGACCCAGGCGCTGTTCGGCCTCGATCTCGCGGTGGAGGCGGGCGGCATCACCACGCTGCTCGGCGCCAACGGGGCGGGCAAGACCACGACCTTGCGGGCGCTGTCCGGCATGGTGCGCGCGACCGGGGAGATCCGCTTCGACGGCCGGCCGATTGCCGGGCGGCCGGTCGAGCAGATCGTGCGGCTCGGCATCGCCCATGTGCCGCAGGGCCGCGGCACCTTCGTGCGCCAGACGGTCGAGGAAAACCTGCAGATCGGCGCCATGACGCGGCGCAACCATTCCGCCATCGCCGCCGACGTCGAGCGCGTCTACGGCTATTTCCCGCGGCTCAAGGAGCGGCGCCGCCAGCAGGCCGGCACCCTGTCCGGCGGCGAGCAGCAGATGCTGGCGGTCGGCCGCGCCATGATGCTGCGCCCGCGCCTGATGCTGCTCGACGAGCCTTCGTTCGGGCTCGCCCCGCTGATCGTACAGGAGCTGTTCGGCATCCTGCGCAACCTCAACCGCGATGAAAACGTGAGCATGCTGCTGGTCGAGCAGAACGCCTCGCTGGCGCTCGATCTCGCCGACCACGCTTATCTGATCGAGACCGGGCGGCTGGTGATCAAGGGTCCGGCGCATGCGATCCGCAACGACGAGACGGTCCGCCGTTCCTATCTCGGCTATTAGGAAGAGCAAATGAACTGGGAACTGCTGCTGCACCAGGTGCTGGCCGGACTCGCGACCGGCGGTATCTACGCCTGCATCGCGCTTGCCGTGGTGATGATCTACCAGGCGATCGATCACCTCAATTTCGCCCAGGGCGAGATGGCGATGTTCTCGACCTTCATCGCCTGGCAGCTGATGGACTGGGGCACCCCCTACTGGGTCGCGTTCGTCGTCACCATCGCGGTATCGTTCATCGGCGGCGTCGCCATCGAGCGCATCGTGTTCAAGCCGATCCACGACGCGCCGGTGCTCAGCCACATCGTGGTGTTCATCGCGCTGTTTTCCATCATCAACAGCCTCGCCGGCTGGATCTGGGACTACACCATCAAGAACTTTCCCACCCCGTTCGGCTCGCGCTCGCTGCTCGGCAGCGGCCTGATCAGCGCGCATGACGGCGGCATGATCACGGTGTCGCTCGGGCTTCTGGCGCTCCTCTATCTGTTCTTCCGCCACACCCGCGTCGGCCTCGCCATGCGCGCCGCCGCCGCCAACCCGGAATCCGCGCGGCTCGCCGGCATTCGCGTCGGCTGGATGATCGCGCTCGGCTGGGGCATGGCGGCGGCGATCGGCGCGGTCGCCGGCATGCTGATCGCGCCGGTCGTGTTCCTCGAGCCCAACATGATGCTGGGGATTCTGCTGTACGGCTTCGCCGCCGCGGTGGTCGGCGGCCTCACCAGCCCGGGGGGTGCCGTGGTGGGCGGCTTCTCGGTCGGGGTGATCGAGAACGTCGCCGGGACCTTCATCCCCTATTTCGGCCGCGAGCTGAAGCTCACCATCGCGCTCCTCCTGATCGTCGCCGTGCTGCTGGTGAAGCCGAGCGGGCTGTTCGGCAGAGCCGTCGTGAGCCGGGTGTAGCGTCATGGAAGCAAGCCAAGCCTCCGTCCGCGTACCGGCATCGTCGAGCGCCGTGGGCGGCCTGTCGTTCAACGCCTGGCGCCGGTTGGTGCTCGTCGCCGCGCTGCTGGTCGCGCTGGCGCTGCCGTTCGCGGTGAAGAATTTTCTGATCTTCCAGGTGACGCTGGCGATCATCTACGCGGTCGCCATCCTCGGGCTCAACCTGCTGACCGGCTTCAACGGCCAGTTCTCCCTTGGCCACAGCGCCTTCTATGCGATCGGCGCCTACACGGCGGCGGTCATGATGGATCAGGGGGACATCGCCTATTACTGGACCCTGCCGGTCGCCGGACTGATCTGCCTGGTCACCGGTTTCCTGTTCGGGCTGCCGGCGCTGCGCCTCGAAGGGGTGTACCTCGCGCTCGCCACCTTCGCGCTCGCCATCGCCACCCCGCAGCTCCTGAAATTCAGCCCGATCGAGCACTGGACCGGCGGCGTGCAGGGCATCGTGATCATCAAGCCGGACGCGCCGTTCGGGCTGCCGATCAATTCCGACCAGTGGCTCTACTTCTTCACGCTGATCGTGTCGGGCCTGCTGTACTGGTGCGCCGTCAACCTGGTGAAGAGCCGCACCGGCCGCGCGATGACCGCCATCCGCGACAATCCGGTGGCGGCGGGCTCGATGGGCGTCAACGTCTCGCTCTACAAGTCGCTGACCTTCGGAGTGAGCGCGCTCTATACCGGCATTGCCGGCGCGCTCGGCGCCATCGTGACCGGGTTCGTGGCGCCCGACAGCTTCACCTTCGCGCTCTCCATCCAGCTGTTCGTCGGCCTGGTGGTGGGCGGGGTCGGCTCCATCCCCGGCACCCTGTTCGGCGGCCTGTTCGCCCTGTTCGCCCCGAACATCGCCGAATCCGTGTCCAAGGGCTTGGCAGGGGCGGTCTACGGGGTCATCCTGGTCCTGGTCATCTACGTGATGCCGTCTGGGGCCGCGGGTCTGGTTCGGCTGATCGTGAGCAAGCTCGCGCGACGCGAGCGGTGACGGCAGTCATCAACAAGGGAGAAAGCAATGCAGCTTCATCGTTTCGGCATGACGGCGGCGGCCGCGCTCGGCCTCGCCGCCCTGATCGCGGGCCCCGCCGCCGCCCAGAAGAAATACGATCCGGGCGCGAGCGACGCCGAGATCAAGGTCGGCAACATCAATCCCTACAGCGGGCCGGCGTCCGCCTACGGCACGATCGGCAAAACGCTCGCCGCCTATTTCAACAAGGTGAACGCCGAGGGCGGCATCAACGGCCGCAAGATCAACTTCATCACCTACGACGACGGCTACAGCCCGCCCAAGGCGGTCGAGCAGGCGCGCAAGCTGGTCGAGAGCGACGAGGTGCTGCTCATCTTCCAGAGCCTGGGCACGCCGTCGAACACGGCGATCCAGAAATACATGAACTTGAAGAAGGTGCCGCAGCTGTTCGTCGCCACCGGCGCCACCAAGTGGGGCGATCCGAAGAATTTTCCGTGGACGATAGGATGGCAGCCCAACTATCAGAGCGAGGGCCGCATCTACGCCAAGTACCTGATGGAGCGCCATCCGAATGCGAAGGTCGGCATCCTCTATCAGAACGACGATTACGGTAAGGACTACGTCAAGGGCCTTAAGGACGGCCTTGCCGGCAAGCTGCAGATCGTCTCCGAGCTTCCCTACGAGACGACCGACCCGACGGTGGATTCCCAGATCATCAACCTGAAGGCCTCGGGCGCCGACGTGTTCTACAACGTCACCACGCCCAAGTTCGCCGCCCAGGCGATCCGCAAGATGGCCGAGATCGGCTGGAAGCCGGTCCACCTCCTGAACAACGTGTCGGTCTCGGTCGGCTCGGTGATCAAGCCGGCCGGGATGGAGAATGCCCAGGGCATTTTGTCGACTGCGTATATCAAGGATCCGACCGACCCCACCTGGAAGGACGATGCCGCCCTCAAGGAATGGGCGGCGTTCATGGAGAAGTATTACCCGGACGGCGACCGCACCTCGGCCTTCCCGGTCTATGGCTACGCGGTCTCGCAGTCGCTGGTGCAGGTGCTCAAGCAGTGCGGCGACAACCTCACGCGCGAGAACGTGATGAAGCAGGCCGCGAATATCAAGAACCAGGAGATCGGCGTGCTGCTGCCGGGCATCAAGGTCAATACCGGCCCGAGCGACTTCTTCCCGATCAAGCAGCTGCAGATGATGCGCTTCAAGGGCGACAGCTGGGAGCTGTTCGGCCCCATCATGAGCGGCGACATCGGCAGCTGATTGCGCTTGCCCCGGATGCGGTGCAGCGCGAAGCGAAGCGGAGCGGTGCGCCGCTGATCCGGGGGCCATGGGTTGAACGCGCAAAGAATGGACCCCGGGTCTGCAGCGCACCGCCTCGCGCTGCGTTGCGCCCGGGGCACGCCGCCAACACCGAGGATTAACCTCTGGCCTCAGTCGAGTTGCGCAACCTGACCAAGCGCTACGGCGGGACCGCCGCGGTCGACGGCGTCTCGTTGCGCATCGAGCATGGGCTGCTGGTGTGCCTGCTCGGGCCGTCGGGCTGCGGCAAGACTACCACCCTGCGGCTGATCGCCGGCTTCATGGAGCCGAGCGCCGGCGAGATCGCGGTGGGGGACCGGGTGGTGTCGTCGCCCCACCGCACGCTGCCGCCCGAGCAGCGCAACATGTCGATGATTTTCCAGAGCTACGCGCTGTGGCCGCACATGACGGTGGCCGAGAACGTCGCCTACGGGCTCAAGCTGCGCAAGCTCGACCGCGCCACCATCGCGAAGAAACTCGCGGCGCTGCTGTCCACCACGCGGCTGAGCGAGCTGGCCGACCGCTATCCGGGCGAGCTGTCGGGCGGCCAGCAGCAGCGCGTGGCGCTGGCGCGCGCCCTCATCGTCGAGCCGGAGACCCTTTTACTCGACGAGCCGCTGTCGAACCTCGACGCCAACCTGCGCGAGGAAATGCGCTTCGAGGTGCGCCGCCTGCACGACGCCTATCGCTACACCACGGTCTACGTCACCCACGACCAGGCCGAGGCGATGACCACCGCCGACCTGATCGCGGTGATGAACGCCGGCCGGATCGAGCAGCTCGGCACGCCGGAGGACATCTACGACCGGCCGCGTTCCGAGTTCGTCGCCCGCTTCATCGGCTCGAGCAACATCGTGCGCGGCAAGAACCTCGATGCCAGCCGGGTCGAGTTGGCCGGCGTGCCCTTGCGCTGCGACGGCGCCGAACTCGTGCCCGGCGGCGAGACGGCGATCTCCATCCGCCAGCACGACATCCGCCTGATGACCACGCCTCCGGCGCCGCCGACCGAGAACGTCGTGCCGGGGAAGATCGTGCGCCACGTCTTCCTGGGCGGAAGCCGCGACTATATGGTCGAGGTCGCCGACGGCACGCAGTTGCGGGTGACGGCGCCGCCCGAGGAGAACATCGCGTCCGGCACAGCGGTCTGGATCCATTTGCCGGCACAGCGGTGCCGCGCGCTGACCGGCTGAGCTGCAACGAAAAAAACTATCCAGGGAGTGGAACATCATGACAGACAAACATTTCTCGCGGCGGGACGTGCTCAGGGGCTCGGCCACGCTGGCGGCCGGCCTCGCCGCGTCGCCGCCCGCCGCCGGGGCCGCGCCGGTCGCGGGCGCGATCACGCCGGACCTGATCGCGGCGGCGCAGAAGGAAGGCAAGGTCGCCTGGTACACCTCGGTCGACCTGCCGCTTGCGGAGAAGATGGCGCGCGCCTTCGAGGCGAAGTTCCCCGGCGTCGCCTGCCGGGTCGAGCGCTCCGGCGCGGAGCGCAATTTCCAGCGCATCGGCCAGGAATACGGCAGCCGCGTGCACGCGGTCGACGTGGTCAACTCGTCCGACGCCTCGCACTTCATCGTGTGGAAGCGGGAGGGCTGGCTCGCGCCCTACGTGCCGGAGGACGTGGCCAGGCATTATCCGCCCGAGCACAAGGACCCGGACGGCATGTTCGCCACCTGGCGCGCCTGGTTCAGCGTCATCGGCTACAACACCAACCTGGTGAAGCCGGAGGACGCGCCGAAGAGCTTCGCCGACCTGCTCGATCCGAAATGGGCCGGCAAGATCGTCAAGGCGCATCCGGGCTACAGCGGCACCATCCTGACCGCCACCTACGAAATCTCCCGCGACCTCGGCTGGGCCTATCTGGAGAAGCTCGCCAAGCAGCGGGTGATGCAGGTCCAATCCTCCGCCGATCCGCCGAAAAAACTTGCGCTCGGCGAGCGCGCCATCATGGCGGACGGCAACGAGTACAATCTGTTCCAGCTCAAGGAAGCCGGCCAGCCGGTGGAGATCGTCTATCCGACCGAGGGGGCGCCGCTCATCACCGGCCCCAACGGCGTGTTCAAGGACGCGCCCAATCCCAACGCGGCGCGGCTGTTGCAGAGCTGGATGTTCACGCTCGAGGCGCAGCAACTGATGTCCGACGTCGGCGGGCTGCGCTCGATCCATCCGCTGGTCAAGGAGAAGCCGGGGCGCAAGCCGTTCCGCGAGATCAAGGCCATGAAGGACGATCCGGTCGCCGTCGAGGCGAAGAGCGATGAGATCAAGGCGAAGTACACGCAATACTTCCGCGTGTGAGCCGGCCGCGCGCTCGACCCTCTCGCGCCGCGGCGTGCTCAAGGGCTCGGCCGCGCTGGCGCTCGCCTGCGCGGCGGCCCCGCGCGCCCATGCGCTGCCCGAGCCGACGCCGGTCACCCCGGCGCTGATCGAGGCGGCGCGGCGGGAGGGCAAGGTTGCGTTCTATACCGCCATGGAGATCACGGTCGCCGAGACCCTCGCCAAGGCGTTCGAGGCGAAATATCCCGGCATCAAGGTGCGGGTCGAGCGCACCGGCAGCGAGCGGCTGTTCCAGCGCCTCGCGCAGGAATACGCGAGCGGCATCCGCGCCGCCGACATCGTCAACAGCGCCGACGCCGCGCATTTCATCGTGTGGAAGCGCGACGGCTGGCTCGCCCCCTATGTGCCCGAGGACGTCGCCCGCCACTTCGCGCCGGAGCACCGCGATCCTGACGGCATGTACGCGAGCGTGCGCGCGTGGCTCAGCGTGATCGGCTACAACACCAAGCTGGTCAAGCGCGAGGACGCGCCGAAGAGTTTCGCGGACCTGCTCGACCCGAAATGGGCCGGCAAGATCGTCAAGGCGCATCCGGGCTACAGCGGCACCATCCTGACCGCGACCTTCCAGATCGCGCGCGACATCGGCTGGGATTATTTCGAGAAGCTCGCCAGGCAGCGGGTGATGCAGGTGCAGTCCTCGACCGATCCGCCCAAGAAGCTCGCGCTCGGCGAGCGCGCCGTCATGGCGGACGGCAACGACTATCTGCTGGTCCAGCTCAAGGAGGCGGGGCAGCCGGTCGAGATCGTCTATCCGCTCGAGGGCACGCCGCTCATCGTCGGACCCAACGGCGTGTTCAAGGACGCGCCCAATCCCAACGCGGCGCGCCTGTTCCAGAGCTGGATATTTTCGGTCGAGGGCCAGCAGATCATCGTCGACTTTGCGGCGCAGCGCTCGTTCCATCCGCTGGTGAAGGAGAAGCCGGGGCGCACGCCGCTCTCCGCCATCAAGCTGATGAAGGACGACCCGGCCGCCGTCGAGGCGCAGAGCGACGAGATCAAGGCGAAGTACACGCAATACTTCAAGGTATGAGCTTGTAGCTTGTAGCCCGCATGAAGCGCAGCGAAATGCGGGAGCGGTCGACCCGGATTACGCTCCATCCGGGCTACACCGTCATGATCAGGTCGCCGTAGCTGGTGAGGCGAGCGTCCGCAGTCAGGAGTCGCATGGGCTCGGTCACCGCTTGGGCGACCAACATCCGATCAAATGGATCGGAATGATGGCGCGGTAGCCGCGCGAGCGCCTCAGTATGAATGCCAATGATGGGCAACTCGTGAAAGCCGCTTGCGTGCGATGCGGCGCGTAACTCGGCGACATCCGCTTCCAGCTTTCCCAGAGAGCTTTTGATCGCAACTTCCCACAACGATGCGGCACTGATGTAGATTTCGGTCTCGTCTGAGAGGATGAGATCGCGAACTCGATCGATGCGCGGCGATCCGGCGAGTGTCCACAGCAGGACGTGCGTATCGAGCAGCACCCTCACCGGGCTTCTCCCTCGAATCCGGCGAGCACTTCATCCGGCAATGGCGCATCGAAGTCATCGGGCACGACGAGCTTGCCCGCCAAAATCCCGATTTGTTTCTTCCGCTGATCCGGTCCCGGCGGGACCAGTTTGGCCTCGACCTGTCCGTAGGCGCCAAGCAGGATGGTCTCTCCTGCCTTGGCACGCTGCACCAATTTGGACAGATTGCTCTTCGCTTGATGCATCGAAACGACTTCCATAGGTCACCTCCTACGGCATTTAGCTTAGCCCGGGTCTAGTCCGATGTAAAGAGACCTCCAAATTTGTTACCACACCGGTCATCGGGCAAGCTTCGATAAAGGACAGCAAAATGCGGCCCCGGATCGCGCTTCGCTCCATCCGGGCTACAGACTGGCCCGCGAACGAGAGAGGAGCGCCATGAAGCTTCTGCGCCGCCAATTCCTCAACCTTGCGGGGACGGCTGCCGCTCTCGCCGCCGGACCGCCGATCGCGAGCGCGGAGACCACAAAGGCGCAAACAAAAGGCAGGCCGGTCATGGCGGTGACATCGCAATTGTGCGAGCGGATTGCCGGCACCGGCTATGCGGACCTCGGCGCGCCCGCGATCGCGGCGGCGCGGCGGCTGGTGCTCGACGGCATCGCCATCGCGATTGCCGGGACCGAGGAGGAAGCGATCCACATCCTTGCCGCGCACCACAAGGAACAGGGCGGCGCCGCGCAGGCGACGGCGATCGGCAACGGCTTCCGTCTCAATACCGTGGCGGCGGCGGCGCTCAACGGCGCGGCCATGCACGTGCTCGACTTCGAGCCGATGTGGAGCCCGGCGAACCACGCATTGTCGACCACGCTCGCCGGCGTGCTGGCGCTGGCGGAGGCGCGCGGGGCAACGGGCCGCGAGGTTCTCACCGCGCTGGTCAAGGGCGTGGAGATGCAGGGCTGGATCCGGCAGGCCTCGGGACAGTACGAGGCGGGCACGTCGCGCTTCCATCCGCCCGGCGCCGCGGGTCCGCTCGGCTCGGCGGTGGCGTGCGGACATCTCCTCGGGCTCGATGCCGGCCGGCTCGCCCACGCCGTCGGCATCTCGGCCTCCCGCGCCGGCAGCCTCCTCGCCAATGCCGGCACCATGACCAAGTCGACCCACTGCGGCCACGCCTCGGCGCTCGGGCTCGAGTCGGCGCTGCTCGCCGAGCGCGGCTTCACGGCCAACGTCGAGGTGTTCGAAGCCGCGCACGGCTATGCGCCCGCGTTCTACGACGACGGTTTCAAGACCGAGGAGATGCTCGGCTACGGCCGCGCGCCGTTCCGCATCGTCGACCCCGGCTATGCGATCAAGATGTTTCCGAGCCAGTTCGGGACCCATTTCGGCATCACCGCCGGGCTCGAGCTGCACCCCAAGATTCCGTCCGCGGCCGCGATCCGCCGCGTGGTCCTGACCGCGCCGGTGATGACCTACGTCAACCGGCCGCGCCCCGCGACGGGTCTCGCCGGCAAGTTCTCGCTGCAATACACCGCGGCGAGCGCGCTGCTCGACGGCAAGGTCGGAATTCGCACCTTCACCGACGCGCAACTCGCGCGGCCCGAGATGCAGGACCTGCTGAAAAAATTCGAGCTGCGCCAAGATCCCGCAATCCCCGGCCGTTTCGAGGAGATGCACGTCCTGCTGCGGGCCGAGCTCGACGGCGGACAAGTGCTCGAGACGCGCTGCGACGGCCCGCGCGGCAAGTGGGGCACGCCGCCGATCGGCGAGGCGGAGCACCTCGTCAAGGTGCGCGACTGCCTGGCGACACGCCTCGAGG
>WNFB01000502.1_pt1 | contig 31943 bp, 32 predicted proteins | sample 5400501 | NCBI WGS metagenome assembly WNFB01 (sample SAMN13153341, study PRJNA577476) | soil metagenome | isolation source: 200 cm saprolite under Douglas fir tree site 2 hole 1 | place: USA:California | collected 2015-04-18
CACGCGAGGAGATGGCGCGCTGGTATCTGCCGGTGGGGCTCGCGCGCCTTCGTGATTCTCTCGAGGGCGCACGCTTCGCCCCAGGTACCAAGGACGGTCTTGGGCTGCTCAGGGCCCATGGCGTCGCGGTGGGCATTGCTTCCATCACGTGGAGCTTTGCGGTTGAACACTTTGCGCGTTTGCTGGATGTAGAACATTGGCAGGGCACCGTGCTCGAAGAGTCGGGGGAGATCCGTCACGTCTGGCCCGAAGACAAGGCGTCCTGGGTGCGAGGCCTCGCTCAGCGGCTTGGGGTGCCCTGGGAGAGAACAGCCGCAGTGGGTGATTCCGCGGGCGATCAACAGATGCTTGGAGCAGTTGCCTTTCCGGTGTTTGTCGGTCGCGAGCTGCCTTCGGTCCAGCCGGGCTGGCTGCACTATCCCGCTGCAGACATCGAGGCGGTGGCGAGGCATCTCGTAGCTGTCTGGAAGCTGTCGTCCAACAACCCGTTGCGGCCGACCGCCTCCGCCGGCGGCTGAGCGCAGACGTTAGGCTTCCGGGAGAACAGATGCCGGTAACGTCACCCAAGATCGATGCGCTCTTGTTCGACCTTGGCGGTGTCGTTTTCGAGATCGATTTCAACCGGATGTTCGCCCGCTGGGCTGCCTATGCTGGTGAGGAGCCGGAGACCATCCGCGAGCGGTTCTCCCTCGATGCGTTCTATGCTCGCCACGAGCGGGGGGAGATTCAAGCAAGCGAATACTTTGCGTCGCTGCGGTCCTCGTTGCAGATCAACCTGTCGGATGCCCAATTCGCTGATGGGTGGACGGCGATCTATCTTGAAGAGATACCGGGGGTGGCTCAGCTGCTACGGTCGGTGAAGGATCAGATACCGCTCTACGCCTTCACCAATTCGAACCCGACACACATGGTGCTGTGGGCCAACCGTTACTCGGAGACCCTGAAGAGCTTTCGTCGGGTGTTTGTGTCGTCAGACCTCGGGCTGAGAAAGCCCGAGCCGGAGGCCTTCGCGGCAATCGCCGAAACGATCGGCGTGTCGCTCGATCGGATCCTCTTCTTCGATGACACCAGGGAGAATGTCGAGGGTGCGATGGCGGTTGGCATGCGGGCCGTCCACATTGACGCGATCGAAGGGGTCCCTGAGACGATCGCGAACAGCCTGCGGAATGTGGTGCAGACAGGTACTCTCTGGCGCGAACCCTAACTTCCGCATGCAGCTGGCGGCGCTCCGCGCCGCAGACTGATACGGCGCGTTGGGCTGGCCCGGCACGGGTCGTAAGAATGAAGCAGAGGCAGCGCTTGGCACTGGTCTAGTTCTTGGCAGCCACATCCTGACCGCCACCAATCTGTGGGTGGAGGAGGTCCGCCGATGAGCAAGCTGATCAGCCTCGTGATGTCCGTGATGCTCGTGTTGACCGGCAGCGTGGCCTGGGCCCAGTCCCTGCCGTCGGCGAAGCCGGAGCAGGTGGGGCTGTCCTCCGAACGGCTCGATCGCGTCGGCCAGGCGCTGAAGGGCGAGATCGCGAAGGGTAAGCTTCCGGGGGCGGTGGCGCTGGTGGCGAGGAAAGGCCGGGTGGCCTACTTCGAGAGCTTCGGGCTCCAGGACAAGGCCGGTGGGGCGCCGATGGCCAACGACGCGATCTTCCGCATCTACTCGATGACGAAGCCACTCGTCTCGGTGGCGGCCATCATGCTGATGGAAGACGGGCGGCTCGTGCTCACGGACCCCGTCTCGCTCCACCTGCCGCAGCTCACGAAGCTTCAGGTCAGCGCCCCGAAAGCTGACTCGACGTTCGCCAGAGTCACCTACCAGATGCTGCCGACGGAGCGGGAGATGACGATCCAAGATCTCCTGCGCCACACCTCCGGCTTGGCCTACGGGGAGATCACCGCTAACGCGCCCGTCAAGGAGGCCTACGCGAAGGCCGGTGCCTATCAGCCGAGCGGGCTGCCCTTCGACGCGCGGGGATCGACGCCCGCCGAGCAAGTCACGGGGCTGAGCAAGGCGCCGCTGGCGCACCAGCCGGGGACGGTGTGGGAGTACAGTTTGGCGAGCGACGTGCTCGGGCGCGTCGTCGAGGCGGCATCGGGGATGAGGCTCGCCCAGTTTCTGCAACAGCGGCTGTTCGAACCCTTGAAGATGCCCGATTCCGGATTTTCTGTCCCTGCCGAGAAGATGCGTCGGTTGGCCCAGCCTTCCCCGGACAATCCCGTCAAGCTCATCGACGTGTCGGCCCCGCCGAAGAACGATTCCGGTGGAGCGGGCGGCGTGTCGACCGCCATGGACTACGCGCGCTTCAGTCAGATGCTGCTCAACGGTGGTCGGTTGGATGGCGCCCGCGTGCTGAGCCGAACCAGCGTCAGCCTGATGACCTCGGACCACCTGGCCAGGATCAGCACGCCCGTCACGCCCGGCGAGCTGCTGCTGGGGACCCCTGGCTACACATTCGGCCTCGGTTTCGCGGTGCGGCAAGGCCCCGGTGTGGCAGGTGTGCCCGGGTCAGCCGGCGAGTTCATGTGGGCCGGATTCGCCGGGACCTACTTCTGGGTGGATCCGAAGGAGGAGCTTCTCGGGGTCCTCATGACCCAGGCTCCCAGTCCGGAGCGCGCTTACTATCGAAGGCTGTTCAAGCAACTCGTGTACCAGGCGATCACCGACTAGGCTGAAGGAGAAGCAGGATCTGGCGGAGCTGCTGCAAAGCGCGCCACGCAGAGGGAAGTAGGTGGGTGATGCGACTTCGATGGGTATGCCATATCGGTACGCTGATGCTGGGCCTTACCCTGGCGCCGACGACTCACGCGCAAACGAGCGAGAAGATCGTCGTCGACGGGTCAACTGGGGTCATGCCGTTAGTGGCGGCGCTCGCCAAGGCGTATCAAGAGCAATATCCGAGCGTCACGGTGGAAATGGGCAAGGGGTTGGGCACGACGGCACGCCTCCAGGCTCTGGCGGAAGGAACGATCGACATTGCCTTGGCCAGCCACGGTCTGGTCGTCGAGGAGCTTACCCGGCGAGGAATGGCCGTGCACGAAATCGCCAAGGTGGCCGTCGTTTTTGGGGTTAACGCGAGCGTGCCCGTGACGAACGTCACCGACCGCCACATCTGCGACACCTACGCGGGCAAGGTCACGAGCTGGAAGGACCTGGGGGGACCCGACCTCTCGATTGCCCCCCGCACCCGGCCCGACTCGGAGGTTGACGCCGAGGTGGTCAGGGCGAAGATCGCGTGCCTGAGGGACCTGACGATGCCCGAACGCGTGAAGGTGATGCCGAGATCCGGGGACATGGCCAAGGATCTCGCTACCAGCGAGGGAGCTATCGGGATGACGACGGCGACCGTCGTGGAGCAGAGCCGCGGGCAGATCAAAGCCCTGTCTCTCAATGGCGTCATCCCCACCGCGGCCAATGTGGCGCGCCAGATCTATACCCTGACACGAGACTCGGTCCTGGTCACGAAAGCGCCCCCCGCTCCGCCGGTCTCCCGGTTCATCGAGTTCATTCGCAGCTCAGCGGGCGAGGCCGTCATCGTCGCCAACGGTGCGGTGCCGGTGAAGCTCCCTCCCCCTTGACGGCTTTCACATGAGACCTGTAGTGTTGTCCGCGTTTCTCCCATCAGTCCCACCGTGCGCACCTGGAAGGAGGCCGCTCATGGCTCGGAAGCCCGCCGACATGACTACCAAGTACTTGCTCTCCGAGAAGGAGCTACCGACCCGCTGGTACAACATCCAGGCCGACTTCAAGACCCCGCTGCCCCCGCCCCTGCACCCGGGCACCGGCCAGCCCATCGGGCCCCAGGATCTGGCCCCGCTCTTCCCGATGGAGCTGATCAAGCAGGAGGTCAGCCAGGAGCGCTGGATCGAGATCCCGGACGAGGTGCGCGACATCCTCCGGCTGTGGCGCCCCACCCCGCTGTACCGGGCGCGCCGGCTCGAGAAGGCGCTCGATACGCCCGCGCGCATCTACTACAAGTACGAGGGCGGGAGCCCGGCGGGCAGCCACAAACCAAATACGGCGATTGCGCAGGCCTACTACAACAAGAAGGAGAAGGTCGCGCGGCTCTCCACCGAGACCGGTGCGGGCCAGTGGGGCTCCGCGCTGGCGCAGGCCTGCTCGTTCTTCGGGCTGCAGTGCAAGGTGTACATGGTGAAGGTGTCGTACCAGCAGAAACCGTACCGCCGCATCCTCATGGAGACGTTCGGCGCCCAGGTGGTGGCGAGCCCGAGCCCCGACACCCAGGCGGGCAAGAAGATCCTCGAGCAGGATCCGGACTCGCCGGGCAGCCTCGGCATCGCCATCAGCGAGGCGGTCGAGGACGCGGCCACGCGGGAGGACACCAAGTACTCGCTGGGCAGCGTGCTCAACCACGTGCTCATGCACCAGACCGTGATCGGGCTCGAGACGAAGAAGCAGCTCGAGAAGGCGGACGCCGAGGCCGACGTGCTCGTGGGCTGCATCGGCGGGGGCTCGAACTTCGCCGGTTTCTCCTTCCCCTTCGTCGCCGACAAGCTCACCGGCAAGAACAAGAAGCGGCGCATCGTGGCGATCGAGCCCAGCGCCTGCCCGAGCCTCACCAAGGGCAAGTACGCCTACGACTTCGGCGACACGGTGGGCCTCACCCCGCTCGTGAAGATGCACACGCTCGGCCACACCTTCGTGCCCGCGCCGATGCACGCGGGCGGCCTGCGCTATCACGGGATGGCCCCGCTCATCTGCAAGCTCTACGACGAGGGCGTGATCGAGGCGCGCGCGGTGCCCCAGCTCGCCACCTTCGAGGCGGCCATCCTGTTCGCCCGGGCCGAAGGGATCTTGCCCGCCCCGGAGGCGGCCCACGCGGTCCGCGGCGCCATCGACGAGGCGCTCACCGCGAAGAAGGAAGGCAAGCGCAAGACCATCGTGTTCAATCTCTGCGGCCACGGCTTCCTCGATCTCTCGGCCTACGAGGCGTATCTGGCCGGCAAGCTCCAGGACTACGAGTACCCGGACGAGAAGGTGCGGGAGGCCCTCAAGCATCTGCCTCGGGTGAAGGGCTAGGAGGAGTCGCCCCGATGCTCGCGCGTCGCGAGTTCCTCAAGCTGGCCGGTGGGGGCGCCGCGGCCGCGGTGACGGGCGTACCGGCGGTCCTGCGAGCGCAGGGCAAGGGCAAGGTCCGCCTCGCGTATCTCCAGCTCGGCTGGGCGGCCACCGAGATCATTCACAAGGAGGATCTGCTCGGCCGGCGCGGCTGGAGCGCCGAGTACTCCATCGTCCCCGGCGCGCCGGGCCCGCTGCTGAACCAGCTCGCGGCCAAGAACGTGGACGCCATCGACATGAGCTTCGCGCTGGCCGCCAAGGCTTTCGAGGACGGAGTGCCGCTGAAGGTGACCGGGGTGGCCACCGCGGTGCTGGGGGCCATCGTCGCGCGCAAGGACGCCGGGCTCGCCAAGGTGGAAGACCTCAAGGGCCGCAAGGTGGCCGCGATCGTCGGCACCTCGACCTTCTTCGACATTCGGGCGCTGACTCTGAAGGGCTACGGGTTCGACTTGCAGAAGGACACCCAGCTCGTCACCGCGACCTCGCCGCCCGACATGGTCACCATGCTCGGCAAGAAGGACGTGGACGCCATCATCGCCTGGCAGCCGATCACCGATTCCGTGGTGTTCCGCGGCGAAGGCGTCTATCTGGCCAAGCAGATCGACCTGTGGCGCAAGGCCACCGGGCGCCCGACCGGCTTCCCCGTCCACGTCTGCTACCTGGCCAGCACCGAGTTCATCCAGAAGAACCCGTCGTTTCCGAAGGACCTCAACGACGCGCAGAAGGACGCGGTGGACGTCTGGTACAACAACCCGGCGCGGGCCATGGAGATCGTCGCGGAGGTCACCAAGCTGCCGAAGGATGTGATCGCGGTCGCACACAAGGAGACGGTGCGCATGCTCTCAGGGCTGCCGGACGAGCAGGTCGAGACCCTCATCGCCCAGCTCAAGATCAACAAAGAGTTCGGCTTCCTCAAGTCGGACATCTGGGACAACCCCGACCGCATCCGCCGGGAGTTCTTCCACAGGGCCTGACGGTCGTGAGCGCGCGCGACTGGGCCGGCCGCCTGCACCTGCCGACCCTGGTCGCCCTCGCGGTGGTGCTGGCCGGCTGGACGCTGCTGTCGCGGCGCTACGGCGCCTACGTGCTGCCCGCGCCCGGGTCCATCGTCACCGGCTTTGTCGAGATCGTGCGCAGCGGCGAGATCTGGACCCACGCGGCCGCCTCGCTCGCCCGCATCGCGGTCGGCTTCGGCCTGGCCGTGCTGCTCTCGCTGCTGATGGGCCTCGGCGCCTTCGCCTCGCGGACCGCGCGCGGCGTCGTGCACGACCTCCTCGCCATCCTCAACTCCACCTCGGTCTTCGTCTGGATCGTCATCTCGCTGATCTGGTTCGGGCTCAGCAACTGGGCGCCGATCTTCACCACCTTCATGATCACGCTCCCGGTCGTGGCGTCGAATCTAGTGGAAGGCGTGGCCGCGGTGGACCGGCGGCTCCTCGAGATGGGCGACGTCTATCGGCTGAGCGAGTACGAGAAGTTCACCGCCATCGTGATCCCCTCCACCCTGCCCTATCTGGTGGCGGGCATGAAGGTGGGCTTCGGCCTGGCCCTCAAGGTCTCGGTGGTGGCGGAGATCTTCGGGGTCACCTCGGGCATCGGCTACGTGATGAACTACAGCCGCGAGATCCTCGCCACCCAGATGGTCTTCGTCTGGGCCCTCGTGATGATCCTCATCATGTTCGCCACCGACAAGCTGCTCTTCGACACCCTCAACCGCCGCCTGGCCCGATGGCGCTGAAGCTCGACGTCCGCGGCGTCGGGAAGGACTTCCTCATCCCGGTTATCGACGCGGTCTCCTTCTCGGTGAAGCCGGGCGAGTTCGTTTGCCTGCTGGGCCCCAACGGCTGCGGCAAGACCACGCTGCTGCGCATCGTGGGCGGCATCGAGCCGGCCACCCGCGGCGAGGTACTGCTCGACGGCAAGCCGGTGGTCGCCGACCGCCGGCACCACCGTCACGTGGGCGTGGTCTTCCAGGAGGACCGGCTCCTGCCCTGGCTCTCGCTGCGCGATAACGTAAAGCTCGTGCTCAAGCCGCTCGGGCTGGACGCCGCGACCCGTCACGCCCGCGCGGACCGGTACCTGAACCTCGCGGGGCTGCAGGGCTTCGAGCACTACTACCCGGGACGCGTGAGCGGCGGCATGCGTCAGCGGGCCGCCATCGCGCGGGCGCTCGCGATCGAGCCGGACGTGCTCCTCATGGACGAGCCCTTCGGAGCCCTCGACGCCCAGAACCGCCGGATCATGCAGCATGAAGTCCGTCGCATCTGGGCCGAGACCCGACGTACCATCCTCTTCGTGACGCACTCGATCGAGGAGGCGGTGGCCATCGGCACCACGCTGATCATGCTCTCGGCCCGGCCGTCACGCATCCGCGAGCTGATCCGGAACGACGGCAGCCAGGAGCGCGGCAAGTTGGTGGACGACCTCAACACCATGATCATGGAAGAAGTGCAGCGGCAGCAGCGAACGGACCTCCCACCGCAAGGAGCGCGCTCATGATCAAGCCCTACACCGCCGTCGGGCTCGTCCCCACCGTCCGCGGCATCCGCAAGAGGAAGGACATCCAGATCAACCTCGACCATCTCTCCCACCTGGTGAAGGCCGCCTCCTGGCTGTCGAGCCTCGACCTGCCGGTGCGGCTCATCGCGTTCCCGGAGGGCGCGCTCCAGGCCTTCAACGACGAGGTGCTCGACCTCGACCACGCCACCTTCGCCCGCGAGTGCGCCATCGACATCCCCGGAGAGGAGACGGAGGCCCTCGGCAAGATCGCCAAGGAGTACAACGCCTTCATCATGGCCCAGGCCAAGGCGCGGCATCCCGACCTCAAGGACCGCTACTTCAACGTGGGCTTCATCATCAATCCGCGCGGCCGGGTGATCCTGCAGCACTACAAAGTCTCGCCGCTCTTCCCGGTGGAGCACTCGGTGTGCCCGCACGACGTCTACGACTGGTGGGTGGAGAAGTACGGCCGCACGTTACAGAGCTTCTGGCCGGTAGTCGACACCGAGATCGGCCGGCTCGGCATCATGATGGCGAACGAGGGCTCCTACCCGGAGAACGCCCGCGCGCTGGCCCTCAACGGGGCCGAGGTGGTCTACCGCGCCTCCTACCCCCACCCGGCCACCGGCAACGAGATCTTCGAGATCCAGAGCCGGGCGCGGGCGCTGGACAACAACATGTATGTCGTCGCCCCGAACATGGGGACGTATTATCTGTTCCCGGAGGAGAGCACGCCCATCGACACCTTCGGCGGCCGGTCGTTCATCATCGACTACAAGGGGCGCATCGTCGGCCGCCAGGACTACGGGGCGGGCTCCACCTACGTGGGCGGGGTGATCGACGTCGAGGCCCTGCGGGACCATCGCGCGCGCGCCCAGTGGGACAACTGGATGAAGGACCTGCGCACCGAGTTGTACGGTATGCTCTACGAGAAGCCGATCTATCCCAAGAACCTCTATCTCAAGCGCGCGCCCATGAAGCACAAGGAGTACCGCGAGAAGGTCATCAAGCGCCAGATCCGCCTCATGCACGACCGGGGCATCTGGGCACGCCCAGGACGGTAAACGACATGTCCAACACGAGTCCGACCGCGCTGCTGCTGAACGCCGGTCACGCCATGGATCATCTCTTCCTGCTCATCTTCGCCACCGCCGTTTCGGCCATCGCGGCGGAGTGGGGCATGGTGTGGCAGGACCTCATGCCCTACACCGTCGGGGCCTTCGTGCTGTTCGGGCTGGGCTCGCTGCCCGCCGGCCGGCTGGGCGACCTCTGGGGCCGGCGCGTCATGATGGTCATCTTCTTCCTGGGCCTGGGCGCGGCGGGCTTGCTGGTGGCGGCGGCGCAGCGGCCGTGGCAGCTCGCGGCCGCGCTCACCGTGATGGGGGTCTTCGCCTCCATCTATCACCCGGTGGGCATCCCGATGATCGTGCAAAACTCGACCCGACCGGGTTTCACCATCGGGCTCAACGGCCTCGCGGGCAACCTGGGCATCGCGGTCGCGGCGATCCTGACCGGCTTCCTCGTCCAGCAGGCGGGCTGGCGCGTGGCCTTCGTGGTGCCCTCCCTGCTCGCGATCGGGTGCGGCGTCCTCTTCGCGCTCGTGGTCCCACGCGAAGACATGGCGCCCGCCAAGAAGCCCCGGCGCCACGTGGCGCTGCCCGCCTCGCTGATGGCGCGGATCTTCTTCGTGATGTCGCTGGCCGCGGTCTCGGGCAGCATGATCTTCAACTTCACCACCAACGGCAACAACCAGCTCCTGGCCGAGCGGCTCCGCGGCCTGGTCGAGGATCCGGCCACCCTCGGCGTCCTCCTCGCGGTGGTCTACGCGATCGCCTCGCTCGCCCAGATCGTGGTGGGGAAGCTGATCGACCGCTACCCGCTCAAGTACGTCTACCTGCCCATCGTGGCCGCCCAGGTCCCGCTCTTCGCCTTGGCGGCCCGCGCGGAGGGCTGGGCGCTCTACGCCTGCATGCTCCTCTTCATGGTCTTCGTGTTCGGCGCCATCCCGTTCATCGACGCCATGATCGTGCAGTACGTGGACGATCGGATGCGCTCCCGGGTGGCCGGCATGCGCCTCGCGGTCTCCTTCGGGGTCAGCGCCCTCGCGGTCTACCTGCTGGGGCCGACGGTCAAGGCGGCGGGCTTCACCACACTGCTCGTGGTGATGGCGGGCATCTCGTCCCTCACCACGCTCTTCGTCTCGCTGCTGCCCGGACGCGTCCCGTCCACCGCGCCCGCCGCCGCGCCCGTGCCGGCGCGCTAGCGCGGCCGACCGGGACCCGTCCATGCCCGATCCGGCCTTCACTCCGGGCGCGCACCGGCTCGCCGAGCCGCGCTGGTTCGAAGATCTGCAGGTGGGCGAGCGCTTCTGCAACCCCTCGCGCACCATGACCGAGGCCCTCTTCGCCGCCTTCCAGCTCGCCTCCGCGGACAACCACCCGATCCACTACGACCGCGAGTACTGCCACGCCCACGGCCACCGCGATCTCCTCGCCCACGGCCTCCTGGTCACCGCGCAGGCCGCGGCCGGCGCGGGCCTCTTCCCGCACGGGATCGGGGAGTCCCTGATCGCGTTCCTCGAGCAGTCCTCCCGCTTCCTCAAGCCGGTCTACGTGGGGGACACCGTGTATCCGGCGCTGATGATCACCGCGCTCGAGCCCGGGCGCACCACCGGAGTGGTGGTCATGCGCGCCACCGTGCACAACCAGGCCGGTGAGCTGGTGATGGAAGGCGAGCACCGCTACCTGCTGCGACGAAAGCAGCCCCCGATCGCGACCTGATGGCGCGTCCGGACATCCGCCGCTGGCAGATCGTGGCGGCGCTCTTCGTGGTCACCTACTGCATCTCGACGCCGCTGGCCGCCTACGGCGTCTTCCTGCCCGTGCTCGCGGAGCACTTCGGCTGGAGCCGCGGCGCGATCTCGGCCGCGCTGTCCGTCAACCTGCTGGTGGGCGGCGTGGCCGGCTTCGGGGTCGGCGCGCTCGCGGACCGGCGCGGCCCCCGGCTGCTGCTCGTGGTGACGGTGACGCTGGCCGGCGCCGCCTTCGCGCTCGTCTCGGTGGTGGGCGCGCTCTGGCAGCTCTACCTGTTCATCGGGCTCCTGGGCGGGATCGGGATGTCGAGCTTCTACCTGCTGAGCACCGCCACCGTCACCCACTGGTTCGACGAGCGGCGCGGGCTCGCGCTGGCCCTGGTGCTGGTGGGCTTCAATCTCGGTTACATCACGGGCGGCCCGCTCGCCGCGTGGCTCATCATCAAAATAGGGTGGCGCGCCGCCTACTGGGTCCTCGGCGGCGGCTGCGGGCTGCTGAGCTTCTGCTCGGCCATCACGGTGCGCCTGCCCCGCCCGGCCGAGCGGCGAGACCTGCTCCACGCCGCGCCCGGCCCGGCGGGCGTTGGGCCGGGCTGCGGCATGACGCTGCGCCAGTCGCTGAGCGACCCGCGGCAGTGGGGCCTGAACCTCTCCTGGCTGCTGCTCGGCGGCCTGGCCATCATGATCTCGGTGCACGCGGTCCCGTTCGCGCGAGACCGCGGCGTGAGCCTGGCCGACGCCTCGCTCGCCCTGACCGCCTACGGGATCGGCTCGGTGGCGGGACGGCTCACCGCGGGATTCGTGTCCGACCGCGTCGGGACGCGCGCGACCATCGGGGCGGCGTACGTGCTCGAGATGGTCGCGCTGGTCGCGCTGCTGTGGCTTCCGTCAAGCGCGGCGCTGCTCGCCTCGCTGGTGGTCTTCGGGGCGGGCTTCGCCGCCTCCGACACCATGGTCGTGAAGGTGATCCCGGAGGTATTCGGGCTCCGGGCCATCGGGGCCATCATGGGAGTGCTGGCCCTCGGCTGGCGGCTAGGCGCCGCGATCGGACCGGCGGCGGCGGGCTTCCTCTACGACCTGACCGGCTCCTACTCCATCCCCTTCGGCGCGGCCCCGGTGGCGGTTGCGCTGAGCTGGGTCCTCTTCACCCTCAGCACCTCGCCCCCCCGCCGCTGACTGCCCGTCACCGCATGTTGCCGGTGTGGCCGAGCGAGTAGCGACCAGGCTGCGGCCACACCGTGAGGCCGTGGGGCTCCTTGCCGACCCGGATGCTGCGGACCTCGCCGGTGGTGGTGTCGATGGCGTAGACCAGATTGTCGAAGCGCCCGGAGAGCCACAGCACCTTGCCGTCCACGCTCACGTTGCCCATGTCGGGGCTGCCCCCGCCCGGGATCGGCCAGGTGGCCACGATCTGGCGGGTGGCGAAGTCGATCACCGAGACGCTCCCCTTGCCCTTGGGCGGCCCGTACACGTGGGAGGTGCCGCGGTTGGCCACGTAGAGCTTCGTGCCGTCGCGGCTCGGATACAGGCCGTGGGTGCCGATCCCGGTCTTGATGAAGGCGGTCTCGGTGAAGGTGGCGCCGTCGACGACGAAGACGCCGCCCGCCTTCATGTCCGCCACGAAGAAGCGGGTGCCGTCGGGGGAGCTGCGGATGTCCTGGGGCATCCCGCCCCGCGACAGCTTGAGATAGCCCAGCACCTTCCGGGTGGCGAGGTCGACGCGGGCGAGGCTGCCCTGGAACTCGCAGGTGAAGATGGCGAGGCGCCCGTCGATGGAGAAGTCCGCATGGTTGATGCCCTTGCACTGGGGCACCGCGATCGAATACTGCAGCGCCATCGTCTGCGGATCGCGGAAGTCGAGCCGCTTGAGCGCCTCCGCCACCACGATCGCGGACTTCCCGTCCGGCGAGAAGTACATGTTGTACGGGTCCTCGACCATGATGGTCTTGCCCGGCTTGCCGGTGGCGGGGTCGATGGGGGTGAGGCTGCCGTCGGGCCGCCCTTCCGCGTTGTTGGTCACCCACAGCGTCTTCAGATCCCACGAGGGCACCACGTGCTGCGGATTGATACCCACCGGGAAGCGGTCCACCACCTTCATGGTGGCCGGATCGATCACGGTCACGTCGTTGCCCTGCCGGTTGGGCACGTAGATGCGCGGCAGCGCGCCCGCGACCGCCGGGCTCATCTTGTCGGCACGCGTCTCGCTGTAGAGGTTGGCGGGATCCGGCACCGGCGGCATGCCCGGCACGGTCTCGACGGGGCGCGCGCCCTGCGCGGCGGCCACCCCAGCCCACACGCCGACGATCGAAGCGATCCAGCGCAGCTTGAAAACCATACGTGTCGTCTCCTCAGCGATGCGTGATGGATTTCCGGACCGCGTCGACCGTCCGGCTCACGATCAGCTCGACGCCCGGCCGGCCCAGCTCGGCGGTGGCGCGGGTCGGGTCGCCGTCCACCCCGTCGCCCTCGCGCCCGGGCCGCAGGCGATCCGGGCGGACCATGCGCGCGTCGGTGGCCAGCATCAGCGCGGTGTCGGTGAGCCCCGCGTGCCGGCCCAGCTCGGCGTCGGAGTAGCCGCGCGCCCGGAGCAGCCGCGGCACCTCGATCTCACCGGCCCGGTAGTACTCCTCGATCGCGTGAACCCGCACCCCGGTGGCCACCCACTCGCGGTTGAGCCGCGCCGCCACCGCCTTCTGCCCCGCCTGGGTGGAGCCGTGGTCGCCGAGCAGGACGATGTTCCGGAAGCCGTGCAGCTTGAAGCTGCGGGCCGCGAACTCCAGCACCTTCTGGAAGGCCTCCTCGGGCACGGTGATGGTGCCCGGGTAGCGCATGTGGGCGGTCGGGGGCGCGATCCCGCCTTCCGGCACGTAGGCAATCACCGGCGCGACCAGCGCGTCTCCGAGCGCGCGCGCGATGTCCTGGGAGAGGATCTTCACCCGCGCGTTGTGCTTGCCCAGCGCCATGTGCGGGCCGTTCTGCTCGGTCCCGCCGGAGGGGACGATGATGGTCGTCTTGCCCGCCCGGACGGCGTCGCGGACCTCCGTCCAGGTCAGCTCCTCGAGGAGCACGGTGTCGGGGACCTGGGCCCCCGCCCCGGCCGCCGTCACGAGCACGCCGAGGGCCGCCGCCAGGATGTGCGATTGCATGGGAATGATCATAGTCCTTAAACAATTAACCACATGCCATGTTTCCCGGTCGGGGGCATGCTTGACACGTGGGGGCCCAGAGCCTAGTGTTCCCCCGTGGAAGTCAGGTCCGAAGGGGTGCTCGGCACGACGGCCGTCGCGCCACACCGACTTCGATGGAGCCGCCAGCTCCGCCGCGTCACCCACAGCGCCGTGGTCGTCGCCGGCGCGGTCTGCGTGGTCGTCATCGTGCTGGTGGCGGCGTTCGCCGGCTCCATCGCGCCGCACGACCCCGACGAGCAGAACTTCGACCTGATCGAGGCTCGCCCCGGCACCCAGGCCCTCTTCGGCACCGACCGCTTCGGGCGCGACGTGCTGAGCCGCGTCATCCACGGCACCCGCATCTCGCTCTACGTGGCGGTGGCGTCCATCGCGGTGGCGATGGCGCTCGGGGGCGTCCTCGGCCTCACCGCGGGCTATCTGGGCGGGGCCTGGGACAACGTCATCAACCGGGTGCTCGACATCTTCTTCAGCATCCCCGGCCTCCTGCTCTCGGTCGGCGTCGCGGCCATGCGCGGCCCCGGCGTCAACAGCGCGGTGATCGCGATCGCGGTGGTCTACGTGCCGCTCTTCGCGCGGGTCATGCGCGGACCGGTGCTCGCCGAGCGGGAGAAGGAGTACGTGGAGGCCATCCGCGCCCTCGGCGCCACCCGCTGGGTGGTCGCGCTGAAGCACGTGCTGCCCAACGTGATCTCTCCCTTCGTGGTCCAGGGCACGGTGGCCCTCTCGCAGGCCATTCTCATCGAAGCGTCGCTGAGCTACCTGGGCCTCTCCGCCCAGCCCCCCACCCCGTCCTGGGGCAATATGCTGAACGAGGGACGGACCTATCTCGAGACCGCGCCGTGGATCTCGGTCTTCCCCGGCATCGCGATCATGATCACCGTCCTCGCCTTCAATCTGCTGGGCGACGGGCTGCGCGATGTCCTCGACCCCGGCGCCCGGTGATCCCGTCACAGGAGGAACGACCATGACCAACGACCACGGCTCGCCCCGCTCCCACCTCAGCCGTCGCCAGCTCCTCAAGGCGGGCGGCCTCACCCTCGGCGCCCTCGCGGTGGGCCGCCGCGCCGCCGCGCAGACCCCGAAGCCGGGCGGCACCCTGATCTCGGCCCAGGCCACCGAGGCCACCGGGCTCGATCCGCAGCTCGTCCCCGCGCTCTCGCGCAGCCGGCGCTCCCCCATGATGTACAGCCAGCTCGTGCGCTTCGACGAGAACATGACGCCGAATCCCGAGCTGGCCGAGTCGTGGGAGACGAGCAAGGACAGCCTCACCTGGACCTTCAAGCTGCGCCAGGGGGTGAAGTTCCACGACGGCCAGGAGCTGACCTCGGCGGACGTGAAGTTCACCTTCGACCGGCTCTTCGAGAAGTCCCCCGGCAAGTCCGACTTCATCGCGGTGGACAAGGTCGAGCCGGCCGGCAAGTACGGGGTGAAGTTCACGACCAAGGAGCCGTTCGCGGGCCTGCTCGCCGCCCTCGGTGGGTTCTGGGGCTTCATCATCAGCGAGGCGGGGATCAAGAAGCACGGCGATCTCAACAAGGCCGCGCTCGGCACCGGGCCCTTCATGCTGGTGGACTGGAAGGTGGAGCAGCAGCTCGTGCTGAAGAAGAACCCGAACTACTTCAAGAAGGGCCTCCCCTACGTGGACGACCTGGTCATCCGCACCATCCCCGACGAGGCCAACATCGTGGCCGCGCTGCGCACCGGCCAGATCCACCACGCCTTCATCGAGGACAACAAGAACTACAACCTGCTCAAGGACGAGAAGACCCTCACCGGCTACCGCAGCTCGCGCCTGGGCTACGACTACCTCAACATCACCGCCACCCGCGGGCCGCTCAAGGACGTGCGGGTGCGGCAGGCCATCAGCTGGGCGGTGGACCGCAGCCAGGTGCTGCGGGTGGCCGCGGCCGGCTTCGGACGCCTCACCGCGCCGGCCACCGCGCCCATGAAGCAGTGGCAGCTCCCCGAAGAGGCGTGGATGAAGTACTACAAGCCCGACGTCGAGAAGGCCAAGAAGCTGCTGGCGGACGCGGGCCAGGCGGCCGGCTTCACCGTCAAGTGCATGGTGATCCCCACCTTCCCCACCATGGTGGCGGGGGCGCCGGTCATCGCGGCCCAGCTCAAGCGGATCGGCATCACCATGGAGATCGAGAACGTGGAGTACGCGATCTGGATCAAGCGCTGGCTCGCCAAGGACTTCGACATGACGATGAACACCACCCCGGGCTACGCGGATCCGGACACCGCCTTCTTCCGCGCGCTCCACTCGACCAAGGGCCAGAACTGGAATAGCTGGAGCGTGCCGGACCTCGACGGGCTGCTGGAAGAGGGCCGGCGCACGATGGACCAGAAGAAGCGCAAGGAGATCTACGACAAGGTGCAGATCCAGATTCTGGAAAATGTCCCGCACCTCTGGCTCTTCTCGGCCGACAACATCGACTTCACCCAGGCCAACGTGAAAGGCTACAAGCAGCACTCCACGACCCTGCTCTACGGCTTCGACGGGGCCTGGCTAGACAAAGCCTAAGATGCTCGTCCTGATCTGGGGGGGAGCGGCGCCGCTCCTCCCCCAGACCCCGCCACCACCTTCATCAGGGCGCGCGCGCTCGTTTCCGCACTGCGCCCGGTCACTCCGCGCGGGCCGTCTCCCGTGACGCGTTATCTCGTCGTCCGCCTGTACTCGATGGCCCTGACCCTGCTGGGCCTGACGGTGCTGGTGTTCTTTATGCTGCGCCTGATCCCGGGCACCGTGGTCGAGCAGATGATCGGCGCCGACGCCATCGTCAGCCCGGCCATGGTGGCCGAGCTCAGGCGCTTCTTCGGCCTCGATCAGCCCTGGTACGTGCAGTACGGGCGCTGGCTCGGCCAGCTCGTGCAGGGCGACTTCGGCACCTCGTGGCGGACGGGCAAGCCGGTGGTCGCGCTGATCCTGGAGCGGCTGCCCGTCACCCTCGAGCTGACGCTCTTCGCGATGGCGTTCGCCCTGGTGCTGGGCGGCGCGGCCGGCATCGTCTCCGCCGTCCGCCGCGACCAGGCGGTGGACAACGTCACGCGCGTGGGCACGCTCCTCGGGCTCTCGGTGCCGGTGTTCTGGCAGGGCACCATGCTCATCCTCTTCTTCTCGCTCTACCTGCGCTGGATGCCGCCGGTGATGTGGGTGGACTTCTGGATCGACCCCCGCCGCAACCTCACCATCATGCTGCTGCCCGCCCTCTGTCTCGGCACCGCGAGCGCCGCCAATATCGCCCGCACCACGCGGGCCTGCATGCTCGACGTGCTCAACTCGGAGTACATCCGCACCGCGGCGGCCAAGGGGTTGGCCTCGCGCGTCGTGGTGCTCAAGCACGGCCTCCGCAACGCGCTCATCCCGGTGGTCACGGTGGTCGGGCTCCAGATCGGCATCCTGCTCGGCGGCACCGTGGTGGTGGAGGAGGTCTTCACCCTGCCCGGCATCGGCCGCCTGGTGCTGTGGTCGATCTACCAGCGCGACTACCCGCTCACCCAGTCCACGATCCTGTTCATCGCGGTGCTGTTCATGACCATCAACCTGGCGGTGGATCTGCTCTACAGCTATCTCGATCCACGGATCCGCTACAGCCGCTGAATCCCACGGAGGCATCCATGCGCGCAGCCGTTCTCTTCGAGCAGGGCAAGCCCCAGCGGGTCGAGGAGGTGGCCCTCGAGGCCCCGCGCCAGGGCGAGGTGCTGGTGCGCATGGCCGCGAGCGGCGTCTGCCATAGCTGCCTGCACGCGGCCGACGGCTCCTGGAAGGGCGTGCCGCTCCCCATCGTGCTGGGCGACGAGGGCGCGGGCGTGGTGGAGGTCCTCGGGCCCGGGGTCACCGAGCTGGCGGTGGGCGATCACGTGATCCTCTCCTGGGCGCCCACCTGCGGGCGCTGCCACTACTGCGTGATCGGCCGGCCCAATCTCTGCGAGCGCCGCCAGCCCGGCAAGGGCGTGCTGCCCGACGGGACGACCAGAATGAGTCTGGGCGGCTCACCCGTCTATCACTACGGCCACGTGGCCACCTACGCCTCGCGCACGGTGGTGCACGAGTCGTGCGCGATCCGCATCGATCCCACGATGCCGCTCGACCGCGCCGCCCTGATCGGCTGCTCGGTCATGACCGGGGTGGGCGCGGTGATCAATACCGCCGCGGTGCCCGCGGGCGCGAGCATGGCCGTCTTCGGCGTGGGCGGCGTCGGCCTCAACGTCATCCAGGGCGGCGCGATGGTGGCCGCGCATCCGATCATCGCGGTGGATCTCCTGCCATCCAAGCTCGACCACGCGCGCGCGGTCGGCGCGACCCACGGGATCGACGCCTCGAAGGAGGACCCGGCCGCCGCGATCCGCGCCCTCACCGGCCGCGGCGCCGACTTTACCTTCGTGGCGGTGGGCGCGACGCGCCCGATCACCCAGGCGATCGACGCCCTGGCCCCGGGCGGCACCTGCGTGCTGATCGGGGTGCCGGAGACCGGCGCCACCGTACCCTTCGACGTGCGGCCGATGGTGACGGGCGAGCGGGTCGTCCGCGGCTCGAGCTACGGCAGCGCGCGCACGCGCGAGGACCTGCCGCGGCTCGTGAGTCTCTACCAGGCCGGCAAGCTGCGCATCGACGAGATGATCACCCATCGGTACGCGCTCGAGGACGCCAACGAGGCGTTCCGCGCGCTCGCCGCCGGCGAGCTCGGCCGCGGCGTGATCGTGTTCTAGGCCGTGCGCGAGCTCGTCTTCGCGCTCGAGTTCCGCGGCCGCGGCGGGCCGGTCCCCGGCTCCACCACGAAGCGCCAGGCCCGCACCACCGCGCCCAGCCAGACGTGGCGCGCGGTCCTGGGGCCCGACGGCGTGAGCGCCGCGGTCGAGCCCGTCGCGGGCGAGTCCGCCGTGCTGGAGTCGCGAGTGGAGCGCTCCCCGGACGGCAGCTTCGTGGAGGACGGCACGATCACCTACGGCCGCGCGGGCTCCATCTCCTTCGACACGGTGGGCCGCGGCCACGTGGGGCCGGCGCCGGACGGCAGCACGAGCCACGGCGTGGTGATGTGGCGGATCACCGGCGGCGACGGCCGCTTCGCAGGCGCGCAGGGCCTGATCACGTCGAACTTCACGGTGACCCCCGACGGCCAGGTCACCGACGACCACTTCACCCGCCTCTACCTGCCGGACTGAAGGGATCCCCGGCGCCGGCCGGACACTAGGGCAGCAGATCGGCGACGCGGACCGGCGCCCCCGGGAGGGCGACCGGCGCCACCACCGCGGGCGACGCCAGCCGGGACACCGAGCGGTAGCGCCATCCATGCGCCGCCGCCGGGTCGGGCTCCGGGTCGCGATAGACCTCCAGGACCCGGTCGATCAGGTTGACGATCCAGTACTCCGCGATCCGGCCCCGCGCGTAGAGGCTGCCCTTGTCGTGCCGATCGAAGTGGAGACTCGAGTCGGCCACCTCCACCACGAGCACCGCCCGGTTGGGATGCCCATGGCCGTAGTCGGCGCGGCGGCCGGACACCACGGCCAGATCGGGCTCGGGCGCCGATTCGTCGTCGAGGGCGATCGGCATCTGGGCCCGCACGATGAAGCCCGACGGCAACACGGCCCTCAGCGCATCGTCGGCCGCGCCGACCGCGGTGGCGTGCGGGCTGTTCTGGGGCTCCGCGACGATGAGCTGCCCGCCGATGAGCTCTACGGGGTCGCCCTCGAACACGCCGAGATCGACGAGTCGCTCGTACTCGGCCCGCTTCCAGCGCCTCAAGGTCAACGGGGGCTGTCCCACGGCCCCACGCTACTGGACCGGCGCGCGCCGGTCAACGTCGCAGCCAGGATACGTCAGCCCTTGACCGAGCCCGCGGTGAGCCCCTGCACCATGTACTTCTGGAAGATCAGTACGAGCAAAACCGCGGGCAGCGCGCCCAGGAAGCCGGAGGCCGCGATCACCGAGTAGTCCACGTTGACCTGGCCGTTCATGGCCGCGATGACCGGGGGGAGCGTGGTCATGCCCGGCTTGGTATTGAGCACCTGGGCCACCACGAACTCGTTCCAGCAGAGCATGAAGGTGAACGCTCCGCCCGCCACCAGCCCCGGTCCCGACACCGGGAGCACGACCCGCCAGTAGGCCTGCAGACGATTGCAGCCGTCGACGAGCGCGCTCTTGTCGAGGTCGGCCGGGATCGTCTCGAAGTACGCCTTCATGATCCACACCGTGAACGGCAGCGTGAAGGAGCAGTAGGCGACCACGAGCCCGGTCAGGGTGTTCTGGAGGCCGAGCGCCCGGAACATCACGAAGAAGGCCGGGATCAGCACGATGGTGGGCAGCATGCGCGTGAACAGCAAGGCGAAGAGCGAGAAGGTCTTGAGCGGGAAGCGGAACCGGGCGTAGGCGTAGCCGGCGGTGGTGCCGACCAGGAGGTTCACGATCGTGACCACCGAAGCCACGATCAGCGTGTTCAGCATCGACGGCAGGATCTTGGCGGCCTGGCCCTCGGCGTGGAAGCGCACGAGGCCGAGGATCATCCGGTAGTTCTCCAGCGTGACCTCGGGCGGGACGAAGGCCAGCGGCCGGGCGAGCAGGTTCCGCTGGTACGAGACGCTGGAGACGAGCAGCCAGATGAAGGGGCCGATGAGCCAGAGGGTGACCACGACGATGAGGCCGTAGAGCAGCGCGCGGCTCTGAGCGGAGCGCGCCTTGTAACTGCCGCCCCGGTACCGCGGTCTCGCCGCCCCCGTCGCCACGGTCAGGCCTCCGCCTCGAAGCGGGCCAGGATGAGCCGATGGTAGATGAAGGTCAGGAGCAGGCAGAGCCCGGTGAGCGTGTAGAGGATCGCGGTGCCCGGACCGAACTTGAAGAAGGCGAAGCTCGTCTGGAATCCGAGCCAGGAGATCGTGGTGGTGTCGTTGGCGGGCCCGCCCATGGTGAGGATGTAGATCAGGTCGAGCATGAGGAAGCCGTTGACCGTGCAGAGAACCAGCACCAGAAAGAGGATGGGACGGAGCGCGGGCAGCGTCACGTAGAAGAAGCGCTGCCAGTAGCCCGCGCCATCCACCTCGGCCGCCGCGTAGAGCTCCTCGGAGATCGACTGCATGCCGGCCAGGAACAGGAGGGTCGCGAACGGCGCCTGGTTCCACATGTAGACCGACACGAGCACGTTGAGCGCGCTGAAGCCGTCCTTGAAGAAGGCGACGGACCCGGTGAGCAGGCCGAGCCGCTGCATGTAGCCGTTGAAGGCGCCGAACTCGAAGTCGAGGATGCCGATCCAGAGCAGCCCCACCACGATGCGTGACAGCGACCAGGGGACGAGGAGGAGGCTCCGCACCAGGGGACGGCCGGGAAAGCGCTCGTTCAGCACCAGCGCCACCCCGAGGCCGACCAGGGTCGCCTCGATCACGAAGGCTCCGACGAAGTAGAGCGTGCGCCAGAGAGAATCCCAGTAGAGCGGGTCGGAGAAGATCTGGAGGTAGTTCTTCAGGCCCACCCAGCGGTAGAGCGGCAGCCGCATCCCGAACATCTCGATGGCGGCGCCGCTCGAGCGGAGCAGGTTGACGTCGGTGAAGGACAGCCAGAGCGAGTAGGCGAGCGGGAGCGCGACCACCACCACGATGGCGAGGATCGCCGGGGCCACGAGCAGCCAGGCGAACGGAGCCTCGGACAGGCGGATGGCGCGCAGCCCGAGGCGGGGCACCGCCACCCGGGTCGGGATCCCCGGGGGGATCGTCGAGCGGCGGGGATCGGGGGCCAACTAGGCCAGCGACTTTTGGAGCGCGACCAGGTCCTTCAGGCCCTTGGGCACCGTCGTCGTGCCTCGAATGATGTTGTGCACGGTGGCCACCGCCTTGGTGTCGTACTCGCCGTACCAGGGCTCCTTGTAGGCGGCGATGACCCGCCCCTTCTTGTACTGCTCGCGCAGGAGCTTGAGGTCGATCCACCGATCGTAGGACTGGATGATCTCGGGATGGTCGTACATCTCGGGGTACGGGTTGTCGAGACCCGAGATCAGGCACCACTGCCGCTGGACGTGCCAGTCCCCGTTCAGGTTCCCGCCCAGGAACTTCGTGAGCTTCCACGCGTCCTCGATCGCCTTGCTCTTGGCGTTCAGGACGTAGGAGTCGGTCCACATGTAGGTCTGACCGGTCCCCGGGTACATCGCCATCTTGGCCTTCTTGGGGGCGAGCTTCGAGTTCTCGGGCTCTCCCGCGATGGTCTTCAAGTAGTACGAGTGGTTGGTGTGATAGGCGTAGCGCCCGGTCCAGAAGAGCCGGTGGGTGTCGGTGGACGAAGTCTTGGTGAGGACCTCGGGGTTCACCAGCTCCGCCTTGTAGACCTTCTGCCAGCGCTCCATGGCCCGCGCCACCCCGGGCTCCTGGTCCACGATCACCCGGTTCTTGGCGTCGAAGACGTTCGCCCCCTCGGAGAAGCAGTCGGTCATGAACTGGGGCATGGTCCCCGACGGGCTGTTGTTCCAGTTGGGCAGAAACGGGGTATCGCTGATCTTGTCCTTCTTGAGCTTCGCGCAGTGCTCGACCAGCTCGTCCCAGCTCTTGGCGGGCGCCTTGATGCCGGCCTGGCTCAGCATCGGCTCGTTGTAGATGAGGACGAAGAGGCTGGTGAAGTAGGGCAGGCCGAGGAGCTTGCTGCCGTCCTTGCTCTTCAGGCTGTCCAGGTTCGCCGGCGTCATCTTCTTCTTGAGCTCGTCGATCCCGGGCAGGTCGTCGACCGGCCGGATCAGCCCGTTCTCGTACCAGCGCTCGCGGTTGTTGTGGTTGCAGTACATCACGTCCACGATCTCGCCCGCGAAGGCGCGCGTCTCCATGGTGGGGTGGTACGCCGTCCACGGGATCGCCTCGTACTTCACCTGCCCGCCGTGCTTCTTGTTGTAGAAGTCGACGTAGTCCTTCACGGTGTCGGGCTTGAAGACCCATCCCGAGAAGTTGATCGGCTTGTCCGCGCGAGCGCTTCGGAACCCGCCCTCCGCCAGCACCGCCCCCGCTCCGAGCAACCCCGCGTTCCCGAGAAATCGCCGCCTGCTGATCGTGCTCATGAATGCGTCCTCCTCTGAAGGTGGTTGCGTCGGCGCTGACGAGCGATCGAGTCGGTGAACGCTGGCGCGATTCTGGGACAGGGCCCGGCGCTTGTCAAGACGGGTGGACCCTGATGGCTCACTCGAAGGAGTGGACGAAGAGCCCGCTCAGGAGCTTGGGCTCGAACCACGTGCTCTTGGGCGGCATGATGTGGCCCGCGTCGGAGGCGGCCATGAGCTGCTCGACCGTGGTGGGGTGGAGCGAGATCGCCAGCGCGGCCTCGCCCGAGTCCACGCGCGCGGCCAGCGCGTCGGTGCCCCGGATGCCACCGACGAAGTCGATGCGCTTGTCGGTGCGCTGGTCGGTGATGCCCAGCACCGGGCCCAGCACGCGCTCCTGCAGCAGCGAGACGTCGAGGGCGCGGATCGGATCGGCGCGATCGATCGAGTCCTCCGCCAGCTCGAGCCGGTGCCAGCGGCCGCCGAGATAGAGGCAGAACGTGGCCGGGCGGGGCGGCACCGGATCGTCGGTGACGGCCAGCCGGCCGACTCGCCCCAGCTCGGCGAGCACGTCCGCCGGGGCGCGCCCGGCCAGGTCCGTCACCACGCGGTTGTAGGCGAGGATGCGGAGCTGGTCGGCCGGCACGAGCACTGCGGGGAACCAGTTGTACTCCGCCGCGCCCGAATGGACCGCGTTCCGGCCCCGGAGCTCGCGCGCGGCCCGCCACGCGCTGGCCGAGCGATGGTGCCCGTCGGCCACGTAGGCGCGGGCCACCCCCTCGAAGGCCCGCTGGTACGGGGCCGGATCGTCCAGGCGCCACACGGTGTGCGTGACCCCGTCCGCGGTGGCGAAGCCGTGGAGGGGCGGCGCCGCCATCGCGGCGGCCACGAGGCGATCGATCTCCGGCCGGCCGCGGTAGAGGAGCAAGACCGGCTCGGCGTGGGCCTCGAGCGCGAGCAGGTGGCGAGTGCGGTCGTCCTCTTTGTCGGGCCGGGTCGTCTCGTGCTTGCGGATGACGTTGGCCTCGTAGTCGTCCACGTGCACGCCACCGACCACGCCGGTCTGCGCGCGGCCCGCCATGACCTCGCGGTAGAGGTACAGCGCCGGCCGAGTGTCTTGCCGCAGTGCGCCCTGGGCCACGAGGCGATCAAGGGCCCGCCGCGCTTCGCGGTAGACGCGCGGGTCGTGGGCGTCCACCGTCTCGGGCAGGTCGATCTCGGCGCGGCCGACGTGGAGGAACGAGAGCGGGTTGTCCCGGGCCAGGGCCGCCGCCTCGCTCCGGCTGACGACGTCATAGGGCGGCGAGGCGACGCGGGACGCCAGCGCGGGCTCGGGGCGGATCGCGCGAAAGGGATTGAGTCGCAATCCGGCCCCTCACCCTGCCCTCTCCCCCGAGGGGAGAGGGGACAGGCAGGCGAGCGCGAGGTCGTGGAGGTGGCCGTTGGTGGCGAGCACCGAGCCGCCGTAGATGGTGGGCTTTCCGGAGAAGTCGGTGAGGCGGCCGCCCGCTTCCTCCACCAGGATCTTCACCGGCGCGGCGTCCCAGGGCTTGAGATCCATCTCGAGGTAGATCTCCGCCTTGCCGGAGGCGACCAGGCCGTAGCCGTAGTAGTCGCCGAAACCGCGCGAGCGACCACAGGCGTCGAGCATGCGCACGAAGCGGTCCCAGTACCCGGCGGCGCGCAGGAGATGGAGATCGGAGTGCAGGAGGAAGGCGTCCTTCAACGCGGTGCATCCGGACACGCGCAGCCGCTCGCCGTCGGACCAGGCGCCGTCACCCTTGCGCGCCCAGAAGAGCTCGTTGCTGGCCGGATTGAAGACGACGCCCGCGGTCACCTCGCCCGCCTCCTCGAGGCCGATCAGCACCGCCCAGATCGGCACGCGGCGGATGAAGTTCCTGGTGCCGTCGATGGGATCGATGATCCACCGCCGGTCCTTGGGCCCCTCCTCGCCGAACTCCTCGCCCAGGAATCCGTGGTTGGGGAAGGCCCGCCCCAGCACCCGCTTGATCGCCTGCTCCGCCTCGCGATCGGCCTGGGTGACCGGGGTCTGGTCGGGCTTGATGGTGACCTCGAACCTGCCAACGTAATACCGCATCGCTACTTCACCCGCCGCGCGGGCCGCCGCGATGGCAGCCGTCACCTCCTCGTGCATCGTCACTCCGTCCACTCGCCCCGCTCCTGCAGGACCTCCTTGAACACCTCGAGGGCCTCCACCACCACCGGCATGCCACCGTAGGTGACCTGCTGGAAGATCACCTCGGCCACCTCCTGGCGGGTCGCCCCCACGTTGAGGGCGGCGTGGATGTGGGCGCGCACCTCGTTGCGCCGATTGAGCACGGTGAGCGAGGCCACCGCGCACAGCTCGCGCTGCTTCTGGGAGATGACCTCGCGGCTGTAGAGCTTGCCGGTGAAGAACATGCTGAGCTCGCGCGCGAGCTCCTTGTCGAACTTCTTCCACGTGTCGAAGCCCACCCCACTCTTGATGGAGTGGAACAGCATCTGGGCGGTCTTGCGCGTCGTCTCCTTGAGGGCGTCGTCCATGGGCGTCTCCGGCGGCGGCTAGGTGAGGCGGGTGGGCACGAACTCCGTGGGCATCGTTTCTGTCCGTTCGCGCTATATTAACCTAAGCACCGACACCTGAGCACCTACACCCCATCACCGATCAGAGGAGATCGTATGGCCGCCTCCATTCAGCGCTACGCCGCCAAGGGAGTCTGGGATCCGCCCGGGTACTCGCAGGCCGTGAAGGTCACCGGCGCCCAGACCATTCTGTACATCGCGGGACAGGTCGCCTACGACGACAAGGGCGGGCCGGCCCACCGCGGGGACTTCAAGGCGCAGGCCCGCGCCACCTTCCAGGCGCTCAAGGCGCAGGTCGAGGCGGGCGGCGGCACCATGGACAGCATCGTCAAGATCAACACCTATCTCACCGACATCCGGCATCGCGCCGATCTGGCCGCCATCCGCGAGGAGTTCCTCGGCAAGAAGTCGCCCGCGTCCACGCTGGTGGCGGTGGCCGCCCTCGCCATGCCCGAATGGCTGATCGAGATCGAAGCGGTCGCGGTCATCTAGGAGGGCGAGCCGCTTCATGGCCGAGCTGAACCCGTACATCTTCCGCGCCTACGACGTGCGCGGCAAGGTCGATATCGACATCACCCCGCCCGTGTTCGAACTGGTGGGCCGGGCCTACGGCAGCCTGGTGAAGCGCCGGGACGGGCACGCGGTCGCGCTCGGGATGGACAACCGGACGTCGTCGCGCGCGCTCAAGGAGGCCTTCGCGACCGGGGTGCTCTCCACCGGGCTCGACGTGGTGGACATCGGCGTCAATCACACGCCCCTGCTCTACTTCGCCACCGCGCACTGGAAGCTCGACGGAGGCGCCACCATCACCGGCAGCCACAACCCGGTCTCGGACAACGGGGTCAAGATGGTGCACGCGGGAGCGGCGCCGCTGACCGAGAGCGAGATCCAGGGGCTGCTCGCCACCATCAAGTCGGGGGATTTCGAGCGGGGCGTGGGCACTCGCGCCACCCGTGATCCGCGCGACGAGTACTGGGACGCGATCACCTCACGCGTGAAGCTCGGACGGCGCCTGAAGGTCGTGGTGGACGCGGGCAATGGGATCGCGGGGGTGTTCGCTCCCGAGCTGCTGCGCCGCCTGGGCTGCGAGGTGGTCGAGCTGTACTGCGAGTCCGACGGCACCTTCCCCAACCATCTCCCCGATCCGGAGATGGAGGAGAACATGCGGGACCTGGTGGCCAGGACCGTCGAGGTCGGCGCCGACGTGGGCGTGGCCTACGACGGCGACGCCGACCGGGTCGGCATCGTGGACGAGAAGGGGCGGCGCCACGAGGCCGACCTGCTCCTGGCCCTCCTCGCCCGGGATCTCCTGACCCGCCACCCGGGCGCCCAGATCGTCTTCGACGTGAAGTCCTCGCAGGTGCTGGTGGACGACATCACGAAGCACGGCGGCCAGCCGATCATGTGGAAGACCGGCCACTCCCACCTCAAGCGGAAGATGCGCGAGGACGGGATCCTGCTGGGCGGCGAGGTCTCCGGCCACATGTTCTTCGGCGAGGACTGGTACGGGGTGGACGACGGCATCCTCGCCTCCTGCCGCTTCCTCCAGCTGGTGGCGGCCGACCCCCGGCCCGCCTCCGCGCACTTCGACACGCTGCCGCATCTGCACGCCACCCCGGAGCTCAAGGCGCCCTGCCCCGACGACAAGAAGTTCGCGCTGGTGGCCGAGCTGGCCCGGGAGTTCCGGAGCCGCTTCGAGACCATCGACATCGACGGGGTCCGCATCATCTTCCCGGAGGGCTGGGGGCTCGTGCGGGCGTCGAACACCAATCCGTACCTGACCCTGCGCTTCGAGGGCCGCACCGCCGACGCCGTCCTGAACATGCAGCGCATGGTCTACGACGCCCTCCGCCGCTTCCCCTACGTGACGCTCCCCGTGTAGTTCCCTCTCCCCTGGGGGGAGAGGGTAGGCTGAGGGGTAAGTCACCGCATCAGTCTGAGTATCGAAAACGTCCACTCAGATCACCGAGGGCAGGTTCGTTGGAGAGAAGGGCCACACGAACGCCCTCCCCGCCAGGAGCACGACGCACGGTAAGGATCTGAATGACCAAGCGCGAGATCGCAAGTGTCGTCACGTAGCCGTCACTAAGGATCGTGTTACCCGGTGGATGGGAGGCAAACAGTCTCCTCGCTTCACACCACGCTAGGCTGCTTCGCTCCTGCCGACCGAGCCAGACTAGCGTATCGGCGGGCGCTTCCAGGGCAGTCCGAAGACGCTCCCGTTCGGCCCGCGTGTAGAACGAGCGTTTCGCCGGGTTCGTGCATTCGCGATATATCACTCATCAACGCCCCGACGAGTGCCCTGGACCGATTCTCCAAATCGCGCATCCAATGAGGCCCTCGACCCGGAGCAACCCCCTCACCCTGCCCTCTCCCCAGAGGGGAGAGGGAGAGATCGGGCTACTCCAGCGCCAACCGCACCGCCTCGTCGAGCCCGCGCGCCCGCCGGCAGTCCCGCGGCGCCCAGAAGCCGCGCGGGTCGAGCAGGATGCCGTCGAGCCCGGCCGCGCGCGCGCCGAGGACGTCGACCGAGTAGAGATCGCCCACGTAGACCGCCTCCGCCGGGGCGACGCCGGCCTCGCGCAGCCCCAGGTGGAAGATGCGCGGGTCGGGCTTCTCCACCCCCACCGCGGAGGAGTCGATGATGAAGTGCAGATGCGCGGCCAGTCCGGTCTCCTCGAGGATCGCCCGCACGGAGCCGTTGGAGTTCGAGATGACCCCGGCCACGAGCCCGGCCGCCCGCACCCGGCGGATCGCCGCGAGGGCCTCGGGGTCGGCGCGGTCCCACAAGCCCACCGGCAGGTTGTAGCCGCGCCGCCAGCGCGCGATCGCCTCGATCTCCGCGTCCTCGGTGATCGCCAGGTTCTCCAGCAGGTAGCGGAGGTAGCGCCCATGCGTGGCCGCGCTCTCGGTGGAGGAGACGCCGGGCGCCAGGTGCGGATCGAGCCGCACCCGCGCCCGCAGCTCCGCGTCCTCCACCTGCGCGGGGCTGGCGGCGCGGCCGCGCGTGCGCAGGTGGTCGGCGATGACGCCGTAGTTCATGCGCAGGAGCGTATTGCCCGCGTCGAAGATGACGGCGCGGACGGGCGGGCGGGCCGGTGATCCGGGGCGGTTCATGGGGCCGGGCTGTCCGGCACTCATTATAATGAGGCCGCCCATGAGAGCAGCCCTCCTCCGGCTGGCGACCACGGCGTGGGCCGACCACGGCGGTCCGCTGCGCGCGGAGGGATTGAGCCCGCTGACGGTCGGCCTCCTGGCCGGCGCGCTGGCCCTGGCCGCGGGCGTCCTCATCGTGGTCATCGTGATGCTCCTGGCGCGCAAGCCGTCCTCGCCGGCCCGAAAGCCGGAATGACCGCCTTCGGCATCGCGGTCCGCTGGCTGCACCTGGCCTGCGGCCTCGGCCTGGTGGGCCTCGTCACCGCGCTGCTCCTGGCCGGGCGCAGCGATCGGCCGACCGCGATCGCCTGGGAGGCGCGCATGCTCCGCTGGGCCCGCGGGCTCACCGGGCTGCTCCTCGTCTCCGGGCTCGCGGCGCTCGCCTACCAGACCGCGGTGGTCACCGGCCGCGCGGGCGCCGCGCTCGATCCGGTGGCGTGGGCGCAGCTCCTCGCCCGGAGCCAGTTCGGCACCGTCTGGCTGGTGCGCCACGGCCTGCTCCTCCTGCTGGCCGCACTCCTGCTGCTGCGCGAGCGAGAGCCATCCCCCGCCGACCGGCTCGCCTTCCGCGGCGAGGCCTGGCTGCTCGCCGCGGTGGGCGCCGGAGCCATGGCGTGGGCCGGCCACGCGGCGGCGGTCGAGCCGCGCGGGCTCGCCGCCGCGCTCCTCGACGCCCTGCACCTGATCGCGGCCGGGGCCTGGTTCGGCGCGCTCCTGCCGCTGGCCGCGCTGCTGCGGGCCGCGTCCGGCGAATCGGGCGCGGACGCGCGGCCGTTCGCGGTGCTCGCGGTGCGCGGCTTCTCGCGGGTGGCGCTGGCCCTGATGCTGCTCGTCGTCACGACCGGCGCGGCCAATGCGTGGTTCCAGGTGGGGAGCGTCCCCGCGCTGGTCGGCACGCGCTACGGATGGCTGCTGCTCCTCAAGGTCGCGCTGCTGACCCCGATCCTGATCCTGGCCGGGCGCAACCGCCGGGGGCTGCTGCCGCGCCTGTCCGGCGACGGCGCCACTGTCGGCCGCCCCGCGATGGCGCGGCTGGGGCGCTTCGTGGCCGGCGAAGCGGCCCTCGCGCTGCTGATCCTCCTCATCACCAGCGCGCTGTCCCTGTCGCCGCCCGCGGTGCACGATGCGATCCGCTGGCCCTTCGCGACGCGCTTCGCCTGGGACGCGGCGGCTCAGGTTCCCGGCGGTCCCACGCGCGTGCTCATCGGCGCGCAGGTCGCCTTCGTCGGCCTGCTGGCGATGATCGTCGGGCTGCTCCTGCGGCCGTGGCGGGTGATCCTCTTCGGCGCGGGCGGCGCCGCGCTCGCCACCGGCCTCTGGGTCGCCCTGCCTCCCGTGTCGGTGGACGCCTATCCCACCACCTACCGGCGCTCCTCGGTGCCCTACCACGCGGTGTCGATCGCGAACGGCGCCGCGCTCTACCGCGCGCACTGCGCGACCTGCCACGGCCCGGGCGGCCGCGGCGACGGGCCCGGCGGCGCGGGCCTGCCCAAACCGCCCGCCGACCTGACCGCCCCGCATACCGCCGACCACACCGCGGGCGACATGTTCTGGTGGCTCAGCCACGGCATTCCGGCGGGCGGCATGCCACCGTTCGGCGCGGCGCTCGGCGAGGAAGAGCGCTGGGACCTGATCAACTTCATCCGCGCCCTGTCCTCGGGTGAGCGCGCGCGCCAGATGACGGCGGTGGTCCAGCCGAACCGCCCGTGGCTCGTCGCGCCCGATTTCACCATCGCGGTGGGGCCGACCCCGCCGCGCAACCTCAAGGAGCTGCGCGACCGCTGGATGGTGCACCTCGTGTTCTTCACCCTGCCGGAGTCACGGCCCCGGCTCATCCAGCTCGCCGAGGCCTACAACACGCTGCAGGCCACCGGCACCGAGGTCATCGCGGTGCCGCTGGGCGACCCCGCCCACATCATCCGGCGGCTCGGTGGTCGGCCCCCCATGCTCTTTCCGGTGATCACCGACGGCGCGGCCGAGATTGCCACGACCTACGCGCTGCTGAGCCGCGGCCTCGGCCCGAGAGAGCTCTCCTCGCGCGCGGCGCCGCCGCTCCACGTGGAATTCCTGCTCGACCGCCAGGGCTACGCGCGCGCGCGCTGGCTGCCGGGCGCCCCCGGCCGGGGCTGGGATGATCTCCAGGCCCTGGTGGATCAGATCTTGGTGCTCGACAAGGAAACACCCGCCGGCCCTCCTCCCGACGAGCACGTACACTAGGGCGGCCATGCGACTCTGGCGCGTCATCCTGCTGGTCAATCTGGCGCTGGGCGTAGGCCTGCTCTTCGGGTATCTGGCCTGGGGCCGAGAGGTGGCCCGGCTCGGTCAGGACCTCGATCTGGCGCGGCGGCAGCAGTTCGCGGTGGGCAGCCAGCGGAGCTGGCAGGCGCGCGGCGTGGTGCGCGCGGTGCTGCCCGAGCTCAACGTGGTGGTGCTCACGCACGAGGACCTGGCCGGCTACATGGGCTCGATGACCATGGGCTTCCGCGTGCACGATCCCAAGCTCTACGAGGGGCTCGACATCGGCGACACGGTGCGCTTCACGCTCACCGGGGCGCCGCCCAACGTGGAGATCACCGCCCTCGCGAAAGAGGCCCCGTGAAGCGGGGCCATCACCGATGCGTGAGACGCGAAATCGGACCGTGACCAGGGGCGCGGTTCTGGCCCTCGCGGCCGCGCTCGCGCTGGCGCGGGCCGCGGACGCCGGGCACGGGGGCGTGCCGGCGGTGGCCCTCACCGAGCCCGAGTACCTCAAGTGGCTGCTCGACTCCCGCCAGCCGGTGGTGGTGGTGGACCTGCGCAGCGCGCCCGACTTCCGCCGCGGCCACCTGCCGGGAGCCGTCTCGGTCCCCCTCGCCGAGCTCGACCGGCGCTTCGCGGAGATCCCGACCCAGCCCATGGTGGTGCTCTACTGCCGGTGCCCACTCGAGGAGGCGGCCACCGCCTACAGCTTCCTCGAGACCAAGGGCTACGCGAATCACGTGGTCCTGCAGGAGGGCTACGACGGCTGGCTCAAGCGTCGTTACCCTCTTGACTCGAAACCTGATTAGGGTTACCTAATGACCCACCGTAGGTAACCCTTATGTAAGGACTGGGCCTTCGAGGGAGGGTGCCATGACGCCAATGCGGGTGACCGAGGTGAGCACGTGTCCACACACCGGCCGGCCCATGGTGAGGCTCCAGGTCGAGGGCCGCGACCGCTGGCTCGCCTTCTACGTCCCGATGAACGAGGCCAATCGCCTGGCCCGCTGCCTCGGGATGACCCAGTGCCCCTGCACGCCCATCTTCGAGCTGACCGAGCAGCTCATCGGCCACCTGGGTGCGACGGTCGTGCGCGCGTGCCTGGAGGGCGACGAGCGCGGCATCTCGGCCGGCCTCGTGCTCGAGCGCGGCGGCGCCGAGCTGCTGATGCCCTGCCATCCGGCCGACGCGGTCGCGCTGGCGGTGCGCGCCCGCGCCCCGATCGTGGCCGAGGACAGCGCCCTGGCCCACGCCCGGTCCACCGGCACGCCCCCGCCGGAGGATGCCATGCGGAACTGGCTGGACCAGGTCCGCCCCGCCGATTTCGTGGACCCGTGACGCAAGACGGGCGCCGAGAAAACCCTAGGACACTTCTGCTATGCTCCATGCCG
>WNFB01000504.1_pt1 | contig 31908 bp, 30 predicted proteins | sample 5400501 | NCBI WGS metagenome assembly WNFB01 (sample SAMN13153341, study PRJNA577476) | soil metagenome | isolation source: 200 cm saprolite under Douglas fir tree site 2 hole 1 | place: USA:California | collected 2015-04-18
CTTCCCCCCGCTCTTTAGGTGTGATGGTAGGTTGAAAGCTAGCCCGGAAACTAGCCTTAAATGCAAACGTTGCCCAAACAGATAACAAGGGAACACACCTCGCCGCCGCCCCTCCCTGGTTCACCCCGAGCCCGCCGCCTGCGGTGAGCACAGCCAAACTGTGGCGGAGGTCGGTTTCTGGATCCCAGTTCGGTGTTGGGACTCCGGTGGAGTTTCCGGCTGGCCGGAATCCCGGAGAGCCGGGGGGACCACCGACCGGACTCCTGAAACCGGAAATGGCTTCGCGGGATGCGGTTTGGCATCCCCGATGAGTTCGCGGGACCCGGAAGCGCGGGACGCTCGACGTGGGCGAGCCCCAACGTGGCGGTGCGCTTGGGCGCGGCATGCTCTAGCGGCAAGGTGAGATTAGAAGCCGGGCGCGCCTGTCGGGGCTGGCCGTGCTTCCACAGGCGCGCGCAGGCCAAAACGAAATCGCTCGAGATAGACTTGGCCGAGCGACAATACCCCGGTATAGAGGTATCCCCAGACAAACAGCAGCAGGAACGGCACGGTGGCGTAGTTCTCATTCTGGAAGGCGTAGACAACCGTCCCGGCGAAGTACAGTCCGAGCGCCACTTCTGCGAACGGCAGCCAGCCGGCGCGTCTGCGGTAGGTTTTTCTCACCCAAGTGTCCCCCTGGCCTTCGATCCGGTACTTCGGGGTGCGCGTGAACTCCGATTTCACCCCGAAGATAGCCTCGAGTACCGCGAGCGCGTTGCGCACGGAAATCCCGATACCCACAGCCATCACAAACGGCAGGTAGAGGAACGTGCGTTTCCAGGTTTTCGGGTGGATCTCGCGCTGCGCAGTCAGATAGAAGCTCGAGATCGAGCATGTGGATGCCAGAAACAGCGGAAGGTCGATCACCAGCATCTGGAACCAGCCCTGGTAGAACCGCACGATCATGGCCGGCAAGAGCATCGTGGAAAGCAGGATCATGAGTGGGTAGCTGATGTTGGCGGTGAGGTGGAAAAAAGCTTCCGCCTTGACGTGCGCCGGCTGCTGGGAGCGAAACACGCGCGGGAGAATCTTCTTGGCGGTCTGCATCAGCCCCTTGGCCCAGCGCGCCTGCTGCGCTTTGAAGCCGTTCATCTCCACCGGCAGCTCCGAGGGGCACTCGAGTCCGGGCAGGTAGACGAAGCGCCAGCCGCGGAGTTGGGCGCGATAGGAGAGATCGGTGTCTTCAGTCAGTGTGTCGTGCTCCCAACCGCCGGCATCTTCGATGGCGGCGCGGCGCCACACGCCCGCCGTGCCGTTGAAGTTGTAGAAACTGCCGCGGCGCGAGCGCGCGCCATGCTCGATGACGAAGTGCCCGTCGAGCAGGATGGCTTCGATCTGCGTGAGCACGGAGTAGTCGCGGTTCAAATAGCTCCAGCGCGTCTGCACCATGGCCACGCCAGAGTCTTGGAAGTAAGGAAGGGTCTTACGCAGGAAGTCCGCGTTGGGAAGGAAGTCGGCGTCGAAGATAGCGATGAATTCGCCCGTGGCGGTCTTCAGGCCTTCGCCGAGCGCGCCGGCCTTGAACCCTTCGCGGCTCGCGCGGCGGTGGTAGCTGATGCGCAGGCCGAGCGCTTGGTAGCGTTCGACGCAGGCGCGCGCGACCTCGCAGGTTTCGTCGGTCGAGTCGTCCAGCACCTGCACTTCCATCCGCTCGCGCGGATAGTCGAATCGCGAGACCGCTTCGACCAATCGCTCGATCACGTAGCGCTCGTTATAGATGGGGAGCTGTATGGTAACCTGGGGCCAGTTTTCCATCGCCGGCACCGGGCCGGGAACGTTTTGCCGGTACTTGAAGTAGGAATAGACCAGCCAATAGCGATGCAAGCCGAACGCAGCGAGCACGATCATGACCAAGAAATAGGGGATCATCACCGCCAAGTCGAACGCATTCGTGTGGTAAATCCCGCGGAAGGTCGTGTCGGTCACCCTGCGCCAATAGTTCCACAGCGGGCTCTGCGCCATCCAGAGCATCCCCGCGAGAATCGGCGCGATCCACAAGCTGGACTTCCCCTTGAACTCTGAACGCGCTCCCAACGGCCTGCTGACCCGCCTGCGCGCGCTCGTCCGACCTCAGACGGCCGCGACGCTCGCCGGCGCTGCGGCGCTCGAAGCCGTCTTTGAAATGCTGCGGCGGCTCGGCAACCTGAAACTCCACGTCGTGGAGACCATCGCCCTCGCCCTCGCCGCCAGCGTCATCTACTTCATCGCGCTGTACGCCCTGGAGCACTCGGGCGACGCCCGCGCAGCGTTTTGGCTGATCCTGGCCGGCGCGGTGGTGTTCCGCGTGACGCTTGTGCCGCTGGTGCCTACGCTCTCCGACGATATCCAGCGTTACCGCTGGGACGGCCACGTGCAGCAGGCCGGCTGGAATCCTTACCTCGTGCGGCCGGACGACCCCCGGCTGGCTCCCCTGCGCGACCCTGGCTGGTCCATGATGTCCGGCCGCGAGGTTCCGACCATCTATCCGCCCGGCGCCGAGCTGGTCTTTCGGCTGACGTGGCGGGTGCTGCCGGGCCCGGTGGGCTTCAAGCTGCCGTTCCTGTTGGCAGACCTGCTGGTCGTCTGCATGCTGGCCGGATGGATTCGCTCCACCGGGGGGAAAAACGTTCAACTCGCCATCTACGCGTGGAACCCGCTCGTAGTGGTCGAGTTTGCTGCAAGCGGCCACAACGACGCCGTTGCGATCGCCGGGCTCGTCGCCGCCATCGTGATTATACGGAGGCACGGCACGATGTCAACGCTGCTGCTGACCGCAGCGGCGCTGGCGAAGGCGTTTCCGGCGGCGCTGCTGCCGCTGTGGCTGCGGCGCGCGGGCTGGAGCAAGGCGCTGTGGGCCGCGGCGCTGACCGGCGCGTGCGTGTGGCCCTACCGCTCGGTGTGGTCCGACTTCGCTCACCACCGGCGGCCGCCCATCTTCGATACGTTCGCGTATTACCAGTCGCAGAACTACTACCCAAGTCTGTACACCGTGATCGCGTGGTTCAGCGGCTCAGCAGAGCTAGCGGCAGGGGTGGGCATGGGTGTGGTGGCAGGGCTGGCCATCTGGGTGGCGGCCCGCCCCGATCCTCTCGGGGCGCAGCCGCTCGCCGGCGGGGACGCCGCGCGCGCGGCCTACATTTTGGTCGGCACCATCCTGATGCTCGCGCCGAACAGTTGTTCGTGGTATTTCACCTGGATTGTGCCGCTGCTGTGCTTCTTCCCGCTCCGAGGATTCAGCACCGCGTGGCTGCTGCTGACTGTGCTGCAATTTCTCTCCTACCACGTGCTGATCGACTACCAGGCCACCGGGCGCTGGCACTTCGACCCCTTCTTCCAGTGGCTCACCTACGCGCCCTTTTACGCGCTTCTGCTGGGGCAGATGCTGCGCCGGGGCTGGCGGCGCAGGTTGGATGCGGCGTTGGCTGCCGAATGATGCGCGAAGAGCAACCCGCCCCTGCGCTGAGCGCTGGCACTGGCTCACCGAGGCGGCACTGACTCTCGGCGCGCGCTGAGACAGTAATCTCCTGAACTCAGAAATGATGGTCCGCAGCGACTCCCGCTGGCCGGGGCGTTGCCGAGCCTGAAGTTTGCCGCCATGCGCTCGTCTGCCAGTTGTCTTTCGCTTGCGCCGCCGGCATCCACGGCGGAACACTCAGCTTCAAGTAATCCGCCAGGGCATGAACGTAGGGCTCGTACATTTGGCGAAGCTCGAGCAACCTGGCATCCGGGTCGCTCCCTTCCCATAACTCCAGGCCGTCGGCAGCCAGCCGAGCGCGCAGGGTCGACAAGTCCGCTGCGGAGAGCCGGTCGGTCACCGGCGCCCACGGCGGCGTGCCAAACACCTGGGCTAGATCCACGACGGCGTGTCGCGCGATGGCAAAGGTGAGTTGCGCCTGGCGCGCGCAGGCTCCCTCAACCCCGACCATCACCAGCGCGCTGGCATCCAGGATGGTCGTCAATGCTCCCAGCCAGGATTGGTTGGCATGCTGCGAGCGGAAATGCGCAAGCACAGGATACGAAATATGACTCTCCAACAATTCCGCCGCCCAGCGCTCGGAGTCATGGAGGAACTGCTGGAGGGCTTCCAAGCCATGCGCCGTGTTGTGACGTCGCAAGAGCTCAGCCGCAGTCGGCGGGGATCCCGCACGGGCATCGAGAAGCGTGATATTCACCTCGCGCCGGGAAAAGGACTGATAGAGCACGGGCAGGTAACCGATGACGAGGGCGAGAAAACCAAAGCCCATTCCCGACTCAAGGACCGCAAGCGCCCTCGCCAGCGGCGTGCGCGGGGTGACATCGCCCAGGCCCAGGGTAAAGAAAGTGGTGCCGCTGAGATAAAGGTCGGTGCTGAAGCGGACGGTTTCTCCCGGCATGTTGAGACCCGAGCCCGTGCCCCAATGCAGCAGGGCAAAACCCAGCACCAGCCCTGCCGCCCACACGCTCAACAGAAACAGCAGCGAGAGCGGGCCGTAAAAACCCAGGTAGGTCTCCCGGCGTCTGCCCGGAGAAATCCAGATCGCCATAGCCGACCACGGCCGCCATGTCGCGCGGTAAAACATCCGCGTGAGCCGGACTCGGCGCACGACGCGACGCGGCAAAACGATGGTCTCAAAGGCGTCCCAAAGGACAACGAAGACCAGCGCGACACCCAGAATAGCAATGAGGATTCTCATCTTCGCCTCCCCTTTGGGCTGTGCCTTGCCGCAGCAGCCCTTCTAAGCAGTGGAAGAATCGAGCGCCCCGGTGTTTGCGCTTCCGCTTAGACTACACGTACGTCTGATCGACGTAGCACCACCGCCAGTCATCGCTGGACTGGAAGGACTCCATAACGGGATGTCGAGTCGCCTGGAAATGCTTGGTTGCATGCTGATTCTTCGAACTGTCACAACACCCGACGTGGCCACAGATCAGGCACAGACGAAGTTCCACCCAAGTGTCTCCGCTTGCCAGGCACTCCTCACAGCCTTTGGCGCTCGGCTCTACCTTCCTGATCTGGTCGAGATGCTTGCATTGGGCCATCGTCGCTCCCTCCAGGGGCACGGCGGACGAATTCCGTGCATCATGTCTCAGGGCACCAAGATGATTTTGCCATAGGCGCCCGGCTCCATCACGGCTTGATGCGCGCGCGGCGCCTCGGCCAAAGGCATTTCGCGGCCTACCACGGGACGCAGCGTGCCTTTCTCGAGCCCGGCGGCCAGCGCAGCGTGAATGCTCGCGGCATCGCGCTCGGAAATATTGAAAAGGGTCATGCCAAGGATCGCAGCGTCGCGGCTCATCGCATCCCGCGGATTGATCTCCACCGTGCCGCGGCTACCGATCACAACCACGCGGCCGCCCAGCGCCAGCAGTGGCAGGTCTTTGCCCAGGTTCACGTTCGCGAGCATTTCCAGGACGACGTCCACACCGCGGCCGCCGGTCAACTGGCGCAGGTGGTCCAGATAATCCGGCGCGCGATGGTCGAGCACGTGATGCGCGCCTTCCCGGCCCGCGAGCTCGCGGCCCTTCTCCGTGCCACCCGTGCCGATCACTTTCAGTCCCGCTGCGCGCGCCAACTGCACCGCGGCGACGCCCACGCCGCCCGTTGCGCCGTGAACCAGGAGCGTCTCCCCAGGCGTCGCGCGCGCCACCTGGAAAAGCGCCCGGTAGGCGGTGAGGTAAGGGACGCCGAGCGCGGCGCCCTGCGCGAAGGAAAACTGCGGCGGCAAACGATGCACCTGCGATTCGCTGCAAAGCGCCTGTTCGGCATACGCGCCGCTCAGCGTCCCGGCGATATAGACGCGGTCGCCTGCGGCCACGCGCGTGACACCCGCGCCGACTGCTTCGACGACGCCGGCGGCGTCCGCTCCGGGGGTATACGGCAGCGCGGGCTTGCGGGTATAGGTTCCCGAGCGGATGTAGATGTCCACCGGGTTCACTCCGGCCGCCTTCACGCGCACCACGACCTGTCCCGCGGCGGCCTGTAGCGCCGGTACGTCTTCCAGTCGCATGACCTCAGGGCCGCCCAATTCACGGATACGAATTGCTTTCATCTCTCGCTCCTGTTGCTGCTTGTGAGATGAAACCAGAAATTCGCTTCCCGTGCAATTGTTCCTTCCGCGCCGCTGCAGGGACCCTCAGTTCGTCACGACCGCACGGAAGCGTACTTGGCCTTTCTCCACGCGCTCGTAGGCGCGGCGGATTTCCTCAAGCGAGTACGTCTCGGCGACCACCTTAACTTTGCCCTTCGCGGCAAAGCCCAGCGCCTCGTAGAGGTATTCCGGGCCGTTCTGCTGGCTGCCAAGGATACGGATCCGGCGCATGATCAAGTCACCCAGGGCGACCTGCAAAGGCTTCGGCTCGTAGCCCATCACGACCAACCGTCCATCGGGGCGCAGGCCCTGGATCGTGTCGGCCATGGCATCAGCGGAGTTGCTGGTGCCGAGCACCACATCAGCGCCGCCGACGCGCGCAAGGCCCTGGCCGTCACGCACAATCTCATCGGCACCGAGCTGCCGAATGAGCTTGTCTTTGTCGGGTGAGCGGGAAATGGCGATGGTCTCGAAGCCCGCGGCCTTGGCGTACTGCACGGCCAGGTGACCCAAGCCGCCGATGCCGACCACGGCTACGCGCTCGCCGGGCTGCGGGTCAGCCCAGCGCAGGCCCGACCACACTGTATAGCCCGCGCAGAAAATGGGCGCGGCCTGCTCGTAGGACAATGCGTCCGGCAGAAGCACGGTGGCGTCAGCGTAGGAAAGCATGTACTCGGCGTGGCCTCCGCCCATTCCCGTGCTTGTGCCGACGAGCTGCGCGCAAAACATCGGTCTGCCGCGCGTGCACCACTCGCACCGCCCGCAGGTAGCCTGAATCCACGGCACGCCGACGCGGTCGCCTACTCTGCGCGTCGTGACGCCGGGGCCGATACCTGCAATCTCGCCCACTGGCTCGTGCCCCAAGATGCGGGGGAATTCCCCGGGCAGCTCGCCTTTGGTCTGGTGGACATCGGTGTAACAGATGCCGCTGGCGCGAATCCTGATGAGAACTTGGCTGGGACCGGGCTCGGGTGTCGGAACCTCCCGGATTTCCCACTTGCTCTGTGCTGCAGGAACAACCGCCGCTTTCATCTTCGCTCCCTCCGTCAGTTCGAACTGTTTCGCTTCTGCGAAATAAACCTTGTCAAAAACATTCGATGCACGTAGGCCATTCAGGTTACATTCGCATCCGCGCGCGATTCGCCCGCGGCGAGACCGCGCACAGGACTGGCGCCTTGAGCTTGCTCGATGAAGGAAGCCATCGCCCGTGGCCGCTACCGGAAGGCCCGTGGGTGATGGCGCAGACCTGGCACGAGGTGCTGTTCGCCCACTGGCCCGTGCCGGCGGAGGCGCTGCAGGCGCTCATTCCCGCGCCACTGGAAATGGAGACCTACCGAGGCAAGGCGTGGATTGGCGTGGTGCCCTTCCGCATGACCGGCGTGCGGCCGCGCAGCTTCCCCGCTGTGCCCGGGCTTTCGGCCTTTCCCGAACTCAACGTGCGCAGCTACGTCCGGCTCGACGACAAGCCAGGCGTGTTCTTCTTCAGTCTGGACGCGGGGAACCGCGTGGCGGTCGAGCTCGCCCGGCGCTGGTTTCACCTGCCTTATTTTCATGCGCGCATGTCGTTGGGCGCAGCGGGCGAATGGGTCCGCTATGCCAGCCGGCGGGTTCACCGCGGAGAGCCGCCGGCCGAATTCCTGGGGCGATTTCGTCCCACCGGCGAGGTCTTTCGCGCGATTTCAGGAACGCTCGAGCACTGGCTGACCGAGCGCTACTGCCTTTACGCGGCGGATTCCGAGCGACGGATTTACCGCGGAGAAATCCATCACCGCCCGTGGCCGTTGCAGGCGGCAGAGGCCGCAATCGAGGTCAACAGCATGACCGCGCCGCTGGGACTTTGCCTGCCGGACACGCCGCCCTTGTTGCACTTCGCGCGACGCCTGGAAGTGGCGGTCTGGCCGCCCCGCCTGGCCAGTGGGTAGAAACTTTTGCCCCACTGTAAACCTGGCAGGCGGAAAATCGTCCATAGCAGACAGGAGAGGGTGCAGGGAAGGTTGGAGACGACACTGACACGTCAGGCGGCATTGGCTCTGCATCTGCGCTCGGCGAAGGCCGCGCCAGCGAAAACGGCCCAGGGCCTCGCGGCGGAAGAGTTTGACGCCATTGTGCGCGCGCACCAGCAGCGCATCTACCGGGTGCTTTGGGGGCTGCTGCACGACGCCGACACCGCGGACACCCTCACCCAGGAATGTTTTCTCCGCGCCTACCGGAAGCGCAAGAGCTTTCGCGGAGAAGCCAGCGTCGGAACGTGGCTGGTGCGGATTGCCGTCAACCTGGCCGCCGACCACCGGCGGAGCCGGAGGAACGCCTTCTGGCGGCGGCTGCTCGGCGGGGCAAAATCCTCAGACGCCGCAGGCGCTGCGCCCGTCGCGGAGGAGTTGCCCGATCCGCGGGCTTCGCCCGAGCGCCAGTTCGCCGCGCGCGAGGAGCTCCGCGGCGTGTGGTCGGCCGCCAACGAGCTATCGCCGCAGCAACGCGCCGTCTTCGTGCTGCGGTTCGCGGAAGAGATGACGCTTGAAGAGATTGCGCAAGCGACCGCGCTCGAGGTGGGCACAGTCAAAGCGCACCTGGCCCGCGCGCTGGGCGCGGTGCGGAAGCGGCTCAAGGAGAGCAGGCCCCATGCAAGCACATCTGACCGATGAAGAAATGCTCGAGCAACTGATCAATCAGTCTGCCGGCGCCGGCGACGCGGCCGTGCGCGAGCATCTCGCCTCCTGCCCGGCCTGCCGCGAGGAGCACGAAAGCCTGCGGCGCGTGCTGGGGCGCTACGCGGAGGAGAGCCGCGCAGCGGCAGAGCGCCCCGAAAGCTTCTGGCAGCGGCAGCAGGCGGCTCTTGCCAGGCGATGGGCCGAACAGCCAACATCACGCCGGCTGGCCTGGGCCGCGGCGGTGGCGATGGTCGTGCTCGCCGCGGTGCTGCTGATCGAGAAAACGCCGCCGGCTGTGCGGACGGCCGAAACGGACCCGGACCAGGTATTGCTGGTGGAGGTGGAGCGCTCGGTCAGGCGCGAGCTGCCCCGCGCGCTCGAACCGGCGGCCCTGCTGGCCCAGGAAGTCAGCCGCAGCGGAGAAACGAGGTCGAACCCATAGCAGGGTTTCGCCCTGCGAACACAGAGAGCAAGGAGAAACGAAGGGAGAAAAGGTATGAAACCGGGCATGGTCGCACTTCTCATTCTGTTGCTAACGCCGGAGCTGGGGGTGGCGCAAATGCCCCCGGGGCCGCCCCATCCGCCCGACCTGGGCAAATGGTGGAAAAATTCCGAGATTGTGCGCGAGCTGAAACTCAGCGAGGCGCAGAGCAACCAGATCGAGCAAACTTTTCTCGAGCAGCGGCTGAAGCTGATCGACCTGCGCGCAGAACTGGAGAAGCAGGAAGCGCGGCTGCAGCCGCTGATCGAAGCCGACCAGCCCGACGAGGCCAAAGTCAGCGCGCAAATTGACCAGGTGCTGGCCGCGCGCGGGCGCCTGGAAAAGGCCAACGCGATGATGATGCTCGCGATCCGGCGCGTGCTGAGCGTCGAGCAGTGGAAGAAACTTCAGACGATTCAGCAGCAGCGCGAACGAATGCACCCCGGGATGATGGGCCAACCCTTCGGCCCAACCCCGCCTGGGGCAGCGCCACCCGCGCCTATGCCGCCGCCACGGCCACCGCAGGAGGAACGCTAGAGCAAGCCGCGGCCGCGGAACTCCGGGCCGCGGACGCACCGCCTTTGCAAGGCTGCGCGCTACTCTTTCGTGGGGAGCTTCTTCGCGCCTTCTTTTTTGGCTGGCGCAGCGGGTGGCTTGGCTTCCTTCTTCTCCCCCGGAGCGCCTGCTGCACGCTTTGTCGCTGCCTTGGGCTTGGGCGTCCAGAAGTCCGGGTCGGCTGCGGCGAACTCCTTCGAGACGTAGCTCATCTTCGGGCTGAACGCATAGATGTTGGTCTCAACGCCGAAATAGGCTTCGCGCGAGATATGCTCGAGCTTCTTGATGCCGTCCTCGCCCTCCGCCTCCTGAATCGCTTTGCTGCGAGCCAAGCCGTCATCAATTTCCTTCAGCGACTTGGCCGGGGCAAAGACAATGTACGTTCCACCCGGCATGCCCGAATACACCTGATAGATGGCCCAGGACAGGGGCACATTGGCCTTGTCGTACGCCGCGCGCACAATTTTCCCTGCCTCCGCGAACTCCGCGTCGTGGCCCGGCCGCACGCGAAAGGTAAGCACGCGAAAGTACCGCGACTTGGCCACATTCATGGCGTCAGGGTGCTGGCTCAAATCCGGGCGATAGAGGATGACGATACTCCGTGCCCCGGAGACAAACTCTGCGTCTTTCTCGCCGAGCCGATTGAGTTCAGCGAACAGCGCAGCATTTTTCTCCGTGGCCTGTTGATCTTTTTCCCAGGCGTCAAAGGAATAGTAGGGCACGAGAAACCAGGCCTCGCTCGGGCCCGTAGTGGAGGTCATCGCCAGATAGTTGGTCGGCCACTTCGCTTTGCTGAAAGCTCGCACATACCCCGCCTCCAGTTTTTCATGCGCGGGCCCTTTGCCGACTCTCACTTCCTCGCGGAAGATTTGCACAAGCTTGGGCGGCCCTCCGGGCATGGCCGCCGGCGTCTGGGCCAAGGCCTGCGTGGTACCGCCGAGAAACAAACCAATGGCACACACCCGAAAAACTGTTTTCCTCATCGTTGCCCACCTCCGCGGGGCGTTTGCGCTCCGAATGAAATTTAAAACTTTGAAGAAGGGGAGACCCTTCCTTGATGGTTGTTGACGACCAGAAAGAGCCAGTTTCGATCAGGCACCGTTGCCGAACGAGCGGGGGAAGTCTAGCACGCCCGGCGACAGGGTCGACCTGCGTTTTTCCACAGCGGCCCGGACGTGACCGGTCGCAAGTGGGATTTCTCAGAGGATGTGCGCGGGCCAAAGACGGGGAATGGTGAAATCGGGGTCACGGCTAGACGTCGAGGGTGAGCGTGACGTCGGGGCCAACGGTCCCACCCGCGCTCCGCGAGGGTGGAGCACCCGGCGGCAGCTTCGCGCGGGCGATCGGATGGTAGAGGGTATCGCGCTCGACCGGCACGCGCCCGGCCTCGCGAATCAGCCGCTCGAGTTCCGCGCGCGGGGTGAACTGCGCCGTGGTGGCGCCGGCATCGTGATAGATCTTCTCTTCGACCACGGTGCCGTCCATATCGTCTGCGCCGAAGCGCAGCGCGATCTGCGCGATCCGCGGCGTCAGCATGATCCAGTAGGCCTTGATGTGGTCGAAATTGTCGAGCAGCAGGCGGGAGATGGCGATGTTCTTCAGGTCGAGGAAGCCGGTGGGCTTGGGCAGGTGGCTGAGCGCGGTGTGCTCCGGATGGAAGGCCAGCGGAATGAAGGCGACAAAGCCGCGGGTCTCGTCCTGCAACGCGCGGAGTTGCAGCAGATGGTCCACGCGCTCCTCTTCGGTCTCGATGTGGCCGTAGAGCATGGTGGCGTTCGAGCGCAGGCCGATCTGGTGCGCGGTGCGCGCGATGTTCAGCCAGTGCTGGCCGGAGACTTTGTGGTCGCAGATAATCTTGCGCACGCGCGGGTGGAAGATCTCCGCGCCGCCGCCGGGCAGCGAGTCCACGCCCGCCTCTTTCAGGGCCAGCAGCGTATCGCGGATGGAAAGCCCGGCGATGCGCGAGAAGTAACCCACCTCGACCATGGTGAAGGCCTTCAGGTGCACGCCCGGGCAGCGCTGCTTGAGCCCGCGGATCAGGTCGAGGAAGTATTGGAAGGGCAGGTCGGGGTGCAGGCCGCCCACCAGGTGAAATTCCGTGGCCCCTTCGGCGACGCCCTGTGCGGCGCGCTCGTAGATCTCTTCGAGCGCAAAGGTGTAGGCGCCCGGAGCGTCGGGGCTGCGGCCGAAGGCGCACAGGCGGCAGTGGGCCACGCAAACGTTGGTCGGGTTGATGTGGCGGTTGACGTTGTAATAGCAGATGTTGCCGTGGCGCTTCTCACGGACGTAGTTGCCGAGCCAGCCGATGGCCAGCAGATCGTTCGAGCGATAGAGCGCGATGCCGTCGTCCAGGCCCAAGCGCTCGCCCGCCAAGACCTTGCCGGCAATCGGCTCCAGCCGCGCGTCATCTATGACAAGCTCTGCCATCCGAAGCTCCGTTCGCCGCAGCCGCTATGGGCGCGACACGGCCAGCGCCGCGCCCCAAAAGAGGAAAAACAGCAGACTAATATAGCCGTTCACGGTAAAAAACGCAGCATTGATTCTGCTCAGATCGTGCGGTTTCACCAGGGAGTGCTCGTACGCCAGCAGCAGAGCGACCACGGCAATGCCCGTCCACGCCGGCCAGGGCAACGCGAAGCTCGCCGCCAGCCACGCCAGCAGCGCCACCATCAGCACGTGCATCGCGCGCGCAATGGCCAGCGCCGCTCGAACGCCAAATTTCTTCGGGATGGAATACAGGCCCACTTGCTTGTCGAACTCGATGTCCTGGCAGGCGTAGAGCACGTCGAAGCCCGCCACCCAAAGCGTCACCGCGGCGCAGAGGATCAGCATGCGCAGGTCGAGCGCGCCGGCGATGGCAATCCACGCGGCCGCGGGCGAGATCCCCAGGCAGAAGCCCAGCACCACGTGAGACCACGTGGTGAAGCGCTTCGTGTAAGAATAGAAGAACACCACCGCGAGCGCCACGGGAGAAAGCTCCAGCGCCAGCCGATTGAGCTGCCCGGCGGCAACGATCAGCACGGCGGAGGAGGCGAGCGCAAAAACCCACGCAAACCGCAAGGTGAGCGCGCCGGTCACCAGCGGGCGTTCGCGCGTGCGCGGGTTCAGGCGGTCGTAGCGCAGGTCGGCGATGCGGTTCATCGTCATCGCGGCCGAGCGCGCCCCCACCATCGCCACGACGATCCAGAAGACCTGCTGCGGGGAGGGCCAGCCGGGGGGAACGTGGGCGTAGCGCGCGGCGAGCAGCGCCGCGGTGAGCGCAAACGGCAGCGCAAACACGGAGTGCTCGAACTTGATCATCTCGAGCACGGCGCGGATTTTGCTGCGCGTCATTTCAAAGCCCTAAACGCAACAAGGAAGGCGCAAAATCCGCATGTTAGGCGGCAGCTTCCGCCAAAGTCAAGGCAACGCGCGAGGCCGCGGCGATGCTGCAACCGCTGCCGCCATGCCCAGCCAAGCCCTGAAACGCACATCCTCCAGGCACGCATGTAGTCCCGAACCAGTTTTCGTCCTGATGGGCGCGAATGGCAAGCTTTATTCAGATTTCGGACGTAACGAACGCGATGAAAAGAGCAAAGCGACCGGGATGATAGAATCGAGCCTCGATGGACGAACACGACATCCGCCAGCTACTCGAGGCCGTGCGGGCGGGGCAGCTTTCCACCACACGGGGCGTCGAGCGGCTCAAACACCTGCCGTTCGAGGACTTGGGCTTCGCCAAGATTGACCATCACCGCGCGTTGCGCCAGGGCTACGCCGAAGCGGTTCTCGCGCGCGGGAAGACCCCCGCGCAGGTGGTCGAGATCGTGCGCAGGATGCTGCGCCCGAAGGGCGCGCGGCACAACATCCTGATCACGCGGGCCGACCGCAAGATTTACTCCGCAGTGCGCCGCGTGAGCCGCGCCGCGCGGTTCTACCCGCTTTCCGGCGCAATCACGATCCAGCGCAGTCAGGAAACGCACGGCAAGGGCACGATCCTGGTGGTTTCGGCCGGCACCAGCGACATCCCCGTAGCCGAAGAAGCCCTGGTGACTGCCGAGGCCATGGGCAACCACGTCGAGGCGCTCTACGATGTGGGCGTGGCCGGGCTGCACCGGCTGATGGAGCACCGGGAGAAACTAGCCGCCGCACGCGTGATTATCTGCGTCGCAGGGATGGAAGGCGCGTTGCCGAGCGTTGTGGCCGGGCTGGTGGGCGTGCCGGTCATCGCCGTGCCCACCAGCACGGGTTACGGGGCCAGCTTTGGCGGGCTCACAGCGCTGCTGGCGATGCTCAATAGTTGCGCATCGAACGTCAGCGTGGTGAATATCGATAACGGCTTCGGCGCGGGCTGCGTCGCCAGCGTCATCAACCGCCTCTAGAGATTTCCCGCAACCCTTCTGAGAGCGCGGACGAGAATGAAAAGTGTCCCTGGGTTTCCGGCTTGAGGAGCACCTTCAGCACGCCAGACCGCTCCGCGTAACGGATTGCTGCAGGGGCCTCGCGCAGCGGGAAGACGCGCGAGATGAGCGGCCGCGGGTCCACGCGGCCCGAACGCAGCAGCTCCAGCGCGCGCGGAAACGGCCCGCAACGCGAGCCTACCAGGGTGAGCTCGTGCACCACGATGGGCCACGTCTCGACCGGCGCCGCGCCGTGGAAGGTGGACTTCAGCACCAGAGTGCCGCGCGGCGCAGTGAGCTGCTGCGCCTGCGCGAAGCCCGAAGGCGAACCGGTAGCCTCGACCACCAATGAATATTCTTTCCGGTCTGCGGCCTTGCCATGTCGCGTGGAGCTTACCCGCCGCGTCGAAATCCCGGCGCGGCGAGCCAGGGCCAGCTTCGCGGCGTGCTTGCCAAACATCACCACGCGCACTCCCGCCGAGCGCAGCACCCGCGCGATGAGCTGGGCGAGCTTGCCGTCGCCCAGCACAGCGGCCTCGCGGTGCTCTCCGACGCGCACCTGCTCGAGGATTTCGCAGGCGGCAGCCAGCGGCTCAGTAAAGACGGCCTGCTCATCCGCAATGTCCGCGGGAACGGCGCGGAGGTTGCGCAGCGGCAGGCAAAGGTACTCCGCAAAAGCCCCATCGTGCGCCACAATGCCCAGCACGCGCCGACGCCGGCAGTGCGTGGGAATGCCGCGGCGGCAGGAGTCGCAAGGCGTCCGGCGCGCCAGCGATGCGCAGGCAATATTGATTTCGCCGACCACGCGCCGCCCGAGCCACCTCTTGTGAACAGCCCCACGCTTGCTCCGCAAGGATGGGGCACCCACACGAACCACCTCACCAACGAATTCGTGGCCCGGTGTGCCGCGAAAATGGTGATATCCGCGGAGGAGTTCCAGATCGGTATTACAGATCCCCGCCAGGCGCACGCGCACCAGCGCCCAGCCCGGCCGGAGGCGCGGCACCGGCTTTCGCCGGGGCTCGAAGCGCCCGTCGCGGATCACGAAGGAAAGCATCCTGCGGCTCAGCGAAGGGCCGCAGCCAGAGTTGCCGCCAGCGCAGGTTCCTGCTCGGGCAAGACGGTACGGAGGTCGAGCACAAGCGTCTCGTTTTCGATCCGGGCCAGCACGGGGTCGCCCGCAGCCGGCTGCCGGAGACGAGCTTCGAGCTGCGCTGCCGAATAGCGCACGCTCGCGACGCCGATCAAGCGCGTGGCCAGGTGCTGCGCCGGCGTCGAGCCTCCGCCAATCACCGACTCCCCGGAATGAATCTCGATTTCGACCTCGCCGGAGGGAAGCTGCGGGCGCAGCCGCTCGACGAAAGCTTTTGCGCGGCGTTCGATTTCCTCCGCCAGGAGGCGAATCATCCGCAGCGCGGGAATTTCATCGAGCGCACCCCGCAGATAGGCGAGCAAGGTGGCTTCCAGAGCCGCGATGGTGAGCTTATCCACGCGCAGCGCGCGGAACAGCGGGTTGCGGCGGATGCGCTCGATCAGCTCCTTTTTGCCCGCGATGACACCTGCCTGCGGCCCGCCCAGCAGCTTATCGCCGCTGAAAGAAACCACCGCGGCGCCCGCCACTAGGCTGGCGCGCGCCACCGGCTCATCCAAGCCGTACGCGGAGAGGTCCACCAGGCAGCCGGAGCCCAGATCTTCAAACACGGGCAGCGAGAAGCGGCGACCCAGCTCGACCAGCTCTTCGAGCGAAGCCCGCTCGGTGAAGCCGACGATGCGAAAGTTTGAAGGGTGCACGCGCAGCAGCAGGCGCGTGCGATCGGTGATGGCGCGCTCGTAGTCCGCCAGGCGCGTGCGGTTGGTGGTGCCCACTTCCCGCAGCACCGCCCCGCTTTCCGCCATGATGTCGGGGATGCGGAAGGCATCGCCGATTTCAATCAGCTCGCCGCGCGAGACGATCACCTCGCCGCCTTTGGCCAGGGCATTCAGCACAAGAAACACCGCGGCCGCATTGTTGTTGACGACGATGGCGGCTTCAGCGCCGAGCAGCCGCGCGAGCAAGCGCGCGGTATGGACGTCGCGGCGGCCGCGGGCGCCCGCGGCCAAGTCGTACTCAAGGTTTGAGTATTGCGTCGCCGTCTGCCGCAGATGCTCGATGGCCTGCGGCGGCAGCGGCGCACGGCCCAGGTTCGTATGCAGGATCACGCCGGTGGCGTTGATCACCGAGCGCAGGGAGAGCGTCAGCGCACGCGTGACTGCGGCGGCGATGCGCGCGTCCAGGTTCGCCGGCTCCAGCGCCGCGCCAGCCGCTTCCGGGTCGCGCGCGATCAGCGCCCGCAGATCGGCCAGCGCGGACCGCGCGATTTCCACCACCACGCCGCGTTCGACCTGCTCGCACAGGCGTGCGAGGCTCGGGCGGCCCAGCAGCTCGTCTATCGAAGGAATTTGACGCAGCAGCGCAACGCCTCGCGGATCGGCGGAAGGCCTCATCGAGCAGGTATTTCAGCACAGGCGGGCCGGCAGAGCAACCACGCGCGCCGCAGTTGAAGAAGAGGCGTCTCAGCGCGGCTTCGAGTTGGCTGTTCGGCACATCCCGCCCGGCTCGCGGTTGACGCATGCGCCGCCCGGCATTAGCCTGTGTTTAGCCCCTCCCACCCATCGATGCCCACCACCGACGAAGACCTCAACGAATTGGAAAAGGATATCCGGCAGTTCAAGATCGAGTACGAGCAGTACTTCGGCGGCGGGAGGGCGCGCCCGCCGAGCGATACGGAGTGGCGCATCGAGCAGACCATGAAGCGTTACGGCGATCGCGGCGGAGAGATGAACTTCGCGCAGCGCTTCCGCTACAACAACCTGATGCAAACCTACGCGAAGTTCCGGGAGATCTTTCGGAAGCGGCTGAAACAGAAGGAAGAAGGCACCGTGCCGCGGCACTTCGGCGCGGCGGCGAAGGCCATCCAAGCCGAACGCACCCGCAACCACGCCGCCGAAGGCGACTCGCGCCTCAAATCCATACTGTTTGCGGTGAGCTGCTCAGACCCGGACCGCGAGGTGGAAAAAGTCCAGCAGCTTTATCAAGCCTTCTTTCAAGCCAAGCAAAGCGCCGGGGAGGACACGGACCGGCTCAATCAGAATAAGTTCCACATATTTCTCCGCCAGAAGACCGAGCAGCTCAAAAAGTCCAACGGCTGCCAGGAAGTGGAATACGTCGTGGCCACGGAAAGCGGCCACGTGCGGCTCAAGGCGCGCATCCAGAAATAGCCCGAGGGCGAGATTCGAAAGACGGACCGGCAAAGCCAGCCCCCAAGGGTTGTGAAACTCTCCTTTGGAAATCTCCCGCCAGCGCATAAAATATGTGTCTTTTTGCCCGCGCTGGAGGCATGCGTCGTAGCCATGGAACGAGCACTGATCAGCGTATATGACAAGACCGGCGTGCAGGACTTTGCGCGCCAACTGGCGGCGCTGGGCATCGAAATCGTCTCTACCGGCGGTACGGCGCGCGTGCTGCGCGAAGCGGGGCTTGTGGTCCGCGACGCCGCCGAGTTAACCGGCTGGCCCGAGATGCTCGGCGGGCGCGTCAAGACGCTTCACCCGAAGATTCACGGCGGCATCCTGCTCCGGCGCGGCAACGCCGGCGACCGCAAGCAGGCGGCCGAGCACGAGATCGCCCCGATTGACCTGGTGGTGGTGAACCTCTACCCCTTGGAAGCCGTTGCCGCCAAGGCCGGCCTGACCATCGAGGAGCTTCTCGAAAACATTGACATCGGCGGGCCCGCGATGGTGCGCTCGGCAGCGAAAAACTTCGAAAGCGTGGCGGTGGTCACCGACCCAGCCGACTACGCGCGGGTGGCCAGCGAGCTCCAGGCGACGCGCGAATTGAGCTTGGGGATGCGCCTGGAGCTTGCGCGCAAGGCGTTTGCCACCACGGCGCGCTACGACGGCCTGATCGCTGCCGAACTCGAGCGGCTCGGGATCAGCGGCAACGCAGTCCACCTGGGTGAGCGGCCTGTGCTGCCCGCGCGGCTGCACCTGGCACTCGAGCGGAAGCAGCCGATGCGGTATGGCGAAAACCCGCACCAGCAGGCGGCGCTCTACGTTCCGGCGGGGCACGCGGCGGCAGGAATTGCCGGAGCCCGGCAGCTTCAGGGCAAGGAGCTTTCCTACAACAATCTGGTGGACTTGGACGCGGCGTGGCGGCTGGCGCAGGAGTTCAGCGGGCCCGCGGCTGTGATCATCAAGCACACCAACCCCTGCGGGGCAGCCGAGCAGGAAACGCTGGCAGAGGCCTACCGGAAGGCGTGTGCCTGCGACCCGCTATCGGCGTACGGCGGCGTCTTGGCGTTCAACCGGCCCATGGACGCGGCGACAGCCGAGGAAGCCGGCAAACTCTTTGTCGAGTGCATCGTCGCGCCGGGCTACGCCGCCGCAGCGCGGGAAAAGCTCGCCGCAAAGAAAAACCTGCGACTGATGGAGATCGCTGCGGGCGCAGAGGAGCACACCTTCGGGGAATTCGAGCTGAAACGCGTCTCCGGCGGTGTGCTGGTGCAGCAACCCGACCGGCGCAGTCTCGACGAGAGCGAGCTGAAAGTGGTTACCGAGCGCCCGCCGCGGCGGGAAGAGCTCCGCGGGCTGCTGTTTGCCTGGAAAGTGGCCAGGCACGTGAAATCGAATGCCATCGTCTTTGCTCGCGAAGGCCAGACCCTGGCGGTGGGCGCCGGTCAGATGAGCCGCGTAGATGCGGTCAAGCTTGCGGTCATGAAGGCGTCCGCCGTAGGCGGACCGCTGGCGGGAAGCGTGGTGGCTTCGGACGCGTTTTTTCCCTTCCCTGACGGCGTGGAAGAAGCGGCCCGCGCGGGCGCAACCGCGTGCATCCAGCCGGGTGGGTCGGTGCGCGACGCCGAAGTGATCGCGGCGGCCAACCGGCTGGGCCTGGCCATGGTTTTCACCGGCATCCGCCACTTCCGCCATTAAGGCCGCAAGTTCTCCACACCGTTTCGCAGGACTCCAATTCGTTTCCCGGCTCCGCGCACATCAGCCAAAGGCAACGTGGCCGGGGGCCAACCGGAATGAAACAGCCGGCAGTTCCCACGCATCTAATGGGTTTTGGGTTGGAAACGCGTTCCTGCGAAAGCTTTGACCGCTCTGGGGGCCTGTAGGATAATTGGAATTTCGGTGATTCGATGAAAACTCTTCTGTGGTTGATTGTCATCATCTCGCTGGCCTTGACGGCTCCCGCAGCGGCGATGCCGCAGGCGGCGCAAGGCAAGCCCCCGGCCACCCCCCCGGGCAAGAGCTCTTCCCAGCGGGACGCCGAGAACCGCGCAGAGGCTTACTATGCCTTCACCATGGGCCACCTCTACGAGGAGTTCTACGAGGCCACCAGCCGCACCGAATACGCCAACCAAGCCATTGAGTTCTACAAGAAGGCCTTCGAGCTCGACCCCAAGTCTCAAGTAATCGGCGAGCGGCTGGCGGAAGTTTACTTCAAGTCGCAGCGCATCCGCGACGCCGTGCTCGAAGCGCAGGAGATCATCCAGCGCGACCCGGAGAACTTGCCGGCGCGGCGGCTGCTCGCGCGGATCTACGTCCGGACCCTCGGCGATCTGAGCGCCGCTTCGGGCCAGAAAGAGACGGTGGCGCGCGCCGTCGAGCAGTACCGCGAAATCCTGCGGATTGATCCGACCGACACCGAAGCCGCGCTGTGGCTGGCGCGGCTCTACCGCCTGCAGAGCGAGCGCGAGAAGGCCGGCGAGGTGCTGCGCGGCGTGCTGGAGCGCGAGCCCGAAAACGAGGCCGCGGTCGAGCAGCTCACCCAGCTCTGGCTGGACATGGGCCACTCGGCGGAGGCCATCGCGCTGCTCGAGCGGATTGTGAACCGCTCGCCCACGCCGGGGCTGCTGGACCTGCTCGGCGACGCCTATACGCAGATGCACGATCCGGTCCGGGCCGAACAAGCTTTCCGCAGAGCCGTCGAAGCGGAGCCGGGCGAAGCCAACCACCGCCGCGGGCTGGCCCAAGCGCTGGTCGCCCAGGAGAAGCTCGAGGCGGCACTCGAGCAATACAAGAAACTCTCTGAGATCGAACCCGACGACCCGGACAATTACCTGCGCATGGCGCAGATCCACAGACAACTGAACCAGCTCGACCTCGCCGAGGAAAACCTGCTGCTCGCCAAGCAACGCGCGCCGGGGAACCTCGAGGTGATCTATTACGAGGCCGTGATTTATGAGGCGCAGGGCCGGTTTGACGACGCTATCCGCGTGCTTTCGGATGCCGTCGCCGGCATCAAGGCCCAAGCGGGTGCCCCCAGCCCGGCGAGCCGCCGCACGCTGGCCTTCCTTTACGAGAAGTTGGGCCAAATTTACCGCGGCGTGGAGAATTACCCCGCGGCGATTTCCACTTTCCAGGAGATGCTGAAACTCGGCCCCGAGGAAGACCGCCGGGGGCGCGTATTGCTCGTGGACACCTACCGCGCCAACCGCGATCTCACGCGGGCGCTCGAAGAATCGCGCAAAGCACTGGAGCTCTACCCCAAGGACCACAGCATCCGCATCAACCATGCGCTGCTGCTCGGCGAAAAGGGCGACACCGACCAAGCTGCCACACTGCTGCGCGCCATGCTGGCGGGCTCTTCCGAAGACCGCGAGATCTATGTCGACTTGGCGCAGGTCTATGAGCGCGGCCGGCGCTACGTGGACGCTGAAGCCGCCGCACGGGCCGCCGAGAAACTCGCGGCGCGCCCCGCCGACAACGAAATGGTGTGGTTCATGCTCGGCGCGATCTACGAGCGACAGAAAAGATACGACCTGGCCGAAGAGCAGTTCAAGCGCGTCCTGCAGGTCAACCCGCGCAACGCCCAGGCGCTGAACTACTACGGCTACATGCTGGCCGACCTGGGCACGCACCTGGACGAGGCCACCGAACTGGTCAAGCGGGCGCTGGCCGAGGAGCCGTACAACGGCGCCTACCTCGATAGCCTGGGCTGGGCCTACTTCAAGCAGAACCGCCTGGCGGAAGCCGAAGGGCAACTGCGCAAAGCCGTCGAACGCAATGCGCACGACCCCACCATCCGCGACCATCTGGGCGATGTGTACGTCAAGACCGGCCGGATTGACCTGGCCGCCGCCGAGTGGGAAAAAGCGCTCGCCGAGTGGCGCCGCGTGCTCCCCGCAGAAAACGAAGCCGACAAGGTCGCCGAACTCGAAAAGAAGCTCTCCAACCTCAAACATCGCCTGGCCCAGCAGAAGTCCGCGGGGGAGGCCAAACCGCAGTAACATTTCCGCAAATGGCAGCAAGCCCGAGTGGCCTTCAGCCCTCCCTCTTGCTCTTCACCGCAATAGAGTCCCGGCAATGCATCGCCAGGCCAGCCTCGACGCAGGCGCATAAATCGTCCCGCGCGAGGACGAGGGAACTCTTTTTCAAGTACAATTCCCACGCTCGTTTTTCGGGAAATCTCTGTCTATGCGCTCGGTTAGACTGCCGGCCTTTGCGAAGGTCAACCTCTGCCTGCACGTCCTGGGAAAACGCTCGGACGGTTATCACGAGCTGCGCACCATCTTCCAGAGCATCTCCCTGCACGACACGCTCACCATTTCATGGATGCGCCGGCCGGGCATTGCCATTGAAACCGACGACACCGCGCTGCCGACGGGACGCGAAAACCTGGTCTGGCGTGCCCTGGATGCGCTGCGGAAGGAGTTGGGGAGGAGTCGTTCCGGCGTGCACGTGGAGCTCACCAAGCGCATCCCCGTGGCGCGCGGCCTGGGCGGGGGATCGAGCGACGCCGCGGCGGCGCTGGTCGGAGTGCTGCGCCTCGCGGGGAAAAAGCTCCCAACATCGCGGCTGGTGGAAATCGCCGCCCGCTTGGGTGCTGACGTGCCGTATTTTCTGTTCGGCGGGCGCGCGCTGGGCGTTGGCCGCGGCGACGAAATCTTCCCCGTGCCCGATGGGCCTCCCCGCGCGGTTGTTGTGGTCTCGCCCCGAAACCTCGGCGTGAGCACGCGCGAAGCGTACCGCTGGGCCAGCCGACAATTGACAAAGCGCAATCGAGTCCATAAACTATGGTCTTTCTGCGCTCTGTGCTGGAGCCCGCAGGAAGGCCGTGCGTCGAACGATTTCGAGGCGGCTGTCATCCGGCGGCATCCCCGGCTGGGCCGGCTCAAACGGGGATTGCTCGAGCGAGGAGCCGCGGAAGCCGCGCTGGCGGGCAGCGGTTCGGCGGTGTTTGGAGTCTTCCGAAGCCCAGCGCAGGCGCGCCGAGCTGCTGAGGGGTTCCCGAGAGAACAGGTTTTCGTCTGCGAAACCCTTTCGCGGGAAGAATACCGCCGCGCTCAACGCGGAGGCGACCGCGTCTGAGGGCCAAGCTTGGTCGACGATAAGTTCAAGATCTTCAGCGGAAGCGCCAATCCGCCGCTGGCGGAGGCCATCTGCCGGTACCTGGGCGCGCGGCCGGGCCAAGCGGCGCTCGGCAAGTTCAGCGACGGGGAAATCTATTTCCAGATTCTGGAAAACGTGCGCGGCGCCGACGTTTTTGTGGTGCAGCCGTGCAGCCATCCGGTGGACTTCCACTTGATGGAGCTGCTGATGATGATTGATGCGTTCAAGCGCGCCTCGGCGTGGCGCATCACCGCAGTCATCCCGTATTACTGCTACGCGCGGCAGGACCGCAAAGACAAGCCGCGCGTGCCGATTTCGGCCAAGCTCGTGGCCGACTTGCTGGAGACCGCCGGAGCCAGCCGCGCGCTGACTCTGGACCTGCACGCGCCGCAGATCCAGGGGTACTTCAACGTACCCGTGGACCACCTGTACGCCTCGCCGGTGCTGGTCGAGTACTTCAAGAAGAAGGGGCTGGGGGATTTTACGGTGGTTTCCCCGGACGCGGGCGGGGTGGAGCGCGCGCGGTTCTTCGCCAAGAAGCTGGATGCGCCGCTCGCTATCGTGGACAAGCGGCGCGTGGACGTGGACGTCAGCGAAGTGATGCACCTGATCGGCGAGGTGAGCAGCCGTCCGGCGCTGGTGATTGACGACATCATTGATACCGGCGGCACGTTGGTGAAGACAGCGGAAGCGCTGCTCAACGAGGGCGCGACGAAAGTGTACGCCGCGTGCACCCATGCGGTGCTTTCCGGCCCGGCGGTGGATCGGCTGTGTCACTCGCCCATCGAAGAGGTCGTGGTGACGGACTCGGTGCCACTCTCGGGCACGGCGAAAAAAGTGCCGAAGATCAAGGTGCTCAGCGTGGCCGAGTTGCTCGCCCGGGGCATCCGGTCGATCCACGAAGAAACGTCGATCAGCGAGCTGTTTATTTGACCGCTGGTCCGCCGGCTTGCCCGGGGAGGGGTCGAAGGGGCGGGCTCGGGCCAAGCGCAGCGCGCGCTGGCGCGCGAAGGAAGGGCGTATGCAGGAAATCGTGATTGAAGCGACACCTCGCGAAGAGCGGGGCAAAAACGCGGCGCGGCGGATCCGCCGCACCGGGCGGATCCCCGCGGTGCTCTACGGCGGCTCGAGCAAGCCGCTGCCCGTGGCGGTGAACGCCAAGCAGGTGGCCAACATCCTGCGGTCCGAGGCCGGGCACAATACCATCTTCACGGTCAAGCTGCCCGGCGGCCAACACCAAGCCATGCTGAAGGATTGGCAGGTGGATCCGGTAAAGGGCTCGCTGCTGCACGTGGACCTGCTGCGGGTGGCCATGGACGTGCGCATGCACGTCAAAGTGCCCGTGCACACGTTCGGCGAGCCGCAGGGGGTCAAGCTGCAGGGCGGCATCTTCGAGATGGTGACCCGCGAAGTCGAAATCGAATGCCTGCCCACCGAAATCCCCGACGAGTTCAAAGTGGACGTGACCGAATTGATGATCGGCAAGCAGCTCCGCGCGGCCGATCTGCCGCTCGACGCGCAAAAGATGAAGCTCGTGACGGACGCCCAGCGCGTGATCGCACACGTGGTGGCCCTGCGGGCGGAGGAAGAGAAGCCCGCCGAAGCGGTGGAGGTGGCCGAAGCCGCTCCCGCCGAGCCTGAGGTCATCAAGAAGGGCAAGAAAGAAGCCGAAGAGGGCGAAGAAGCCGAAGCCGAGGCCAAGGGCGAGAGCAAGGCCGAAAGCAAGGGCAAGGAGAAAGAGAAGTAGCGGCTTGGCCGCAGTGCACGGCGTGCTGCAGGGGACCAATTCGGGGTCGGGCGGTGCGGCTGAAGCCGGCCGCCGGGGTCGCGCAAGCAGGTGGCCGCGCCGATGCGGCTGATCGTGGGCCTGGGTAATCCCGGCCCGGAATACGCCTGGACGCCGCACAACCTGGGTTTCCTGGTGGTGGACCGGCTCGCCGAGACTGGCGGGATTCGTGTCGAGCGGCCGGAAGCAAAGGCGTACATCGGCCGGGGAAAGCTGGCGGGCCAGGAAGTGCTGCTGGCCAAGCCGCAGACGTACATGAATGTGAGCGGCCTGGCAGTGCGCGAGCTCATCGAGCGGTTTGAGTGCGACCCCGCCGAGCTGATTGTGATCTATGACGATGTCGCGCTGCCCTGGGGCATGATCCGCATCCGCGCGCGCGGCAGCGCCGGCGGGCACAACGGTCTGAAGTCGCTGATCGGCGCGATCGGCACCGGCGAATTCCCTCGCGTGCGGCTGGGCGTTCAGCCGCAACATCCGGTGGCCGACCGGGCTGCGTACGTGCTCAGCCCGATGGGCAAGGCGGAGCTGGAAATTGCCGCGGAGATGGTGGAGGCGGCGACCGAGGCGGTCCAGTTGATCCTGGCCGAAGGCACACCGCGCGCGATGAACCGGTTCAATCGGCGCGTGCCGCCCCCGGGCGAAGTTCTGACCTAGCGGCGGAGTGGAACGAGCCACACCGAATCGAGGGAATATGGAAGAACGATTGTACGACCTGATCTTTATCTGCCGGCCGGACACGCCGGAAGAAGAAATCAACAAGCTGGTGGCCACGCTCGAGCAGACGACCAGCGAGCGCGGCGGAAAAGTCGAGAAAGTCGAGAAGTGGGGCACGCGCAAGCTGGCCTATCGCGTGGGCCGGCACCGCGAAGGGTTCTACGTGTATCTGATGATGCGCAGCACCCAGGGCGAAATGATCAAGGAACTCGAGCGAAGGCTGAAAGTGGCGGACCCGGTGATCAAATACCTCACCGTGCGCCTGGACGAGGAAATCAAGCGCCAGCAGAAGTTCGCGCGGAGACGCGAGCGGAAGGCGGCGCGGCGCCCGCGGAAGTCCGCGGGCCCGAGCGAACAAGTCGCGGCCGCCAGCTAGTCGAGCCAAGCGAGGAAAAGGAGAGCCATGCCAGAGGAAGCCAAGCAACACTCATCCCCGGCGCCCGCCCCCCGCGAGCGCCGCGAGGGGCCGCCACCCGGCGCGCGCAAGGGCAAGCGGCAATATTTCCGCAAGAAGAAGGTGTGCCGCTTCTGCGTCGAGCGGGTGGACTTCATTGACTACAAGAAGGTCGAGATGCTGCAGCCGTTCGTGCAGGACCGCGGCAAGATTCTGCCGCGGCGCATGACCGGCACCTGCTCGCGGCACCAGCGCTGGCTGGGCGAGGCCATCAAGCGCGCCCGCAACATCGCGCTGCTGCCGTTTGCCACCGAACTCTAGCCCGGGGAGCGACCGATGCAGATCATCTTGCAGGAAGACGTCGAAAAGCTGGGCACGCGCGGGCAGGTGGTGGAAGTGGCCGCCGGCTACGCGCGCAATTACCTGCTGCCGCACAAGCTGGCCATCCCCGCAACCCCCGGCAACCTGAAGCGCCTGGAGAAAATCCGCGGGCTCCTGGCCAAGCGCACGGCCACCGAGAAAGAAAGCGCTCAGAAGCTGGCTGAGCTGCTGGCCGCGGTCCGCGTCACCCTTGCGCGCAAGGCCGGGGAAAACGATCAACTGTTCGGCTCGGTCACCGCCGGAGATATTGCGGAGGCGCTGGCCGCGCAGGGCTACAACGTGGACAAGCGCAGAATCGAGCTCCGCGAGCCCATCAAGCTGATCGGCGAATACCAGGTGACCGCAAAGCTTCACCACGAGGTGACCGCCACGGTCAAGGTCGTGGTCCAGCGCGAGGCTTAGCTCGAGCGCGCAAAACTGGCCAGGCTTGCCGCGGTGCTGCGAGCTATCCGACGCCGCGCTTTGTTTTCCCCGCGTCCCTCCACATCTTTTTCACAGCTTTTTCTCGGCCCGGAAGATTTGCACCGGCAGGCGAGAATTCCACAGAGCGGCTGGTTGACCCGCCGGCCGCGGCAAACCAGAATGCCCGTGCGCGAGAGAAAGAAGTTGAATCGCCCGCACTTTTAGGCGAATATAAAGCGAACCAAAATGCCCACCGAAATCAGCCTCGAGCGACCCCTGCCGCACAACCTGGATGCCGAGCGCAGCGTGCTGGGCGCCATCCTGCTGGACAATCACACGCTGAACGTCGCCGTGGAAAAGCTCAAGCCTGAGGACTTTTTCCTGGACCAGCACCGGCGCGTGTTCCAGCAGATGATTGCGCTGGGCGAGATGCAGCAGGCCATCGATCTGGTCACGCTGACCGACCAGCTCCACCGCAGCGGGGAGCTGGAAGCCGCTGGCGGCGCGGCCTACCTGGCACAACTGACGGACGGCGTACCGCGCGTCAGCAACGTGGAGCACTATGCGCGCATCGTCAAGGAAAAGGCGCTGCTCCGCAACCTGATCCACCAGACCCACGCCATCCAGCAGGAGGCCTTGGAAGCCGAGGAGGACGCTGACGCCATCCTCGACCACGCCGAATCCTCCATCTTTCAGTTGGCCGAGGAGCGCGTGCGCGCCGGCTTCATCGGCGTGAAAGAGCTGGTGCGCGACAACTTCGACCGGCTGTCGCGGCTGCTCACCGAAGGCAAGCGCATCACCGGTCTGGCCACCGGATATCAGCAGCTTGACAATCTCACCGCGGGTTTGCAGCCATCGGAGGTGATCGTCCTGGCGGGGCGGCCCTCCATGGGCAAGACGGCCCTGGCGCTGAACATCGCCGAAAACGTCGCCCTGCGCGGCGGCGAGCCGGTGGCCATCTTCAGCCTGGAAATGTCCCGGGAGTCGCTGCTGCTGCGTCTGATCGCCGCCCACGCGCGCATCGACGCGCACAGGTTCCGCACCGGGCATCTCTCGCGCGACGACGGGCGCAAGATGACCCAGTCGCTCAACCAGCTGGCCGAAGCGCCGCTCTGGATCGACGACTCCGGCGCGGCAACCGTGGTGGAAATGGGAGCCAAGACACGGCGGCTGAAACGCGACAAAGGATTGTCGCTGGTGATTGTGGACTACCTGCAACTGCTGGCCGCGCGCGGCCGCTTTTCCAACCGCAACGAAGAGGTCACTAGCATCACCCGCGGGCTCAAGGGCCTGGCCAAAGAGCTCAAGGTGCCCGTGCTGGTGCTCAGCCAGTTGACCCGGGCGCCAGAGCGCGAAGAGCGCCGGCCGCAACTCGCCGACCTGCGCGAATCGGGCGCCATCGAGCAGGACGCCGATGTCGTGCTTTTCATCTACCGCCCGAACATTTATAAGCCGGAGGAGACGCCGGAGGAGCGCGCCAAAGCCGAGATTATCATTGCCAAACAGCGCAACGGCCCCACCGACCGCATCCCCTTTGTTTTCCTGAATACCTTCACGCGGTTTGAAGAAGCGGCTCCCGAGACCTGGGCGCCGGAATAAAACTCGCGCCAGAGTGCGATCGGAAAGCCGTGCGGAGGCGCGCGCAAATTATGCCGGCGGCGGGCCCGGGGTCGCACAAGGGGGATTACACGCGCGGTGGAATTTGATGGCAACGCCTCTGAGGTTCTGCTTCCCGACTTTTAGGGCTTTGTCGCAGGTGCGGTACCACTGCTCCAGGCAGGCCGCTTGGGACGCAGCTTCCTTCCGGCTGCCCTTGGCAGACTCCGACATCTTCAGCCTGTCTTTCTTGTCTCCCTCCACAACGCAATAGTCGCCCGGCAGCAGCGAAATCTTGAAATTGCCCTGCGCATCCGAAACGAATTTTTGCAGGATGGGTCGCGAGGTCTCATTCACCATGCCGACGCGGACAAACAGCTCCTTGTTGGGGAACGGCTTCTCTTGTCTCAGCGCTGCAAGAACCTCCTCCGTGGGAGCTGCGCCACCGCAGTAGTCGCTGGTCTCGACCACTTTGCCGGAAACGGCCCGCTTGCCCGTGGCCCTCCCGGCCGGAGGCTCGCTACCGGATGGCCTTGCTGCTGGATCGGTCGTTTCCGCCGGGGCGAGGCTTGCGCCGGAAAGAAAAGCCGGTTTGCCGGGCGGCAGCGCGGATGGAGAGGGCTCGCGCAGCCAGCCCATGCCGGCGGCGAGGCATACGCCAGCCACCAGGATCCCGACGGCGGCCAGGCTCGCATGACCTTTTTGGTCCACGGTCATTTGGATGCGGTCTTCGGCCGGTGCATTGCCACCCCGAAGCATAATACATCCTTCAAACGCCTGTCTGCCTCGGGCAACAGGTGTGTAGACTCTGCCGCGCACGCGCAGAACTTGCGCGCCGCTGGGACACACACCCGGAGGTCGCGGGCACCGGCTAGCCCTCAGGACTCAAGCAGTTACAGCACAAAGGCGCGTGCGCCTGCCGCGCCTGCTGGTTTTGGCGGCCAAGCTGCACCGGAATAGAACTGGGAGGTTTACTAAACGGGGCGAGACTCGCGTCTTCCTCATGTTCTCGGAAGGCGTTTTCGACTACTCTGGAATCGAACCCAGTATGACGCGCGCAGTCCAATTCGATGGCCGGCCGATCTGGGCCGAGGTGCGGCTGGGCGCGCTCGCGCACAACCTGCGCGCCATCCGGAGCCACATCAATGCCTCGGGTAGCGGCAAACGCAAGGTGCTGGCTGTGGTGAAGGCCAACGCGTACGGGCTTGGCGCAGTGCCGGTGGCCAAGGCATTGGCGAAAGCGGCCGCGGATTGGTTCGGCGTCACCTGCACGACCGAGGGCGCAGAATTGCGCGAAGCCGGCATCCGCCAGCCCATTCTGGTGCTGACGGGTTTCTGGCCGGGTGAAGAGAAGCGTCTGATCGAGTACCGCCTGACACCGGCGATTACGCAGTGCGACCAGCTTCGCTACCTGGAACGCGCGGCGGCGCGGTCTGCGCGCAAGCAGCGCCGCCCGGCAGGCTTCCATCTGAAAATCGATACGGGAATGAACCGGCTGGGGATCCTTCCCACCGATGTGGACTGCTTCGCGCGCCAACTATCCGAATGCCCCCATCTGCGCCTGGAAGGCACGTTCACGCATTTCGCCTCGTCGGAGGTATTCACTGCCGAGCAGACCGAGCGCCAGGAAAAGCTCTTCTGCGGCGCGCTCGAGCGACTGCGCGCGCTGGGACTCCCTCCGGGGATCGTGCACATGGCCAACAGCGCAGCCCTGACGGCGCGGCCCAGCACCTGGGGCGACATGGTCCGCCCGGGCGCCGTGCTCTACGGCTACCATCAGTTCTATGATCCGCCCGAGCGCAAGGCCGAGATGGAGGCGAAGGTGCCGCTCCAGCCTGCGCTGAGTTTACGCGCGCGGCTGATCTCCCTGCGCAACGTTCCGGCGGGCCAAGGGGTCGGCTACAACGCGCGGTTTGTGGCCCGCCAGGCGTCACGCATCGCCGTGCTGGCCGCAGGCTACGCTGACGGGCTGGTGCGCACGCTCGGGAACCGCGGCCGCGTGATCATCCGCGGGCAGTTCGCGCCGCTGGTAGGCACCATTTCGATGGACCTAGCTATGGCGGACGTCACCCGCATCGAAGGCGTCCAGGTGGGCGACGTGGCCACTATCTACGGCAGCGAGGGGCCCGCCGCGCAGCAAGTCTCCGAGGTGGCGCATAGCCTGGGCACGGTTACCTCCGACCTCCTTTGCGCCTTGGGCAAACGCGTCCCGCGGTTTTACCTGCCTTAACGGATGCCACAACGCTTGACGTCGGTGCTATACTGAATCGGTACATTTTTTGGCAATTGGGTGGCGCTTTTTCCCGGGTCATATAAAAAGGATTCATAAGCCGGGAAATACTCATACTTTTCATCCATGCGAATCGTTCATAAGGGGCTTATATGCGACGCACTTTTCCCCCGCCCGGCCGCGCCGGCGAATTCGGCCGGAGCGGACCCCTCGTATCAAAGCCGGTTGATGCCAGTTCCCTGACAGACACCCGCTTGGGAAGTTGGTGGGACTTGCTGCTCGTGCGCGCCATCTTTATCGGCGTCTCGGTCGCAGCCTGCTACCACTTCCGCCCATTCGGCCTGAACACCCTGAACGCGGTGATTGTGGGGCTGGCTTTGTCTATCGCCGTCATCTTGTTTGAAATCCGGCTGCGGCGCGCCAGCCTGCGCCGGCTGATCGGCGCGGCCGTGGGATCGATCCTGGGCATCCTGGGCGCCTATCTGATGAATCTGGTCCTGGAGCACACCTCGATGCCGCACGAGTCGCGGTCGTTCCTCGGCGTGGCGGTGCTCCTCGTGATGTTTTACATCGGGCTGATCGTCGGAGCGAACAAGGGCGACATGCTGAACCTGCAGGCGCTCGGGGGATTGTTCGGCAATGAGCGCAACGCGCGGCAGCCGTTTAAAGTGCTCGACACCAGCGTCATCATTGACGGGCGCGTCGCCGACATCTGCGATGCGCACTTTCTCGACGGGGTCCTGCTGATTCCGCAGTTTGTCCTGCGCGAATTGCAGCTCGTTGCCGATTCGGCCGACCCGCTCAAGCGCCAGCGCGGACGACGCGGGCTCGAAGTGCTTCAGCGCATCCAGAAGATGGGCCATCTAGAAGTGGAGATCGCCGAAGACGATTTCCCGGGTGTCCCCGACGTGGATATGAAGCTAATCGAGCTGGCCAAGCGCTACGAAGGCAAGATCATCACCAACGACTACAACCTGAACAAGGTGGCTACGCTCCAGGGCATTGACGTCCTCAACGTCAACCAGCTCGCGAACGCCCTGAAGCCCGTCGTGCTGCCGGGCGAAATGATGCGCGTGTTCATCCTGCGCGAGGGCAAAGAGTACAACCAGGGCGTGGCCTACCTCGACGACGGCACCATGGTTGTGGTCGATGGCGCGCGCAGAATGATCAACAAGACCATCGATATCATCGTGACCTCCGTCCATCAGACCACGGCCGGCAAGATGATCTTCGGCCGCTACGACGAGCGCGCCGAACAGCAGGCGCGCCAGCCGGCCGCCTCCACAGCCGAGGGCAACGGCCCTCGCACCGGCGAAGCGCCGCACGGCAGCGAACGCCCGCCACGGCCCGTGTTGCCGTAACCCAGCCGCGTTCGCCGCACTCTTCAGTCGCTCTGCCCTGTCCTCTTGAGTTCCGGCCTGGACGGGACGAAGGCGGCCTCCGACCGCGCGGCAGCCGTTCGTCTCTCTCATCTGTGTATATCTGTGGTTGCCGTTGGTGTAAGCTTTTGACCCCCTGGCGAACTGAAAATGAGCCGCATTGCCGCCATTCTCCCCGCCGCCGGCCTGGGCACCCGCATGGGCGCCGAGACTCCCAAGCAGTTCCTGGAGTTGGGTGGCGTCCCGCTGGTGATCTTCACCCTGCAGCGCCTGGCGGCCTGCGAGGCCATTACCGACTTCTTCATCGCCACCCGCGCCGAAGAACAGGCCTCGCTCGAGCGGAGCGTCGCACAGCTCCAGCTCCGCCGGCCAGTGCGCGTGGTGCGCGGCGGCGGCACCCGCCAGGAGTCGGTGGCCCACGCCCTGGCCGAAGTGGCCGGCGATACCGAAATCGTGCTCGTGCACGACGCGGTGCGGCCGTTGGTCACCCGCGAGCAGACCGAC